>PVBE011962113.1_pt1 | contig 26495 bp, 20 predicted proteins | sample 1631181 | NCBI WGS metagenome assembly PVBE01 (sample SAMN08397723, study PRJNA350692) | Marine metagenome, whole genome shotgun sequencing project. | isolation source: water | place: Pacific Ocean | collected 2012-04
CTGCAGGAAGCCATCGACGACACGACGGTGGGGTCGCTGATCGGCGAGCAATGGTCCCCGAATACACCACCCCCGAGCACCGCGCTGACCACCAGCGGGACCGACACGCTGGCACCCTCGACGTTGAACTGGGCCACGAGGGGGAGGGCCAGCGGCATCATGATCGCGAAGGTCCCCCAGCTGGTTCCCGTCGAGAAGGCGATAAAGCCCGACACCGCAAACACCAGCGGCGCCACGAGCGCGGGCGTGAGGAACGGCCTCACCTGCTCGGCAATCCACGGTCCCGTGCCCAGCTCCCCGCTCGTCATCCCGATCGCGAAGGCCAGGATCAGGAGAGCCCCGAGAGGCAACAAACCACCCGCTCCCCGAAACGACAGGTCTAGCACCTCCTGCACGCTCAACACGCCCTGTATCCGCAAGGCCACGGCGGCGACCATGATGCCGGTCAGGACACCCCAGAGCACGGCCGTCGAGCCCGAGGCGTGATCCAGGTAGTCCATCAACCCAGGAACCGCGACATCGGACGCTTGCACGCCGGACCAACCCGTGATCGCGATTCCGGCCAGGACCATGAGGACCATCGCACCCAGCGGCAGGAGCAAGTTGCGCACCCGCGGCGGCACGCCCGGCTTGGTCGCGATCGCGATCACGTCCGGGTCGACGACCGGCCGGGCATCGTCCGCCAGGACCTTTCCCTCGCGCGAGGCACGCAGCTCGGCCCGTCGCATCGGCCCAAAGTCCCGACCGCTGACGGCCACCACGAGCACCATGAGCACCGCGAGGATCGCGTAAAAATTGAGCGGCACCGCGGCGACGAACACGGCCAGCGGGCTCCGGTCGCCGAGATTGCCGAAGTCCGCCTGCACGCTCAAGAGTCCGAGAACGGTGGCCCCCCACCCGTTGATGGGCAACAGGATGCACACCGGAGCCGACGTCGAATCGCAGATGTAGGCTAGCTTCTCACGAGACAGGCGTAGCCGATCGAACAGGGGACGTGAGACCGTGCCGACGACGAGACAGGTGATGGTCGACTCCACGAACACCCCGAGGCCCACCACCCAGGCCATGAGCTGCGCACCCCGCCGGGTCTGCGACCAGCTCCAGCGCTCCACCCACCCAAGGAAGCCTTCGATGCCGCCCCCGCGTTGCGTCAGGACGAGCAGCGAACCGACGAGGATCGAAAACAGGATCACCCGGGTCTGACCGGCGCTGGCAAACACATCCACCAAGCATTGGATCGCCGCGGCGGTGCCCGCGAACGGATCCCCGCCCGTTAGGATGACCCAGCCGACCCAGACGCCTGCGAGGAGAGAGGGAACGACCTGTCTCGTGGCGATCGCGAGGGCGATGGCGAGCACCGGAGGAAGAATCGACCACCAGCCGTAAGGGCTCGCGTCCATCGCGGGATCAGTCTGTCCGATGCGGTCTGGCACGCGCGCCGGGGCCGCGTGCGTCACCGGCCGGACCATGCGTCCCCGACCAGCCGCGCGCCGCGCCATTCTCTGCTAGAATGCCGGCTCGAGACAAGCGGTCGGTGCAAGGATCCCTTCGACCGCGAGCACCGCCATGTGGTCGCTGGCCCAACGCGTCCTCGACACCCCAACCTCGGCGACGGTCCTCCTTGCCGACGATGCCTCCAAGATGCGACGGCAAGGAGTCGACGTCCTCGACTTCTCGGCCGGCCGAGCGGCCGAGGCCACGCCCGAACCCATCAGCCGTGAGGCGTCACGCGCCCTGCTCGACGGCGACACCCACCAGACGATGGCCCAGGGCACACCGGAGTTCCGAGAGGCGTGCGCCAAGAAGCTCGCGCGCGAGAACGGGCTCGTCGTGGATCCCGACACCTCGCTGATCGCCACGCTGGGCTGCAAGCACGGATTGTTGCTAGCGATGCTCACGACGATCGACCCGGGAGACGAGGTGATCGTCGAGGATCCGTGTTTCGTCAGCTATCAGCCAACCATCCAGTTCTGTGGAGGGAGGCCGGTGGCGGTTCCCCTGCGTCGCGAGCGGGCCTTCCGATGGACACAGGCCGATCTCGAAGCGGCCATCACCGATCGCACGAAGGCCATCCTGTACTGCTCACCGCACAATCCGGCCGGCATCGTACACACCACCGCTGACCTCGACGTGATCACCGCCGTGGCGTGTCGGCACGATCTCCTCGTGATCGCCGACGAGACCTACGAGCGGCTCACGTGGGGCGGCCGGACCCACGTGAGCGTCGCCAGCCTCCCCGGTATGCGCGAGCGCACGATCACCCTCATGGGTCTCACGAAGAGCTTCTCGATGGGAGGCTGGCGCATCGGCTTCCTGCTCGCGCCGCCGCGGCTCCTGACAGCCATGGTCGCCGTCCAACAGCATCTGACCACCTGCGCTGGCTCCTTTACGCAGGCGGGTGCGGCGGTGGCCCTCCGCGACGCCCCGTCCCCAGAGGTCGAGGTCCTTTGGCGCGATTGGGAGGACCGTTGCCGCTTCGTCGCTGCGGAGCTCGACGCCCTCCCTCGGGTCGCGTGCGCCGCGCCAGAGGGCGGCTTCTATGCCTGGATCGACGTGAGTGCGCTCGGCATCCCCTCGGCACATCTGGCGGAACGGCTGCTTCAGCAGCACCGCGTGGTCCTGGTGCCAGGGTCGGCCTTCGGCCCGAGCGGCGAGGGCTTCCTCCGCATGACGTGTGTGAAGTCATGGGCGGAGCTCGAGCAGGGGCTCCCCCGCGTCAAGGCAGGCCTGTCCTAGGCGACGGTCCCCGTGCCTGAACGGTCCCCAGGTTCCGCGATCGCCGCCCTCTACCGGAGCTACCGGGGGCTGTCTCTGGGCCTGAAGATCCTGATCTTCATGGGCCTGGGGATCGCCGCCGGTGTGACCTTCGGCGAACGAGCCCTCGTCGTTCAGCCCCTGGGCGACCTCTTCATCCGGCTGCTCATGATGGCCGCCATTCCCCTGGTCTTCTTCAACCTCTTGGCCGGTCTCAGCAGCCTCACCGATCTGGGAACGCTCGGTCGCCTGGGCGGTCGGATCATCGCCTACTATCTGACGACCACGGTGTTCGCGCTCGTCCTAGGCTTGACCATCACGCACCTGCTCGAGCCCGGACGCGGCGTCACGCTGGCGGAGGAGGTCGACGACAGTCTGGGCCAAGTTCCGGCGCTCACGGACGTCTTCCTCGGTCTGTTTCCTCAGAACGTATTCCAGGCCTTCAGCGCGGGCGAGATGTCACAGATCGTGGTCTTCGCGATCTTCCTGGGAGTCGCGAGCCTGCTGCTCCCCGACGACCAGCGACAGACGGTCCGCCAGATGTTCACGGTGGCCGCCGAACTCCTGAAACGGCTCGTGGGCATCGTGCTACGTTTCGGCCCCATCGGGATCGGCGCACTGGCCGCCGCCACCGTCGGTCAGTACGGCTCAAAGATCTTCGGGCCCCTGGCTCTGTTCATCGCCGGAATCTGGCTGGCACAGCTCATGATGGCGGTCGTATACCTGCTCCTCCTCTACACCATCACGGGGACCCGGCCGGCTTGGTTCCTGCGCCAGACCGCGCCGCTGTACGCAACTACGGCGGCGACCTGCAGCAGCCTCGCCAGCCTGGTCGTATCGCTCGAGCTCGCCGAGAAGCGCCTCCATGTCCCCAAGAGCATCTACTCCTTCACGTTGCCGCTCGGGGCCCAGCTCAACAAGGATGGCACGGCGATCATGTTGGCCGCGGTCTTGCTTTTCACCGCGCAGGCCGCGGGCATCGAGTTCGGTCTCGAAAGGCAGCTGACGATCGTGCTGATCGGGCTATTGCTGTCGGAGGGAGCAGGAGGCATCCCGGGCGGCGGGCTGGTCATCGCCCTGATCTTCGTGCAAGCCTTCCACCTCCCCATCGAGATCGCGGCGGTCGTGGCCGGGATCTACCGTCTGATCGACATGGGCAGCACGACGATCAATTGCATGGGGGACATGGTGGGCACACTCATCGTCACCCATTTCGAACGAGGCGCCCCACCCGGAGGGACCGTGTCGGCCTGACCGAACCGGGGAGCACACAACGTTCCACCGGTGGTTCCATGTTGACAAGCCCCAGACCACGAAGCATGATGGGCTCCGGGGGTCGGAGCCTTCCGCCATCCCGGCCTCGAGGGCCATGCCCGTGACCCGCCGATTCGTCCGAGCAGCCTTCCCCGCCCTGTCTCTCTGCTGCCTCGCGTTCGGGTGCTCGAAGCCAGAACCGTCGACCGAATTGAGGGCATCGCTGTCGGATGCCGCCACGGTTCGGCTGGGTATCCGGCCCGACGGCGCGACCACGCTGCGCCCCGATGAAAGCCAGCTGTCTCCAGAGTTGCGCCAGGTCTTCGAGTACATCGATGCGCATACCGACGACCACGTCCTGAACCTGCAGACCTGGATCCAGCAGCCAGGCATCGCGGAAACCAAGGAGGGTGTTCCGGAATCGGCCCAGCTCGTCAAGGATCTCTTCGACCGCCTGAAGTGTCAGGAGTCCACCATCCATGAGGTTGGGGAAACCGAGTGGGGTGCGATAGGCAGTCCGGTCGTCTACGCACGTTGCGACGAGGGCGCACCACGGACGCTGCTGATGTATTGGATGTACGACACCCTCCCCGTCACGGAGCCCGACGCCTGGACCGCCCCGCCGTTCGCGGGCGTGCTCAGGGAGCGACCCCCGTACCCCAGGGTCCTCATTGGCCGTGGTGCCAGCCGGGCGAAGGGCCCACAGATGGTCATGTGGAACACCCTGATGTCGATCAAGGCGGTCGCGGGCAAGCTGCCGGTGAACGTGATCGCGGTGGCCGGCGGCGACGGGGAACGTCTGTCGATCGGGGTCCGCAAGTTCGTCAAGGAGAACGTCGACCTGTTCCGGGGCGCCGACGCCCTCTGGGCGGTGGGGAGCCAGTCGACGACCGGCCGCGGGTCGATTCAGGGGGCGTCGGAGGGCTTTGTGGCCTTCGAGCTCCGCACCAGTGGCGAGCGATGGGGACGCGGTCCGACCCACGGGCCGATCCACGGGCGGAACGCCCGGGCCGTCGACAACCCCGCGTGGCGGCACATGCGCATGCTGGACACCCTCGTCTCGGGAGATGGTTATCAGACCGAGATCGAAGGCTTCTACGACGACGTGAAGGACTTGACCGAAGCGCAGCAGCGTCGGCTCGAAGCGGACGCCAGCGCACTCGACCTCGAAGAAACCGCCAAGCGAATCGGCGTGCCCAGGATCAACATGGATTCCTTGGAGTACCTGAGACGGGTCCGATTCGGGGTGAGCATCAACGTCGACGCGATCTGGGGCGGCAACACGCTCAGCGGTGCGGGGGGAGCGATCGTGCCGAACGAAATCATCTCGCGGCACACCATTCAGTATGTGCCGAACCAAGACGGTCTGGATCTCGTGGCGAAGATCCGTCGTCACCTGGACCGCAACGCATACGAGGACGTCGACCTCAAGGTCTTGGGCGACGTGCCCTGGTGCGAGGTCGAGCTGAGCGGCGACCTGACCACCGCGCAGGCCCGAGCGCTCGATACCTTCGGGATCGCCTATACACCACCCGACGAGACACCCGCTCGGGCCCGGCTGCCCTACTGGCCGGCCTACCTCTTCGGCCGGGACCCGATCGCGATTCCCATCTCACGAGCTAGCGCGGGGCGTGGCGGCCGCGCTCGCCTGCCGGACGAGTATTACGTGATCGAAGGTGCGGGGGAGGTGTATGGCATGGCAGGAGCCGAGAAGCTCCAGGCCACGGTGCTCTACAACTACGCAGGCGAGAACTAGTGCAGTGCGTCCGAAATACGGGGCATGACTTCGCGGCGGGGCATCCCGCCTGGCGGCGTTGCTCCTCGGTCACAAACCCCAATGTGCTCCCTCGTCGCGCCTGGCCACCCGGGCGCCGCGCCACGAATTGACGCCCCGTATTTCGGACGCACTACACTAGCAGCGGTCGACCGCGGGGACGTACGGCGATCAGGGGCCAGCGTGAATCTGCCAACCCGACGACCGACGTCCACAGCGATGGCACTGCAGACAGACCTCGCCGGTACCACAGGAGACGGTGTAGTCGTGGCCGCCGAACAGCAGGCACTTGAGGTAATTCAACATTGGGCCAACAGCCTAGAATGCGCGATGAACCGTGATTCTCACGAGCTTCTCAACGAAAGTCAACCCCTACGATCAAGATAACTGCAATTCCGGTGCCGCCGCGAGCAACCCCACGAACACGCTTTCTGCTGAGGAAGGAGCACGTGACGCGGGCGACTCGGGCCCGTCGCATCCCCCCGAGGGTGTCCGTCCTTCACTCCGGCAGGGAAAAAGGTACACCGGAGGAAGTCCATTCGTGACGAAACAGCTCGTGGCTGCGATGTGGATCCTTGCGCTAGCGTTGACCTCGAGCTCGACGACGCAGGCGCAGCCGCAGCCCCGGCTACGGGCCCGAGACCTCGGTCTGGCGCCGGGCGTCTTCCCGCCGGGGCCGCTCGACGCCATCACCGACGTGGACGGCGTCAGGGTGGGGCACACGACGCTCATCGAGGGGGACACGGTCAGGACCGGGGTGACGGCGATCTTGCCCCACGGCGGCGACCTCTTCCGCGAGAAGGTGCCCGGCGGTGTGTTCGTCGGCAACGCGTTCGGTAAGCTGGCCGGATCGACCCAGGTCGCCGAGCTCGGCACGATCGAAACCCCGATCGTGCTGACCAACACGCTCAGCGTCGGCACGGCCGTCGAAGCCGTCGTCCGCTACACAGTGGAACGGGACGCGACGGGTGACGTGCGATCGGTCAACGCCCTCGTGGGCGAGACCAACGACGGAGGCTTGAGCGACATCCGGGGCCTGCACGTCACGCACGACCACGTCGTGCGCGCAATCGATGGAGCAACCGCCGGCCCCGTCGAAGAGGGCACCGTCGGCGCGGGCACGGGTACGCGTGCCTTCGGCTGGAAGGGCGGCATCGGCACTGCGTCGCGCGTACTGCCCGAACGCTACGGTGGGTACACCCTCGGAGTCCTGGTACAGACGAACTTCGGTGGGGTTCTGACGATGGGGGGCGCGCCGGTCGGCAAGGAGCTGGGGCGGTATGCCTACGCGCCGGAACCGGACGCGAACGGCGACCAAGACGGTGGATCTTGCATGATCGTCGTCGCGACGGACGCGCCGCTCGACGCCCGGGACCTGCGCCGGTTGGCGGCGCGCGCGCTGTTCGGGCTCGCGCGCACCGGGTCGTCATTCTCCAACGGCAGCGGCGACTTCTCGATCGCCTTTTCTACCGCCCGCGGCCTGCGACAGACCCACGGGGCGACGACGCCACAGCCGCGAACTCTGCTCCCACCCGAAGGCGTCTCACCGTTGTTCCAGGCCGCGCTCGAGGCCACCGAGGAGGCCGTCTACAATTCGCTCCTGCAAGCCACGTCGGTCACGTCCCGGGGCGCGACCGTGGACGCCATCCCTATCGAGCGCGTTCGGGAGATCTTGAAGAGATATCGAGGGGGATAGGTGGCAGCGCTGGGATGGCCCCGCCAGTTTCGCGCGCTCACACACCCATAGCGTCGCGCTAAGCGCCGTCCCTACGGGCGGCGGGCTGATGCCGGTTGCCGCTGAACGGGACGGCGGACAAGCGTGGCGAATTGACGCCCAGGACCCGCGTGGCTACGATCACGCGTCGGGTGCTGCGCATGACGAGACACATCTCCATCGACGCCATACGAGAGGCTGCCGCGTCAGTCTACGATGTGGCGGTCCGCACACCCCTCGTTCCGGTCGACCTAGGCGAGCATCCTGACGGACCCGCGCGGCTCTACCTCAAGCTCGAAACGCTACAGCCAATCGGTTCCTTCAAGATTCGTGGGGCCTACAACACCATCAGGCAACTGGCGCCCGACCAGTTGGCGCAGGGAGTGTGGACCGTGAGCGCCGGCAACGCGGCGCAAGGGGTAGCGCTGGCGGCGCGCACCGTGGGTGCCGGCTGCACCGTCATGGTGATGGATACGGCGCCCGAGACCAAGCTCGCGGCCATCGAGCGTCTGGGTGCCACGATCGTGAAGGCGAGCTACGACGAGTGCTGGCAGGCCGTCGAGCGCCACGGATCGGAGCGGATGCCGGGTTTCTTCGTCCACCCTTTCGACGACGATCGCTTCATCAGCGGCAACGCCACCATCGGCCTCGAGCTGGCGGAGGACCTGCCCGATCTCGACGCCGTCGTGGCACCGCTGGGGGGGGCCGGCTGCTGTCGGGCATCGCCTCGGCTCTTCGCAGCCTCCGCCCCGGCGCCAAGGTGTACGCGGCCGAGCCGGAAACCGCGGCCCCGCTCTCCGCGTCGTTGGCGGCGGGCCAGGCCAGCTACTTCCCCGGCTGGCGCGCATCCTTCGTGGACGGCGCGGGCGGACGTTCGGTGCTCCCGACGATGTGGCCCTTGCTCTCCGAGCTGCTGGCAGGATCGATCGTCGTGTCGCTCGAGCAGGTCACGAAAGCCATGCGCGCGGTTGCCGAGCGCAGCCACGTGATCGCCGAAGGTGCGGCCGCGTGCGCGGTGGCCGCGGCCTTGACTGGTCGAGCCGGACGGGGCAGCGTCGTGGCCATCGTATCTGGTGGCAATATCGATCTGGAGCGGTTCGCGACGCTGGTCAGGGCCTGCTGACGCGACTCCCCGACTCATGGCACGTCCTCTCGATCCCCCAGTCCTGCCCTCCCGCATACACCGCTTGGGCGAGCTCGCCTACAACTTGTGGTGGAGCTGGCACCGTCACGCCCGCAAGGTCTTTCGCACCCTCGACTACCAGCTGTGGCGCACGACCGCACACAACCCGGTCCTCATGCTGCGCTTGCTCGCGCCGGAACGGCTCGAGAGCGTGGCGCAGGATCCGGTGTTCCTCGGGCTCTACGACGCGGCGCTGCGGGACCTCGACGAGGCGCGGGGCGCCACGGACACCTGGTGGTCGCGTGAGTTCAGCGGCGTGCAGACGGGCCCGATCGCCTACTTCTCGGCCGAGTTCGCGCTCCATCAGTCGCTACCGATCTACGCGGGCGGCCTGGGCGTCCTGGCGGGTGACCACTGCAAGGAAGCCAGCGACCTGGGCCTGCCGCTGATCGGTGTCGGCTTCATGTATCCGCAGGGGTACTTCCGCCAGCAGATCTCCGCCGAAGGACGGCAAGTCGAGGCGTACGAACAGCTCAATTGGACGGACGCCCCGATCGAGCCCGCCACCACCCCCGAACGGCATCCGTGCGTCGTCGCCGTTCCGCTCGGGGATCGGAGCGTCCTGGTCTCCGTCTGGCGCGTCCGTGTGGGACGCGTTCAGCTCTTCCTGCTGGACACGGATCTGGAGGAGAACGCACCCTGGGATCGCGGTCTGTCTGCGAGGCTCTACGCCGGGGATCGCGAGCTGCGCATTCAGCAGGAGATCATCCTCGGAATCGGTGGCGTGCGGGCGCTCCGCGCGTTGGGCGTCAAGCCGGCCGTGTGGCACCTCAACGAAGGACACGCTGCGTTCGTGTCTCTCCAACGGCTGCACGATGCTCTCGCGCTAGGCCTGGACTTCGGTGAGGCGCTCGACGACATCCGCCGCACCACGGTCTTCACGACGCACACTCCGGTGGCGGCAGGACACGACGCGTTCCCCTTCGAGCTCGTGGAGACCCATCTGGCGTGGATCTGGGGCACCCTCGGCCCACATCGAAATGCGGTGCTCGGACTCGGCGACCACGACGGTGGCGGCGGGGCGCTGTTCAACATGACCGCGCTCGCGCTGCGGACATCCGGCACAGTGAACGCCGTGAGTCGGCTGCACGGGCAGGTCACGCGAGAGATGTGGGCGCCGATCTGGCCAGGCGTCTCGGAAGGCCAGAGACCGGTACGGGAGGTGACCAACGGGATCCACCTGTCGACGTGGATCGCTCCGACGCTGTCCAAGATGCTCGATCGCCACATGCCGTCGGATTGGCACGCGCGTCAGGACGACGCCGACGTCTGGGACGCCATCCTAGAGATCCCGGATGCCGAGCTGTGGCGGGTCCGGCAAGCGCTCCGCGGGTTCCTCTTCACGTTCATCCGAGAACGGGCCCGTCGGCGATGGAGCAACGACCGCGTGGCACCATCGCGGGTGGTCACCGCAGGTACGTTGCTGGACCCGGGAGCGTTCACCATCGGGTTCGCGCGGCGTTTCACGGCCTACAAACGTCCCGAGCTCATCTTCCACGACCCGGAGCGGCTTGCCCGTCTGCTCAAGGCTCGACGCCGACCCATCCAGCTGGTCTTCGCGGGCAAGGCACACCCCGCCGACGAGATGGGCAAGCAACACATCCAGCAGATCTGCGCGCGTGCATCCGACCCGATGTTCGGTGGACGGATCGCCTTCGTGGACGACTATGACCTCCACGTGGCGAGGTTCCTCGTCCAGGGGTGCGATGTGTGGCTGAACACGCCTCGCAAGCCGCTCGAGGCCAGTGGCACCAGCGGGATGAAGGCCTCGGTGAATGGAACCATCCACCTGAGCGTCGGGGACGGTTGGTGGGCCGAGGGGTACACCGGGGCGAACGGATGGTTGATCGAAGGTGGAGCCCCTCCCGGCGATGCGGAGGCGGTGGATGCGGCGGACGCCGAGGCGCTGTACCAGCTCCTCGAGCACGAGGTCGTCCCGACCTACTACGCGCGAGGCTCGGACGGCATGCCAACCCGGTGGATCCAGCTGATGCGGGAGGCCATCCGGACCGTCGCGCCACGCTTCAGTGCCCGACGCATGCTCAAGGAGTATGCCCGGGGCATGTACGCACCGATCGCCCCTCGCCCTGACCAGCGGTCCTGAGCCGCCCCACCCCTCCCTGGACGAGGTCGAACGCTTGCGACAGGACACACCCCACGACTAGAATCCTGACTGTGCCTCGTAAATCGACTGCTCAGGCGCGCTGTGCGCTCTGCGGCGCCAAGGAAGTATCGGAGCCTCGCGGCGAGGAGAAGTACTGCCGGGATTGCTGGAGCAAGAAGATCGCGGTCGAGGAGATCGTCGCGCGGGAGTTTGCTCTCAAGCGTTACATCCGGGCCCACAGCGCCGAGAAATACCTGATCTACCACTCAATCATCAAGCGCCCGTGCGGTCAGCTGATCGTCGTGGACGACGGGTACGACCTCTTCCTCACCGTCGTGCTCTACCCCACCTTCGCGTGGGACGATCCGGCCTACCACCTCGAAGGTGACCCCGAAGGGCGAACCTTCGCCGAGATCCTGGTCGACGTGGTGGCGGCGGAGGTCATCGAGCCCTGGGGGGGCGGCAAGTGGCACCTGGAGATCTTCCGCGCGGCGACGCCTGAGCCCGAGAACTGGAACGGAGAGATGTGAAACGTACGGTCACCGCCTGCCTGGCGCTGCTGCTGAGCGCCATCCCAGTCCTGGCGCAGCAGCGGCTGGTCTCCGCCCGCGAAGACGCCAACGACCACCACATCACGGCGCACCATACCAGCGACCGCATCACGCTCGACGGCGTCCTCGACGAGCCCGCGTGGGGGCGCGCCGAACGCCACACGGGATTCACGCAGTCCGAGCCGGTCGAGGGCGACCCCGCGAGCGAGCGGACCGAGGTCAGGATCGTGTACGACCGGGACGCGCTGTACGTGGCGGCCATCTGCTACGACGAGGACCCGAGCCGGCTGGTGGTCAACGACATCCGCAAGGACTTCACGACGGCGGAGTCGGACGTGTTCGCGTTCGTGATCGACGGATTCCTGGACCGCAAGAACGGCTTCATCTTCATCACGAACCCCGAGGGAGCCCGATTCGACCAGCAAGTCGCGAACGAAGGACGCGACCTGAACCCCAACTGGGACGGGGTATGGTCCGTCGCCACCCGGACCACCGAGGAGGGCTGGATCGCCGAGTTCGAGGTACCCCTCAAGACGCTCCGGTTCGCGTCGGTCGACTCGCCGACCTGGGGCATCAACTTCGCCCGCCGCATTCGACGACGGAACGAGCTCGTCTTCTGGTATCCGGTGCCGCGGCGGTGGAATCTGTACCGCACGGCCTTCGCCGGCACCCTGGGTGGGTTGGAACAGGTTCAACAGGGACGCAACCTCAAGATCAAGCCGTTCGGCCTGGCGGCGACCCAGCGGACGAGCGCAGAAACGTCCTACGCGGGCGACTTGAGCGCGGGGCTCGACATGAAGTACGGCGTCACGCCGGGCCTGACGCTCGACGTGACGGTGAACACGGACTTCTCGCAGGTCGAATCGGACTTCCAGCAGGTCAACCTGACGCGGTTCTCGCTGTTCTTCCCCGAGAAGCGCGAGTTCTTCCTTGAGAACGCGGGTATCTTCCAATTCGGTGAGGTGCCGCGCAACATCCGCAACACCACGGCGTTTCGGCCGCCAGAAGAGGAGATCCTACTCTTCTTCAGCCGGCGCATCGGCCTGTCCGACGACGGGGATCGGATTCCGCTCACCGGGGGGGCCCGCCTGACCGGCCGCTCGGGTGCCTACACGGTCGGCGTCCTGAACCTGCAGGCCCAGCGGACCGTCTTCGAGCGAGCGGACGGCGAGCGTGTGGAGGAACCGGCGAACAACTTCCTGGTCGCCCGCATGAAGCGCGACGTTCTTTCCAACTCGGACGTCGGGGCCATCGTGATCAACAAGCAGGCCACCGACGCCGAAGACCAATTCAACCGCGTCATCGGCGCCGACGCCAACCTCCGCTTCCGCGAGGTCTGGACCGTCAACGGCTTCATCAGCCGCTCGTTCTCGCCGACCACGGAGCCAGGTGAGCCGGACGAGGTCGCGGGCAAGATCAGCGTGGGCTACGAAAGCAACTTGCTCCACTACGGCTACTCGTATTTGGACATCGGGGACGACTTCAACGACGAGGTCGGATTCGTCAGACGAGTGGGTATTCGGAAGCAGTTCGTGGACCTGGGCCTACGACCGCGACCCGTGAACTATCCGTCGCTGAACCGCGCGCTGCGCGAGGTCCATCCACACCTCCGCATGAGCTACTTCACCGACCAGTCGAACCGGGTCCTGACCAAGGAGGGCCATTTCGGGTTCTCGGGAGACCTCCAGAACAGCGCACGCGGAGAGCTGGCCTGGAACCCTAGATTCGAGCATCTGGATCAACCGTTCCACATTCGTCCGGACATCCGCATCCCCGCGGGCGACCACCAGTTCGGTTTCTGGTCCCTGCGCCTCGACTCGGACCAGAGTCGGGCGCTGGCGGGCGCCCTTCGCTACGAGTGGGGGGATTTCTGGACCGGGCAGCGTTCGACGTTGCGGGCAACCGTGACGGTCCGGCCGAGCTTCAGAAGCTCACTGCAGGTCAACCTCGAACACAACGACGTCGAGCTTCCCGAGGGCGAGTTCACGACCGATCTGGTCAACTTCCAGGCCGCCTATTCCTTCACAACGAACATGTTCCTCAACGCCCTCCTGCAGTACAACACGGACCTTGACCAACTCGCCTCGAACATCCGATTCAACATGATTCATCACCCGCTGAGTGACCTGTTCATCGTCTACAATGAGGCGAGGGCCACCGCCACGGCCGACTTCCTCACCGGGCGGTCGCTCACGGTGAAATTCACACAGCTGTTGAGCTTTTGACTGCCGTCCCCGTATAATTACCCTACTCGTGGGGGCTACTGCGCTCGCGAGCCCACTTGCTGGAGGGCAGAATCATGAGACGGCTCGACTTTGGATGGCTTGCCGCCTTCGTCACTATCGGCGCGCTGACAGGCGCCTGCGGGGGCGGCGAGAGCACCCCACCGGCTGAGCCGGCGGCTCAGGAAGAGGTCGCACCGGCGGCGGCGCCGGCAGAGGCACCGGCGGCGCGCGAGCAGTCTCGCCTCGTGGCGCCGATTCGTGGAGAGGCCCAGCTCGGCTACACCACGCCCGACACCAACATCGAGGGCGATGAAGTGGTCACGATGATCAGGGTCAAGAACATGTCAGCCAACGGGGCGATCGCCGGCCTGAAGGTCGACGAGTTCTGGTGGGATGCAGACGACAACGCCGTCGGTGGAGCCACCGCCCGCGTGCGACAGCCCCTAGGGCCAGGCGAGGTCGCGGACATCGAGCTCCGCACGGCGAGAGACTCGAGTATGTCCCGGAACAGCTACAACTTCTCCCACGCCAACGGCGAGATCAAGGCCGTCCCGCTCGAGTCCATCGAGGACGGGGGCGACGAGACCGAGGAGGAGCCCCCCAGCCAGTAGGCGCGCGACCGCGGCCCCGAAGCTCTGCCCGGGCCGCCAGACCCACCCGTGGCGCGGCTCGCCCGGGCTCAGTCCCCGGCGAGCCGTTCCGCGATGTTCCCCGCGATCGGCAGTTTCCAGCGTTCTCCGGCGTAGGCCTTGAACAGGCAGATGAGCCAGGCGATCAAGCCGGCCACCCAGACCAGCTGGGCGACCGAGACGAGGAAACGCGCGGCCACGTCGCCCAGCAGGATGCTCACCACGGCCAGCATCCAAAAGGCCATGCCGAGCGCCCAGAGCCCACCCAGACCGACGATCGATTGCATGGCGTGAAATCGCACGTAGCGGTTCTCGCGCTCCAGCACGAGGAACAGCAGGCCAGTCAACCAACCCATCAGGTAGGTGAGTGTCGCCGCGACCTTCGGGTCGAGGCCGGTGCTGCTGGACCCCAGATCCGCCTGCGGCGCATCGGGGCTCGGCTGAAGTGCTTGTGTCACTGGGACGCCTCGTCGAGCCGCACGAAGTCGACCGTCTCGTCATGATGGGGAAGCACGACGACGTCGAACGGGGAGGTGACGATCTGTGGAACCAAGCTTCCGGCAGCAGGCCGCCGCTCGAGGTAGCCGACGACCAATCGCGTCCCCTCTCGGTGAACCTGCTCGATGCTCACGGTGTGACCGCCGGTGGGACGCGACCCCAGGAACACCCCCACGATCATCTGCTCTCCGAAGTCCAGCTCATCCATCCGCGGAGTCTCTTCGTTCGGCGCATGCCGGTTCCAGAGCGCCTGCCAATCGGCGCGGCTGCGGACCACGACCTGCGCGGGCTCGTCGAGCCCACTCAAGGGTCCACGAACGAGGTGGGTGAACGGAACATCGGGCCCCATGATTCCCAAGCCGCTGGCCAGGAGCACGACACCCGTCAAGCTCAACGGGCTCATCGGCCAGCCGCTCCCGCTACGGCGGCACGCCGGATCCGGACCAGCACCTCCCGGGAGGCAACCGATTCAGCCTGCAGACGCGATCGCGCTTCCACCCGTAGGACGTACAGACCTGGCGCCATGGCGCCGAGCGGGATCTTGGCGATGTGACCGTAGCTACCGCGTACGCCGGCCAGCTCCTCGCTGGATCGCTCCTCGTCCGCCGTGAACACGACGCGCCCGTCATCTGCTCGGACCGTCGTCGTGATATCCACCCGGTGCGGTGGCCGCGTCACGTTGTCGTACACGTCCACGAAGAGAACCACCTCGTCGTCTGCGGTGAACTCGCGCTTGGTCGTCGGCGGCCCCGGCAGCACCTGCTTGAGATCCTCGTCGAGACGGGCCGTCGGGGTACGGGCAGCCTTGGAGGACGTCAGGACGAGGCCGCTCATGCCGAATTTCTGCTTCGAGAAGTCTGGCACCTCCAGCTCGTAGTGAACGGTGCCGACGGCCTGCGCGCCACTCTCCCACGCCGCCGCACGCAGCTGATAACGCCCCGGCTCGAGCTCCAGCCGTGAGATGACCCGGAACCCGTTCCGCGCCACAGCCTGCCGCGTGTCGGGCCGCAGCCTCAAGTCCACGGTCTGCTGATCGCCGTCCTGGACCTGACCCTCCCGATCCAGCGCGATGACATGCACCTCGAGCTGGTCGACGAACCGCCCGCCTTGCTCGCTGAAGGTGAGATCCTGTCCCTCGATTTCGACGGCAACCACGACCGATCCCTTTCCCGACCCACCCTTGAAGGCCACCGCGGACGTGGCGAGCGTCAGACCGCTCACCGGTAGCGGATTGGCCATGGCTACGCGCAACTCCGGCGGACCCGGCCCATCGAAATCTGGCCTGGGCTCGTCATTCCCCCTGGGGGCCAAGTAGCCCTTCCGCGCCCTCACGGTGACATCGGGTCGCGACACGCGTACCTCGATCCGACGGAACTTCCCATCGCGCTCCGTGTTCTTGGGGTAGTAGGCCAGCGTGTAGTACGAACTGTTGTCACGAACGATCCGATCGAAGGCGCCCGCGATGTCGTTGGAGTTGACGGCGGCGAACCCGCCCGTCTCGTCGGACAACACCCGCAGGCTGTCCTGCGCCAGGCGCAGCGTGTCGAGCATGGACGTGGGACCGAGACGATTCGCGGGATTGGCGAGCTCGTTCGTCTCGGCGAGGCTGCCGATCTCGATGCCGACGTCGCCCAGCCCGGAGAGACCTCGAGGATCGACCGAATAGATGTTGACGTTGGCCCTGGTCGCCGCCGCGACGGCCTCGCGCGTCGAGCGGTTGATGGTCGACTGGTAGTTGCTGTATTCGTAGATGTTGTAGTCGATGCCCTCGCTGATGAACAGCAACGCCTTGCGGCGCCCGCGGATACCCGTCATCCACGTCGCGACGTTCCTGAGCGTCTCGAGGGCGTTGCGCGCGTGGAAGCCACGCTCCATTTCCAGGGGATCGTCGACGGTCGAACGCGGACGGCCCCGCGCGTTGTCCCGCTGGTCCCCGTCATCGCGCAGACGATACTCCTCATCCAGCCGTTCCAGCGTCTGGGATCGGATCTTGCGCCCCACGAACTTATCCGCCGAATCCAGCAACAGACGCCGATTGCTCGTGAACTCCTGGGTCGCGTCGGTGCGACCACTGGTGTAGATGATCGACGCGATGTCGTTCGAGCCGAAGTTACGTTGGATGAAACGGCGCGCGGCGATCCTCACCCGCGGGGACTGGAGCGCGGCCGTGTGGAGGTCATCGAGCACCAGCACGTAGACCCGGCCATCGAACCGCCGTTCGTTGGACCGAACGTCCGGCTCGATCTCCACCTCCGAGTACAGGGGCCGCTCCGCCCGTTCGATAGGGATATCAACGAGCGCGAACTCTGCGACCTCCTGCAGATCGCCGTCCTCGAAGATCGTGAAATCCTCGCGTGTCAGCCCGCGGATGAAGTTGCCCTGCGCGTCCGTGACGACGGCGTTCACCTCGACATATTCGACCTCGAGCTGAAACGTCACGGGAGGTCGCTGCGGGGCCTTCGACGCCGGTGTCTGAGCGGGGGGAGCCGATTGCTGAGCCAACACGAGACTCGATAACAGCACGAGCACTGCCACGGGTGGAGTACCACGCCGAACGGCCACCGGAACTAGACGGTACATAGAGCCCTCGGATGCGATGACAATGGACGCCCCACGTCCAGAAGCGCCCGGGCGCAGCGCCCTCGCGGAAAAGGCAGGCGGTTCGCTGGCATTGAAACCGTGCTCATTCGATTATATGCAATCCGGAAGCCTCAGCGCGAGGCGGGCGGACCTCCGGGACCACAAGCTACGCGGCCACTGATATACTCGTCGGGTATGGCTCTGGACGTGGCAGCCGTCCAGGCGGCGCTCCGTGACGACGGCCTCGACGCGTGGCTCCTGTACGACTTCCACGGGTCCAACCCCATCGCGTCCCGGCTCGCAGGCTTGAACGGCTCCGGCGCGATGAACACGCGGCGGTGGTTCTACTTGCTGCCCGCTGTGGGTGAGCCGAGGGCTCTGGTGCACGCCATCGAGCGTCACAACCTCGACGGCCTGGCGGGCACCAAGGCAGTCTACGCCGGTCGTCTCGAGCTCGAAGACGGCCTGCAGCGGCTCTTGTCGGGCCTACGCACGATCGCGATGGAGTACTCGCCGGGCTGCTCGATTCCGTACGTCTCACGGGTCGACGCGGGAACCGTGGAGTTGATCCGGGAACTGGGCATCGAGATCGCCTCCTCGGGCGACCTTGTGCAGCGCTTCGAGGCGGCCTGGGACGCGGAGGCCCTGCGCACCCACCGGACCGCATCCGAGCGTCTGCACCGCATCAAGGATCGTGCCTTCGAGGCGGTCGCGCGTGGCGTCCGGGACAGCTCCGGGCCGACCGAGCACACCATCCGGACGGCCATGCTCTCGTGGTTCGAGTCGGAAGAGCTGATGACCGACGACGGCCCGGTCGTGGCCACGCAGGAGAACACGGCCAGTCCCCACTACCAGCCCACGGCGGCAGCACACCGCGCGATCGGCTCCGAGGAGGTTGTCCTGCTGGATCTCTGGGGTAAGCTGCGCGCCCCGGGCGCGGTCTATGCGGACATTACCTGGATGGGCTATACGGGCCGGCAGGTGCCGGAGGGTATCGCCCGCGCCTTCGCCGCCGTTCGCGAGGCGCGGGACGCCGCCACCGCGCTCGTCCAGTCAGCCGTTCGCGAAGGGCGCATCCTGCGGGGCTGGGAGGTCGATCGGGCGGCACGGAACGTGGTCGACGCGGCCGGTTTCGGAGCCCATTTCGTCCACCGTACCGGACACAGCCTCGGCGTCGAGGTCCACGGAACCGGTGTCAATATGGACGACTACGAGACGCGGGACGACCGGCGCTTGCTGCCAGGCGCTGGCTTTACGATCGAGCCTGGCATCTATCTGGACATCTTCGGTGTGCGAACCGAGATCAACATGTACGTCGGCGAGCGTGACGCCACCGTCACGGGTCCCGCCCAAACAGACGTTCTGGCGCTCCTCGCGTGATCGCACGCCGGGGACGGAGTTGGAGGATACCGATGTCGATCCGAAAGACCACCCTCTTCTACGCGGGGCTGATTGCGGTCGCTTCGATGGCGATCGGCATGGTGATCGCCGCGCGGCTCGATCTGTCGACGAGCTCTTCCGCGCAGGGCTCCGTCACACCCACGATGAACAGTGCACCGCTGGACGGAGCCATCGGCGCGGACACCTTTCGCCAAATCGCCGATGCCCAGACGCCGATGGTGGTCAACATCCGGACGGAGTCGCGTCGCCGGACACAGGCCCTGACGGATTTCTTCGGAGGCGACGAGTTCTTTCGACGCTTCTTCGGGCAGCCGCAGGACGAGCCGCGTGACGAAATCACCGAAGGCGCGGGGACCGGCTTCCTCATCGACGCCGAGGGGTACATCCTGACGAACAACCACGTCGTCGAGGACGCGACCAAGATCGAGGTCGGGCTGTTCGGAGATGACGGGAACGTCTACGAGGCCGAGATCGTCGGACGCGATCCCCTCACCGACAGCGCGCTCATCCGCTTGACCGAGCGACCCGAGGAGGAGCTCCCCGAGGCCAAGTTCGGAGACTCCGATCAGATACGACCGGGTGACTGGGTGATGGCCATAGGGAACCCCTTCAACTTGGCGCACACGGTCACGGTGGGGGTCATCAGCGCCGTGGGCCGTCCCTTCCCGGTGGCCGCCGGCCGATTCCAACAGGTGCTCCAGACGGACGCGGCGATCAACCCCGGGAACTCCGGCGGACCGCTCCTGAACCTGAGGGGTGAAGTGGTCGGCATCAACACGGCCATCATCAGCGGCCAGGCGACTCCCTCCAACCTCGGCATCGGCTTCGCCGTCCCGATCAACGTCGTGCGTCAGCTTCTGCCCCAACTCCGTGAGGGCCGAGTGTCGCACGGCCGCATCGGCGTACAGATCACGGCCGTGAGGCCGGAGGCGGTCGAAGCCTTCGGGCTCTCCGATCGCAACGGGGCTGTGGTGACCACGGTCGAAGAGGGCGGCCCTGCCGACCGGGCAGGTCTCGAGCCGGGTGACGTCATCATCGAGTTCGATGGCCAATCGGTCGAGGACACCAGCGGGCTCGTCCAGAGGGTGCTGAAGACCGCGCCCGGCACGACCATCCCGCTCACGATCGTTCGGAATCGCCAGCGCCAGACGCTCGACATCACGATCGCAGAGCTGAATCTCGAGCAAGAGGCCGGCGGTGATGACGCCGAGCCGGAGAACGCCAGCACCGGCTTCGGGATGACGCTGAACGACCTGACACCACAGCTGTCCCGTCGCCTGCGGGCACCCGACGATCTCACGGGGGCCGTCGTGACGGACGTCGAGCGGCGCGGCGCAGCGGCTCGCGGAGGCGTCCAGCCCGGCGACGTCATCCTCGAGGTGAACCGCCAACCCGTGCCGTCGGCACGCGAGGCGAGTAGCGCGCTCCAGCAGGTGCAACCCGGTCAAGCGGCCTTCCTCCTGGTGTGGCGGCGAGGGCAGGAAGTCTTCCTCACGGTTCCCAAGGACGACTGACCGAAGAAATGATCGCCCACGATCGGGGCCGCGCCTCCGGCGGCCCCGGTCACCATCGGCCCAGTGGCTCCCACCGCGGGAGGTGAGCTGTGGTGACCGTGTCCCTGCGCACCCTCCTCATCGATAGGATTCGAGCGGGCGGCCCCCTGACCGTGGCCGAGTACATGGAGCTCGTCCTCTACCATCCGCAACTCGGCTACTACAGTCGAGTCAGGACCCGGTCGGGCCGCACCGGCGACTTCTTTACGAGCGTGGACCTCGGGCCGGTCTTCGGTGAGATGCTCGCCGTACAGATCGCCGAGATGCACCGCCTGATGACGCCGCGTGCGCCCCATCCCGGAGAGCGCTGGTTCGAGCTCGTCGAGGCCGGCGCGGGCGACGGACAGCTGTCGCGAGATCTGCTCGATGCCGCCGTCGACCATCATCCGGAGCTCTACGGGTCCCTCCGCCTGCACCTAGTCGAGCGCAGCCCGGTAGCTCGCCAAGCCCAGACTGCCACCCTCGGACCACACGCGCACCTGCTGGCCAGCCAGGACTCGCAGCTCCCCGACCGAGTGGTCGGCGTGATCCTGGCCAACGAGCTCCTCGACGCCTTGCCTGCACACCTGGTCGAGATGCGGGAGGAGGGCCTCTGCGAAATCTATGTCGACGCTCGGGGGGCGGACCTGGTCGAGCGCCCCGGGCCACCGTCGACCCCCGAGCTCGCGAGCTATCTCGAACGCGTCGGCGCCCGCCTCGCTCCGGGGTGGCGCGCCGAGGTGAGCCTGGCGGCCATCCGATGGGTGCGAGAGGTCGCGCGGCGGCTGCGCCGAGGCTTCCTCCTGCTGATCGACTACGGCCACGAAGCCACCGAGCTGTACTCGGCGACGCATGCAGGAGGTACCCTGGTGACGTACCGGGATCACCGGCTCGCTCCACCATCGGTACGGGAACCCGCGTGGCTGGCCGATCCCGGCGAGCGTGACATCACGCTTCACGTCGACCTGACCTCCACCCGTCAGGCAGCCACGAGCGAACACCTCCGCCCGCTCGGCATGCTCGACCAGACCTATTTTCTCCTGGGCTTGGGAGCCGCGGACCGACTCAGCGAGCAGAGCGGAGACGGGCTGCGTGACATCAAGCGCCGTCTGGCACTCAAGACCCTACTCCTGCCCGGGGGCCTGGGCAGCACCCACAAGGTCCTCATGTTCGGCAAGGAGGTCGGGTCGCCGGCGTTACGAGGGTGCTCCTACCGCGAGCGCCTCACCTAGCGCTAACTCAAACCACTCGCCGCTTGTCGCTATAATGCGTCGATCGGAGGGGATTGTCGTGTCGACCAAGATCGAGCGCGAAGTCAAGCTGCGATTCGATTCGGCGGAGGCCGCGCGCGCCGCGATCGAGGCCACCGGCGCCACCCGGCTGGCCCCCCGCCGTCTGCAGGACGACGGGCTGCTCGACACCGCGGACGGCCAGCTGCAGCAGCGCGGATGCCTCCTCCGCCTCCGCGTGGAGTCCGGTGAGGGGCGTTTGACGTTCAAGGGGCCGGGGCTCTCGTCCAGGATGAAGGTGCGAGAAGAACACGAGACGACGGTCGGGGATGCGAAGATCGCGTTGCGGCTGTTCGAGGAACTCGGCTACGTGCTGTGGTTCCGCTACCAAAAGTACCGCGAGGAGTTCGCTCGCCACGACGTCGTGATTGCCCTGGACGAGACCCCCATGGGCACCTTCGTGGAGCTCGAGGGCACCGAGGAGGCCATCGACGACACGGCGACCGCGTTGGGCCGGACGCCGGTCGACTACGTGCTGGAGTCCTACCGCGGCCTGTTCCTCGGCTACTGCGAAGCGCACGGCCTGTCCCCCACCCACATGGTGTTCGAGTAACCCGGAATCGTGCCTTCTCCGCCTACCCCCGGCGCGCTGGTGCTCACCGCTGGGCTCGGCACGCGGCTGCATCCCCTGACGCTCGATCGGGCCAAGGCGAGCTTGCCCGTCGCAGGCGAGGCCCTGGTGCGACGCATCCTGCGCTGGCTGCGGCAACAAGGGATCACCGAGGTCATGCTCAACCTCCACCATCGACCCGAATCGATCGCCCGCCTGGTCGGTGACGCCAGCGACCTCCGCCTCCGCGTGCGCTACTCGTGGGAGCCCGTCCTCCTCGGCTCTGCCGGGGGGCCGAGGCGAGCGATGGAGGTGCTCGGGGCGGAACGTCTGCTCGTCGTGAACGGGGACACGCTCACGGACCTCGACATCTCCGGCATGGTCGCCGTGCACCTCGACAGCGGGGCGATGGTCACGATGGCACTGATCGATCACCCGGCCCCCACCGCGTACGGCGGCGTCGACGTCGATACCGACGGATGGATTCGGAGTTTTCCAGGCCCAGCAGCCCGTACCGAAGGTCCTGCGTCGCGCCAAAGCCCTGGGGGCGCGTATCACTTTATCGGCGTCCAACTGGTCGAGGCCCGAGCGCTCGCAGAGCTCCCGGCCGATCAGCCCGCAGAAACCGTCCGCGGCTTGTACCCCTCGCTGATCGCCCAGCAACCCCACGCGATCCGCGCGTTCCCGTGCGATGCCGCCTTTCACGACATCGGGAACCCCGAGGACTACCTCGCCGCCAACCTTGCGCTCGCTCGGATCGAGGGGAGCCCGCTCGTGGCGGCCGACGTCCGAATCGATGCCACCGCCACCGTCGTGCGTAGCGTCGTCTGGAACGGCGTGGAGGTCGGTCCGCACGCGACCATCGAGGAATGCGTCCTCGGGGACGGTGTTCGGATTCCCGAGGGCGCGCGAATCGAACGATCGGTGATCGTCCGGGCAACCGGACGTCGACCCGAAGGAATGGAGCAGCCCATGGGACATCTGCTCGTAGCGCCGCTCGCGCAACTCCCACGGCACGGGTAAGGGGGGACGCGAGCATGGATGTGCCGCACACGCCTCCCCCGACCGGCGATGCCGAGGAACGCCTCAGGGCGTTCGTCGCGAGCGGCCCCGGCCGCCCTCCCCCACGGATCGTCCCGCTGACGGGCGACGCGTCGGACCGACGCTACTTTCGGCTGGTTGGAGCAGATGGCCGATCGACGATCGTGGCACTCCACACCGCGCCATTCCGACTCGAAGCTCTTCCATTCGTGAACGTGGCCGAGCTGCTACGCCGGGTGCCACTCCCGGTGCCAGAGATTCTCGGCCACGACGAGGACCTCGGCATCCTCGTGCTCGAGGACCTGGGCGACGTGACGCTCCAAGCCCATCTGGGCGCGGCGTCGCCCATCGAGCGCGCCAGGCTCTACCGAGACGCCGTCGATCTGATCGTGGCCCTTCAGGAGCGCGGCGCCGCGCTGGCCTCCGCAACGTATGTGCCGTTCGGGTTGGCGTTCGACGCGCAGAAGCTGAACTGGGAGCTCGACTTCTTCTTGGAGCACTTCGTCGGTCGACTTCGCGACGCACCGACTTCTGGGTTTCGGGCGATCCGCCACGAGTTTGCCGCGCTGTCGGACGAGCTCGCGGCGGAACCCCGGGTGCTGTGCCACCGAGATTTCCACAGTAGGAACCTGATGTTTCACCAGGGGCGCCTCTACGTGATCGATTTTCAGGACGCGCGAATGGGCCCCGACACCTATGACCTCGTCTCGCTCTTGAGGGATTCGTACGCGGACCTTCCCGACGCCCTGGTCACGGAAGCGGTGGATCGCTTCCTCTCCGGCAAAGGCGAATCCACCACCATCGAGACCTTCACGCGGCGCTTCGACCTGATGGCCCTTCAGCGGAACCTCAAGGCGCTCGGCACCTTCGGGTACCAGATTGCCACCCGCCACAACCCGGTATACCTGCAGTACATCCCACGCACGCTGCGCTACGTCCGGGAGAACCTGAGGCGTAACCGACGCTTCGACCGGCTGGGGGCGTTGCTCGGGCCCCTCGTCGAGGAGCTGCGCCCGGTCGACGAGCGACCGAGATAGAATGACGCATCGGGTCAAGTTGAGAGGAGCCTAGCGCGGCTGTGCGGTTCGGAATCTCGACCTACCTCTACGGCGACGGGCGGTTGGCACGCACGCACCTCGTCGAGATCGCGGAGCATGGGTTCGGTACGATCGAGCTGGTGGCGAGTCCGGACCATTTCGACTACCAGGACCCCGGGGTCATTGCGACCCTGGGGAGCTGGCTGAGCGAGCTCGGACTCGGGCTGCACGCGCTGCACGTATCGGGTCGACCGCCGCGCGAGCGGGACGACGCGGGCGCCACGTACGACCCGACGGACGCGATCGAATCCGTGCTCGGCGTGGCGCGAACCATCCCTACGGAGTTCTTGATCGTGCACCTCGGCCGCGCCTCGCCGACCGTGGCCGACGGTCGAGATCCGACCCGACGTGCGCTCGAACGCCTCGCGAAGGTGGCTTCACCCCTGGGACTGCGCGTGGCGGTGGAGGTCGACCGGGGCGATCCGTGGACCCCGGAATCGATGGCACGGCTGCTCGACGATACGGCCGACGGGCCGTCGTTGGGGATCTGCTTGAATCTGGGGCACGCCTTCCTGGCGGGCGACGTCGTCGAAGCCATCGAGGTCACCGCGGAGCACCTAGTGACGACTCACGTGCACGACAATCACGCGGCAAAGGACGAGCATCTCGTGCCCTTCGAGGGCGACATCGAATGGCCGGCGGCTCTCATGGCGCTCCAGAAGATCGGCTACGACGGCACCCTGACGTTCGAGCTGAGCAACACCAGTACGCCAAGCCGTGTGCTGGACAACGCCAAGCGAGCTCGGCACACGTTCCAGCGAATGATCCAGACCCCCGTCGTCTTCGACTGACAGTCGGCGAGCTCGAGCGGATGGACAGACGGCCAGTCGCCCCACTCACCACGTACGAGCGGTGAAGCGACAGAAAGCAGGGAGCGCCGATGGCGTACATCGAAGGTATCGCGAGCCATGAAGGCCGACCGGTGACGATTCGGGGTTGGCTCCACAACCGTCGGTCGAGCGGCAAGATTCACTTCCTGACCGTCCGCGACGGCACGGGCTTCGTGCAGGCGGTGATGTCGAAGGCCGCGGTAGGCGAGGACGCCTTTCGACACGCCGATCACCTGGCCCAGGAAACGTCGCTGATCGTCGACGGCACGGTGCGAGCCGACAGCCGTGCACCCAGCGGCTTCGAGATCGACGTGACGCGCCTGCAGGTGATCGGAGCGTCGACGGACTACCCCATTACCCCGAAGGAGCACGGCGTCGACTACCTGCTCGATCGACGTCACCTCTGGATCCGAACCGAGCGCCAGCAGGCCATCTTGAGAGTACGGCACGAGGTCGTGAACGCGGTCAGGGACTTCCTGAACGGAGAGGGTTTCATCCTCGCGGATACGCCCATCCTCACGCCGGCGGCGTGTGAGGGAACGACCACCTTGTTCCCGCTGCCCTACTTCGACGACGAGACCGCCTACCTCGCCCAGAGCGGGCAGCTGTACAACGAAGCGAACGCGATGGCCCTCGGCAGGGTCTACTGCTTCGGTCCGACGTTTCGAGCCGAGAAGTCGAAGACACGTCGACATCTCACCGAGTTCTGGATGGTGGAACCGGAAATGGCGTACGCCACGCTCGACGACGCCATCGATCTGGCGGAGGCGCTCGTCACGGCCGTGGTCTCCAGGGTCCTCTCGCGCCGGCGACGCGAGCTCGAGGTGCTGAAACGCGACGTCGGCAAGCTCGAACGCGTCATGCCTCCCTTTCCTCGGATCTCGTACGACGAAGCCGCGCGGATCCTCAGGGAGAAGGGCGTGGACTTCGAATGGGGCGGAGACCTGGGCGGTACAGACGAGACGCTGCTCTCCGAACACTTCGACCGGCCCGTCGTCATTCACCGGTATCCCGCGGCGGTCAAGGCGTTCTACATGCAACCGGACCCGGAGCGGCCCGAACTCGCCTTGTGCGTCGACATGCTGGCTCCGGAGGGCTACGGCGAGATCGTTGGCGGCGGACAGCGACTCGACGATCACGACCTCCTGCTCCAGCGGATCCAGGAGCACGAGCTGCCACGGGAGGCGTTCGAGTGGTACCTGGACCTGCGTCGCTTCGGCAGCGTTCCTCACGCCGGCTTTGGCATGGGCATCGAGCGTTTCGTGGCCTGGATGTGCGGCACAGAGCACGTGCGTGAGACCATTCCGTATCCGAGGATGCTGTATCGTCTGCGTCCCTAGCCGTCCCGCCTACTGACCCCTCCCCGGCCTCCATTGGGTCACGGGAGAGCCGGAGGGTCGGCGGCGCGACGGCACATCGAGGCACGATGAAGGTTGGATTCCTGTCGCTCGGATGTGCGAAGAACCTCGTCGACTCAGAGGTGATGATC
>PVBE011457994.1_pt1 | contig 26493 bp, 18 predicted proteins | sample 1631181 | NCBI WGS metagenome assembly PVBE01 (sample SAMN08397723, study PRJNA350692) | Marine metagenome, whole genome shotgun sequencing project. | isolation source: water | place: Pacific Ocean | collected 2012-04
GACATCCTGTGCCTCCAGGAAGTGGAAAACCGCCACGTCATAGACGACTTGGCCGGCGTTCTCCGCACGGAATTCGGGCGGCACTACGAACACGTTCTTCACCGTGAAGGAACCGACCATCGCGGCATCGATGTTGCCATCCTGGCAAGCGTGAAGGCCCTTTCGCTCAAATGGCTCTGCCCCGTAAAGGAGCAAAGAGACATAATGGTTGCCGAGTTTGCACCATCGGGGAGCAAGTTCACGATCTTCGTCAATCACTGGAAGTCGCGATGGGGAGGCGAGGAGAAATCCGCCCCACTCCGAATGAGGCAGGCAAAAGCCGTTCGAAAGGAAATCGACCGAATCCAGAAGGATGATCCTGATGCTTCCATTATCCTGGTTGGTGATTTCAACGACAACGTTGACCAGGCCTCTCTTTCTGACGGTCTCAAGTCAACGTCTGTCCGGTCCGACGTACTTGGCGACAAAACCGGTGTGCGCTTCTACAACCTTCACGGGGAACTTCCCAGGCATCTCTGGGGGACGTTCTATTACCGCAAGAAGGATGTATGGAATTCCTTCGATTCTATGATTGTTAGCCGGGGCATGCTCTGGATGCGGCCGGGGAGGAAGCAATGGCGAGTAAGGCCCGGAACCTACAATGTTATACGCCTGCCCAGGCACATGGGGGAAACGGGTAATCCGATCGCCTTCCGGCGATACAAGAACAAGCTTACAGACAAATGGGAGTACACCCGGGGGTACTCGGATCACTTCCCCGTAAGGGTGGAACTGATGCTGTCCGATGCGGGACAGGTGGAGGTCCCGTCCGCCGCCAGGCAGTAGGGACCAATCTCACACACGTACCATTAGGTTCATGTCATCCCGAGCTTGCCGATGGATCTAATGCGTCACCCAGTGGTTGAGATCCTTCGACTCCGCTACGCTACGCTCAGGATGACAGTCTTCCCGGGGCTTTTCTTGCTGAATCGTCCCGGGCCGAGCCCGTGAACTCGCTACATCCGAAAGATCGCCCCCAGTTTCTTTCCCAGGATCAGGCTGCTTCCGATAATAGTTACCGCGAGAAAAACCATTGCCCACACTCCAAGGGCCGACGCTACGTAACGTCCGGTACCGATAAGTTGGAACAACTCATAGATTGTTTTCGTTATCGGATAGAAATCCGCCCTCTGGGCCAGCATCAGACTGTCGGACACTTCCAGCATGCTGAAGGCAAACACAAGCAGCGTCCCGGCAATCAGGTTTGCCGTTATCAGCGGCAACGTGATTCTGCGCGCCGTTGTCAGGGGTGATGCCCCAAGGTTTGCTGCCGATTCTTCAAGTACGACTGACGTCTGCTGCAGGCCTGCGACCGCGGACCGCACCATGTACGGCAGGCGGCGCACAGCGTAGGCAATCACCAGGAAGAGTGTCGGATTTGTCCTGACATCGAACCAGGATTGCCAGACTGGGTTCTCACGCGCCCATGACAAGTTGCTGAGCAGCGAGCTTACAGACAGGTATCCAAAAGCCATTACCAGGCCCGGGACCGCCAGCGGAATCATGGCAAGGGCATCCAGCAGTGCGCGTGCCCTGATCTTCGACCTAACCACAACAAAGGCTATCGAAATGCCGATGCCCATGTTCAGAAGAACGGCCAGGGAGGAAAACAGCAGGCTGTTGCGTATGCTGGTTACGGTCATTCCGTGGCCCAGCGCATCAACGTAGTTCCCCGCCGTAAACATCGTGGGAGCAACCGTTTTGTACCAACTGCCGGGAACGCTGAAACTCGTGAGAACCACGCCGGCGTGCGGCATAAGCGCCAGCGAAATGACCGCTATGAACGGCAGGGCCACAATTGCGCCTCGCCAGCCCTTCAGTTGCCGTGCCGAGTATCCGATGGAGGCTTTCGACTGCATGGCGTAGGCGTGTTTCCCGAAGATCAGCTTCGTAGCTGCATAGAGTATCACGCTACAGGAGAGCATCACGAATACGAGCACGTATGGAAACGGATTCGATCCTATTTCCCTCAGCGCATCGTACACCTGCACGGACGTGCAGCGTGTGTAGTTCATGATCAGGGGGGTTCCCAGTTCGGTGAAACTCCATATGAAGATGATGGTTCCCCCCGCGAAGAGTCCCGGCATGATGAGGGGAAGAGTTATCCGGAAGAAGCGCCTGAGAGGCGGGCACCCAAGATTCTCTGCTGCCTCCTCCATCGCTGGATCAACATTAGCCAGGGCGGCCGTGACATTGAGAAACAGAATCGGATACAGGGCGAGAGCCTGTAGAATCGTGACGCCCAGAAAACGCCCGCGCCCGAGCCAATCCACCGGGCCCAGCCCCAGGAGCGCGTTCAGCACGCCGTACTGTCCAAGAATCTGCTGAAAACCTATGGCGCCCACAAATGGGGGTAGAATCATCGGAACAAGCAGAAGACCGCTGAGCAGTTTCTTCCCGCGGAAGTCGAAGCGGTGCGACAACCACGCAAGAGGTACTGAGATCAGGAGGGCAATCGATGTCGTCGTGACCCCCAGCATCAGGCTGTGGAGCATACCTTCCGCGTAGATGGGATTGCGAAACACGTTCAGCAGGTACCGAAACGTGACCTTTCCCTCAACATAGAATCCTCCCGTTATGACCCTTGTCAGAGGCCACAGGAAGAGCAGGGAGAACAGGCCGAGGACAAAAAAGAATATGATCCAAGCCGTCGATTTTCGCATTAGAGCCCTTCCTTGCCTTTGCCGTTCCGGCTCGACCCGGCCAGCCTTTCAGCTTCACGGTAGTTCTCCCTGAAGAAGAGAGTCCATTCCCTCATGTAGTCCATGCTGTCATGGCGCTTGGGAACAGATGCCGCCGACTTCCAGTCCAGGGGCTCAGGCCGGTCGGGCATACGGCCCATCGCTTCCATCGCTTCCGGGTGCGCCGAAGGTCCCCCGTTCTCGATTATGGCTCGCCAGGCGCTACGCAACTCGTCCCCGGCGTCCAGACACATTACGCGAATGAGATGCCTGTGCACGGTGAAATGCCTGCCGGTCCACCTTGAACGGTAGGTGAACAGGCCGGCAAGCTCGTAGGGATTGACGGCGCTATCACCGAGCGGGTCAACCGTGTGCTTGCTGTGCTGCTCGTACGCCGCCTGGTGAAGCCGGTTCGTGCTTGGGTAGAAATCGCGGCGAATGGGAAGCCGGCGCAGGGCGAACTTAGCCGGGCCGCCGGGGGTGCCCGGCATGTAGTTCCAGAGCTTTTGCCCTTCCGTACTAAGCACGAACGTGATGAAGCGTACGGCCAATTCGCGGTGCTCCGCACCGCGGATAAGGCTTATCGGATCGGCGCTGATACTCGAGCCTCCCACCGGCGTTACATAGAACATCCTCGGCGAGCCATCAGGCGCACGTGAGTTTTCCGACTGGAAGCGGCCATAAAAATCTATCACCAGTCCCGCCGCAGCGTTACCCATACTTACGTCTATAGGGATCTTGCTGGAGGAGTCGGTAAAGTATCTTGCGTTGGCACTGATCAGCTGCACGAGCCTGATACCCCGCAGCCAACCATCCTCCACGGCGTCCTGGTACTTTTTCGGTACGCCGGCGGGCATTTCTCCCAATGGCAACCGTTTCTGAGCGATCGTTTTCTCGAACGATGAGACCTGCGTGTCCGTGAAGCCCGCGGCCTTCACGGCTACGGTACATTGCTCGTGGATAATCATCTCGAAGGCCTTGGTCAGGCTGCCGCTTTTCGTAGGGTCGCCAATTCCTATCTGCCCAATATACCTCGGGTCGGCGAGATCCTTCCACTTCGAAGGTGCACGTTCGAGGCCGAGTTCGGTAACGCGATCACTGTTGTAACAGATGCCGAATGTACTCAGGGCCGTTCCAAAGAATCCGTCCGAGCGAAAAGTCTCACCTTCAAGCGCACGGGGAATCAGGTCATGACCGTCCCGGTCAACGAGCAGGCCCGCGGGAAAGGCTTCCTCTGCACAGGGCCGGACAGTGAGACCCTGTTTATAGGCCTTGCCGTGGTCATACACACCCCCTCCGAAAAAGAGGTCGATCTTGCAGGTGAATGCCGAGGGATCATCAATTGCGCGGAAAGCCTTGTGTAACCGGCTCTTCTTCTCCCATTCAGCCATGGCCGTTTCGTCTCCGGCAATACTGTCGGGGGGGCGTTTCGAGTCGAAACGCCTGTCCAGGATCATCGACGCACCGCCATCCGGCCAATGCTTGCCATCTCTCTTCCGGCAGCCGCGAAACGCCGAAGGCAGCTCGGATGCAAGGTAGCGCATGATTTCGGACGTGCCGCCCAGTATTCGCCAGTCCACCTTGACGGGCTGACCGTACCTGGCGGCGTGCCATTCCGAGAAGGCCCGTCCGTACTCGTAACGAATAGCCCCGTTGTGAGGAGTAATGATGACGAGAACGGGGTCATCTTGACTCCATTCTGATTCCGCGTCCGTCTGTCTGAAGATAAACGGTAGAGCGATAACCGACGCAGCTACTAATAGAATGGTTACGTTCCTGAGCAAGGCTTTATTCCCCAAGCACTACAACATCCTCGGGAGCAATCCAGACCCTGGTGCTCTCGGCGGTATCCCTGGCAACAATCCTGGGATTCAGGTCGAAGGCTTTAAGCGTTGTCTCGCCACTCCCGGCAATAACGTTGAAAACTGACACCCTGTGCTGGGCCACCTCGCCAAGGTACACGGTGTCGTGGATTGTCGCATTGAACGCGTTTGGCGCCGATTCCGGAGGTGAGGAAACGCGGATCGCTTCCGGGCGTATCGACAAGGTGACTTGATCTCCCGCATTGAGGGAATCCAGAGCACTGACCTTTGAAACAACTTCGCCAAGGGGCGTTGAGAACCACGCACCCGAAGTGTCGCGCCTCAAGACTTCAGCCTTGAGGAGATTCGTCTCCCCTATGAAGCCCGCCGTGAACGTGTTGACCGGGGAATGATAGACCTCCTGTGGAGTTCCCACCTGCTGAACGGACCCTTCGTGCAAAACTGCCAGCCGGTCGGCGATGGACAGGGCCTCTTTCTGGTCGTGCGTAACGTATATCGCCGTCAGCCCTGCCTGCTTGCATATGCGGCGGATCTCCGACCTCATCTCGACTCGCAGCTTGGCGTCCAGGTTCGAAAGGGGTTCGTCCAGAAGCAGGCATTGAGGATGAACGACGAGTGCACGGGCGAGAGCCACGCGCTGTTGTTGTCCACCGGAAAGCTGGTTGGGATTGTGATCGGCACGATCAGACATTTTCACCATGTCCAGTGCGCCCGAAACACGGTCCGCCATCTCCTGTCGTGGCATTTTTCTCATCTGCAGGCCGAACGCGATGTTGTCCTTCACGGTCATGTGAGGCCAGAGCGCGTAACTCTGAAACACCATGCCCGTATCGCGCTTGTGCGGCGGCAGACGCGTAATGTCATGATCACCAATGTGGATTGAACCCCTGTCGGGATCGCAGAATCCCGCAACGCAACGCAGCAGAGTGGTCTTGCCGCATCCACTGGGACCAAGAAGAAAGAAAAGTTCGCCGGGCTGAATATCAAGCGATACATCATCGACCGCAATGGTTCTATCGAAGGTCTTCGCCAGGTTCTCGATACGAACGCCAACAGCCATTTTCACCTCCATAAAGAAAGATGCCAACACTCACCGAAACGTTGCCCAAACTACCAGAAACTCACGAGCCGTTCTCTCACGCAGGACGGGTTGAGGACCTGTCCTGCTCTTCTTCCAGGCTTTTCAGCGAAAAACGTGCAAGGTCGGTCAGTCGAATGTCGGCAGCCGAAACGTCCTGGATGGGGGCATCAGGACGGGCAAGTGCGACACACGTCATGTGGGCGGCCTTGGCGGCGGCGACCCCGGCATTCGAGTCTTCAAAGACAAGACAGTCCTCCGGGGGCAGGGAAAGCATCGTGGCTGCCTTCAGAAAACAGGCGGGCGACGGCTTCCCTGGAGAGTAATCCTCCGAGCCAAGGAAGAACCGGAGGCATTCCTCCACACCCATCAGCTTAATGCCGTGTTCGACGTCGGCCCGGGGTGACCCGGAAACTATGCATATCGGGTATTCCGCTGCGAGTTTCTTAAGAAGTTCAACCGAAGAAGTGATACGCGAATCCGTGTTCTCTCTCAAGGCATTCATTCTCTCGGACAGGGCCTTCTCCATCGTGTCTATGTCCGTATCCAAAGCCGGTATCAGGCGGCACAACTCATTGTACACGTCATGCCACCCCCTGCCGTAGACCACCGACATGACTTCACTGAATGGCAAGCGAAGATCATTCTCTTCAAGAAACTCCGCAGTCGCCTCGACCCACAGCATCTCCGTGTCAAGAAGCGTGCCGTCCAAATCAAAAATGAAACCTTTAATCATGACGGATATCCTAAGCCCCCCAGTCACTGCGTCAAGAACGATGGCAATATCCATGGTATTTTCCGCTCCCGCGGAAAATGCTCCCGTTCTTCTGGACAGCATTGTTCCTGTCCTGATAGGGTGTGTATCCGTAACCTGAACTGGTGATTCCCAACTGGGATTGGAGATAGTAATGAGGAAGATTTACCTTTGCGGACCGATAATGGATGAGGTCGAAGGCCACGCTCGCGAATGGCGCAACACGGCAAACAAGCAGCTCAGCGAGCATTTCACGATGCTCGACCCCATGCGTCGCAATTTCAAGGATCGCGAAGTTGATAGTGCCAACGAGATTGTCGAGTTCGATCTGCAGGATGTACGCGAAGCGGATATAGTTCTCGTAAACTACAACAAGCCTTCGGTAGGAACATCGATGGAAGTCTTCTATGCTTCACATGAGCTCGGGAAGTTTGTCGTGGCCTTCTCGCCTTTTGAGTTCAAGGAATGCAATCCCTGGATGGTTCGATTCTGCACAAAGATCCTGCCTTCGCTGGAAGACGCCATCGAGTACATCACCGAGCACTTCGTCACCCAGCATCTCTAGTCTGATTCACTCATAAGCTGCCTGGTGTTCACGCCCCCACCGGCCTTGCGCCGGTGGAGCGTATGATTGCTAACTGATCGCGACAGAACCCCGTATCTAAGTGCCCGGATATGATTGATCGTAGTCGCTATCCTTGTCGCGATCTTCGTCGATCTTCATCGTTGTCACGATCCTTATCTTGATCTTTGTCGACAATGATCGGGACAAAGAAGGATTGCCGAACATCGGCTCTTCTTCGACTGCTTCATTTGAAAACGGCCGCCCATATTATGGCCGCAAACAATAGGGCTCCTATAACGCTTACCGTACGGACAAACCCAACCGTTCTGTCGAGAATCATCCCCTTTGCAATCTTCTGAAAATCGTCCTTTCTGAAGTAGGCCGTTGCCCCCCACGCGAAGAAGACCCCCAGAATAACCAACAGCCAGTTGACAAGGTCCTGGTTCCAGAGAACCAATACCCAAAGGCCCGCACCCATGAGCAGTGCAGCAATTCCAATCAGGGTGTTTACCTGGCAGGCAGCCTTTATCCACCATTTCGCAACTTTCTGCATCGATTTCGGGGCTACGATTCCCCAGGCTGCCTTGGCCAACCCAAGCACCCCAAAACACAACAGAATCCTATGTCGCCAATCCATGATGCCCCCCTTTCTTCGAAATACACGGGAAAACCGTCCGTTCCGGCATGATTCTGTGGCAGCAGCAGACATGATGCAAGCGGATTCGAGCATCACGAGTTGTTGGGTAACCTGTTTTGAATCTTGATTTTTCCGTCTGCTTGGGTCATACATTCTATTCAGGATCAAATATCGGCTACGCCCAGAAAGCACTTGCTTGTGATTATACCGACAGAAGAAAGGGGGGGATCTTGAATATGGATGAGCGCAGACAGCACACTCGCATGAGCGATCGAAACAGTGTTGCAGTCACGATTCTGGCTGCTCCCGCTTCCCCGGAACTCGAAGGAGAGACTTTCTTCTGCATGACCCACAACATCTCTGTCGGCGGATTAATGATACATCTCAGCACCCGCGTCCCCCAAGGCGCAAGAATGGAAATGAGAATAGCGTTCGCTGAGCCAATACGAGCTTTTCTCCTGGTTGGACGTTGTGCCTGGACGGGCGAGAAGGAAAGAGATGGTTTCCCTATCGGCGTTGAATTCGTGGACGGCACTGAGGGAGATCTGGATTCGTGGCATTCAATCGTCGAACAGAAACTGCTTTACAGGGGAATATCCACCGACGATGAGGATTAGACGGTCAGCCTGGCAGGCATCCATTTCCGTACCGAGTTGATGAGAAACAGCTTGTCGGCCGCGACCAGGTCATCGACAAGAACGACCCCTTCCTCGATCTTGCCTTCGTTCAACAGGCGCTCCCTGAATGTTCCCGCAAGAAGGCCGCATTCTATTGGCGGCGTAATAGGAGGCCGGCTTTTTCTATTACGACATTGGCAATGGTGCTTTCCGTGACTTCGCCTTCCGTATTCCACAGGATAACATCGTGACATTCCGGATGTGACGCCCTTGCGTTCTCGTATACAGCCCTGTTGGTTGTCTTGTGATACAGGAACCTGTTGTTCTTACTCACCGGATCAGCAGCAAGTGCAACGCACCAGGGTTCCTGTCGGGGGGCAGCAAGTTCCTGCCGGTCCACTTGAACGTTTCCGTTCCGGGCAACGCGCAGGCGCACTCTCTGGGATTGTCCGACTGAAGCATCCACGGCGGCGACAAGTTCGCGGTGCAGTTTCTCTGAATCCAGGTTGAAACAGAAATACTCCGCCGACTCATGAAGACGTTTGAGATGTTCTTCTTCCAGGAAGAATCCTTTGCGCGGCTCCCAGAGCAGGGTTTCGAGCAACTCGAATTCCGAGACTTCCGTTGTAAGTACATCGGCCTTAAGAAGGCATTCTTCATACTCTGCCAGGTCCACGGAGTCCCAGACAACGCCGCTGCCGACTCCGTAGCATGCCCTTCCCGTCAGCTTGTCAATACTAACGGTTCTTATCGCCACGTTGAACAGCATCCTTTGCTCCGGGGCCAGGAAACCCACGCACCCCGTATAGACCCCACGCGGGCGTGTCTCAAGATCTTTGATCACCTGCATCGTACGCACCTTCGGGGCGCCCGTGATCGATGCACAGGGGAAAAGGGCCTGGAGCGTTTCGGTGAAAGAGGCACGGTTCCTGCATTCAACCAGGGACGTCATCTGCCACACGGTCGGGTAACGTGCAACATCATACAGGTCATTGGCGACAACGGTTCCGGGAACGGCAATTCTGCCCATGTCGTTTCGTATCATGTCAACAATCATGACGTTCTCTGCCCGGTCCTTGGGGGAGGCGTGAAGAGTTGATGCTATAGATCTGTCCTCTTCGGTGGTCATGCCGCGGCGCGCCGTTCCCTTCATCGGCCGTGACACGAGAAGATTGCGGTCCTGGTGAAGGAAGAGCTCGGGAGACGCCGAACATATTGCGAACGAATCGGTCTCGATGAATGCGCCGTACCTGGCCTGTTGAGCTTGCGTCATGCGGGAAAACAGTCCGGCCGGAGCCCCGGAGAATTCGGTCTCGAGCTGGAAGGTGAAATTGACCTGGTAGGTGTCACCACTTTCAAGGAGACGTTTTATGCGTCCGACAGCCCCGGAATACTCCGTGGCAGACATCGAAGGGGTCCATTCCCGTACCGAGAAAGGAAGGTCCATGGCCTCCGTAGAGAGCGAGACTGAATCACAGGCACCGCAGATCGCAAACCAGGCCAACGGGAGAGATGCTGACTCGTGGGTATCAAGGACCCGGTCCATGGCACCGGCCGCTTCGTATGTTAGAAAACCAACCGCATACAGACCGGCGTCAGCCGCACGCGAAGCTCCCTCAAGCACGGGGAGTACGTCTTCCAGGCGATCCGCACGAAGCACTTCACAGACATCGTTGAAGCTGAACCACTTGTCGTCCGAATCCGGGTTCTGCACCATGATTTTCATTGTCTCGTTCCGTATCATGTTTCACTCGTCGGCATGGTCTTTCCCTTTGGCTTTCCCCGGACCGGTCCGCGAGGCCACGGACCCTCCCATAGAGCCTCTGAAGCACCTTCTTGCTCCTTTCTTTCCAGGAAGGGACGGCCCCGGACATCCGGGGCCCGCAGCCCGAAAACCGCAAAAGAAAAGACCACGCCCCGCCGAGGACAGTACTACTATCGACTTGAACCAAGATAGCCGAGGCCCATATAGTCAACAAGCAATTCATCGAAGGATTATAATGGAATCGGCAACGATAGAACAACTGGGCAGACACGAGGGCAAGGTAGTCTCCCTGCAGGGATGGCTGTACGGCATGCGCAAGAGCGGCAAGGTGGTGTTCCTCGAACTGCGGGACGGTACGGGGATATGCCAGTGCGTCGTCGAGGCGTCTGCTGCAGAGGCATTTGAAAACGCCAGGATCCTGACCCAGGAATCTTCCCTGGTTCTTGAAGGGCTCGTCCGCGCCGAACCCAGGGCGATCGGCGGATACGAGATATCTGCAACGAAGGTTCAGCCCCTGCAGGTTGCCCAGGAATATCCAATCTCCCGCAAGGCACATGGCCCGGATTTCCTGATGTCTCATCGGCATCTGTGGTTACGATCCAGCCGCCCGGCCGCTATATTGAAGGTTCGACACACAATCATAAAGGCCTGCCGCGATTTCTTTGACAGCAACGGGTTCACGCTAATAGATACCCCCATTCTTGTTGCCAGGGCGGGAGAAGATGCGCAGACGCTGTTCCACGTGGACTATTTCGAGAAACAGGCTTTCCTGGCCCAAACCGGACAGCTGTATCTGGAGTCGGCCTGCATGTCCCTGGGAAAAGTCTATTGCTTTGGACCTACGTTTCGTGCCGAGAAGTCAAAGACTCGCCGGCACCTGACGGAGTTCTGGATGGTGGAGCCCGAAGTAGCGTTTGCCGACCTCGACGATGTCATGGAACTTGCTGAAGACATGATATGTGCCGTTGTCGAGGCCGTGCTTCACAAGCATCAGAAGGAACTGGAGTTGCTTGGCCGCGATATCGAGACCTTGAAAAAGGTGTGCAAACCGTTTCCGAGAATAACCTACAGCGATGCCGTCGATGTCTTGAAGTCGGAAGAAAACAGAACCCGCATGAAAAAAGAGCTTCAGCTGGATAAGGAGCAGCTGGAGGATATGAAAAGGCAGCACACGGACTTGGAGAACCAGTTGGCCAACGTATCCAAGGCCTGGAAGCAGGAGAAACTGAAAGCCGAGATCAGAGAGATGGCTGAAGCCATCGCCGAACTTGAACGGGATGTGAAGAACCGGCCCGGACACATTCGCCTCGCGGCAGAGTTCGAATGGGGAGCGGATCTAGGCGGGAGCGACGAGACAATAATATCGAGCCAATTCGAGAAGCCGGTGTTTGTTACTGATTATCCAAAGGAAGCCAAGGCTTTCTACATGAAGCAATCCGTTGAAGACCCGAGAGTTGTCCGCAATATGGATCTTCTCGCTCCCGAGGGTTACGGGGAAATCATCGGCGGAAGCCAGAGAGAAGACGATCTCGAGGTGCTGAGAACGAAAATGCAGGAGATGCAGCTTAACGAGGAAGATTACTCTTGGTACCTCGACCTTCGCCGCTACGGTTCCGTTCCCCATGGGGGCTTTGGCCTTGGAATCGAGAGAGCAATCTCCTGGATCTGCGGGCTTAAACACGTGCGGGAAACGATCCCCTTCCCCCGGACCATGGGACGCATGGAACCATGACCATGGGACGCATGGCGAAGCTGCGATCCAATTGCCAATCCGAGCGTGGGGAGCCTTATTGAGCACGCCTACGACGCCAATAGAACGATGGGACAGAGCTGCGGCGCGGGGCCGCCGAGCCGTTGCCGTGCGAACGGAAAGAAGCTTTCGTATGCGGAGCGGCCCATGTATCATGCGTCATTAAGTCAGCCCGCAGAGGGTCTCTGGGCCTTGGCGAACACGTGAAACGTGCCGAACTGATCGGCCAGGTGGTGAAGATGGCGGATGCGGAGCGTCAAGCGAGTCGGTTTCGTCGCATCGTGTTTCGGCTTTTGTCCGTCATTTTTGGGCTTCTGGTCGGGCTGGGCGCCGTCCAGTTAGTGATGTGGGCCGCGGGTATCGAACCGACTCGGCGATTCGCCAAGCGGTATCTGCTCGATAATCGTTCATCTCCGTCGGTGCCTTACCACTGCTACCCCTCAAACCCCAACGGCGAACTGCGCCGCGTGCCGGATGACGTCGGGGACGGCTGGGAGTTGTTCGACTCTCATATCCCCAAACGCAAGTTGCCCCTGGCCCGCCTGGACGAAACGCCGTGGTGCATGGACTATCGCATTTCGTCGCAAGGTCTTCGCGATCGGGTCTATGGGCCAAAGCAGCCGGCCGGCAAGCGGCGAATCGTGTGCGTTGGCGATTCGTTCGTCTTCGGTGTGGGGGTGCCGCCGGAGTTGACGATGGTCCGCAGTTTGGAACAGAAACTCGGCCCATCGGTCGAGATTGTCAATGCGGGTCGACCCGGCATGAATTTCACCAGGGAGCTGGCCGCCGTGCCGGAACTTCTTGGCCAACTCGGCGTTTCGCGACTGATCATGGTCTTCATCGCCAACGATATTTCGTTCGGTCCGGAATTGTCTCGCCAGGAGCTGGAAGTCTACGACCTGATCAACATCCGCGATACGCACTTCAGCGAAGATCATATGGATCGAAACTGGCTGAGTTACTCGCGATTGTACAACGGGATATCCGCTCGCAGGCAGCTTGCGAGGATAGGGCGGGAGACAGTCGACTGGTACAACCGATGTTACAACCCGAAATATAATGCCGAACACCTCGACTTACTTCAAAAGCAACTGGCCAAGGCGGCGAGTTTGCCCAGTTGCCGCTCGGTGTTGGTCTTGTACCCTTTGATGGAAGGATTGGGGCCGGATTACCCGCTCAAGGCGGTCCACGCTCGCGTCTCGGAGATGGCCCGCAAGGCCGGACTGCCCGTGCTGGATCTCGCCGGGGCGTTCGAGGGACTGACGACTTCGGAGATGTGGGTCCACTCGTGCGATCATCACCCCAACGGCCGCGCACACGCGATCGCCGCAGAAGCAATCGCCAAATGGCTGAAATCCAACGATGACGAATTGCTGCAATTAAGCGAGAACGGCAACCCGTAGATTTCAGGGCTCTTGGGTCGATTGTCGGCGTCTCGTCGGCCGCGTCCTGACCAGCCTTGGCCACGACACTGCCCGCTTCCGCCCGGAATCTTGACAGTACGCCCGAGTTTCTCATAGTCTCTCCAGCTGCAAAAGGCATCTTCAGACTGGCATCAGAGGTGTGCGCCAGAACTGCCGAGGAAGGAAACCCCTATCGGGCGACAACCCGACAAGTACGATAACTGAAGCGGTGACAGTCAAAAAGCGACCGCTCGCAACGTTGGATTCGACCTATGAGACTCTTCTACTTTCTTCTCTCTGCCGCCACCCTCTATTGCCAGCTTGCCGGCGCCGGCGACTGGCCGATGTGGCGCTATGCCGCATCACGCGGCGCCAGTACGCCGGACGCCATTCCCATCGACCTTGAGCTGCATTGGGTGCGCGCATGCCCAACATCAATGCCGGCTTGGCCGACGACACAGCCCAAGCTGCAGTTCGATGTCGCACCGCAGCCCGTCGTTATGGGCCGGCAGCTCTTTATCCCGTCGAATCACACTGATAGCATCACCGCCTGCGACACGCGGACGGGCAAGGAAAACTGGCATTTTTACGCCGACGCACCGATCCGCTTCGCACCGGTCGCCGCCAATGGCAAGGTCTACTTCTGCTCCGACGACGGCTATCTGTACGCGCTGGACGCGGGAAGCGGCAAGCAGCTGTGGCGCATCGACGGTGGGCCAACCCGGCGCCTGGTGCTCGGCAACCGCCGGCTGATCTCAAGCTGGCCGGCGCGTGGCGGCCCCGTCCTACACCAGGGGAAGCTCTTTTTCGCCGCCAGCATCTGGCCGTTCATGGGTATCTTTATCCACGCCGTCGACCCGGATACGGGCGCAGTGTTGTGGACCAACAGCGGCGACGGGGCAAATTTTACTGTCCAGCCGCATGGCGCGCCGTCCTTCGCCGGCGTTGTGCCGCAGGGGCATTTAGCGGCGTCCGGCGATTATCTTGTGATACCCGGTGGGCGCTCCACCCCGGGGATTTTCGACACCAAGACGGGCAAGTTGCTGTCTTTTTTCTACGACAACCGACTCGGTGGCCACGCCACTATGGCCGGCCCGCAGTGCTACTTTAACGACGGCAAAACATTTCTTCTGAACGGCGGCAAATCCGATGAATCAAAGCGGCCGGTGGTATTCGACGAAAAGCAGGGCGGCAAGTCCGATGAATCAAAGCCGCCGGCGGTTTTCGACGAAAAGCAGTTCGTCGCCGATGAGAATGATGTGATTCGACTGCTCTCGGGGCGGGCGAAGATAGCGGAGAAGAAGGTCAAGGACAAGCGTGGCAAGGAGGAGAAAGTGAAGATGCTCAGCCGCGAAACGTTGTCCGAACAGAAAGTCGATCAGAAAGGGCGCTGGCGCCTGCGTGCCGGCGACATGCTCTTCTCGGTTGACGGCTGCAAGGTGGCGGCCTACGACGTAAATACCACCGGCGAATCGCTGTGGCGCGCCGAACTTCCGTGCGACATCTGGGAGATCCTGGCTGCCGATGACCGGCTGTTTGTTGTCACGATTGACTCGCAGATCCACTGCTTCGGCTCTGGCGTCAAGGACGAGGTGCGGCACGCGCTTAAGCGTCAGTCGCCGACAGTGCCGCCGCCGGCCAAAGCGGCGGCTGATCGCTTGCTCACTGCGGCAGGCGCTCGCGATGGCCACGCCCTGGCTCTCGGTATTGACAACGGCGATCTCATTACCGCCGTTATCATGCACAGCAAGCTGCACGTGATCGCCGTCGATTCCGATGCAAAGAAGGTGGCCATGCTGCGCGACAGGCTGGTCACCACCGGGCTTTATGGTGAACGTTGTTCGGTGCTGCAGGCGAACGCCGATGTCGGCCTGCTTCCTGCCTATATGTGCCATGTTATCTTCAGCGAGACGGCGCGGCTGGACATGCTCAAGGGAAGGGATATCGAGAAAGTAATTCTTAAGAGTCTGCGCCCCTTTGGTGGGAGAGCCCTGTTCGCTTTCAACGATGCCGATCACAGCGCATTTGCCGCTCGCGTGGCGGCTGCCAATCTGCCCAAGGCGCGCCTCGAGCGCCGCGACGGGCTTTCTATTCTGCATCGCGACGGAGCGTTGCCGAACACCGCCGACTGGACACATCAGTATGCCGACGCGGCCCAAAGCGTCATTTCGCAGGACGCCCTGATTAAGGCGCCGATGGGCGTGCTGTGGTTCGGTGGCGCCTCGCATGAGGGTATTCTGCCGCGTCACGGCCACGGGCCGTCACCACAGGTCGCAGGCGGACGCCTCGTCATCGAAGGACCCGATAAACTGCGCTCTGTGGACGTCTATACCGGGCGGGTCATCTGGGAACGCGAGATCAAAGACCTGGGCAAATACTATGATAATACCGGCCATTTCCCCGGCGCCGGCGAGATCGGCGGCAACTATGTAACCCTCGCCGACCGTGTCTACGCGGTCAAAGGCGCGACTGTTCTGGAGTTAGATGCAGCAACCGGCGAAGGCGTCAAGACATTCAAGCTGGATGCCGCGAAGGAGGGCGATTCCTTTGGCTTTCTGGCGGTGTCCGGTGATTACCTGGTGACGACCTCTTCGCCGGTAGAAGTGGGCGACGGGAAGTCAAAGAAGAAGAGCAGCAAGCCGGTGATGAAGGTGCCGACAAATGGTGTCGACGTCATTCCGCCTAACGACAATTGGCAGTACCTGGCCGGCAAAGACGCACCGGACGGCTGGCACGAGCCCGGCTTCAAGGCGACCGGTTGGAAAGAGGGCAAAGCGGGCTTCGGCTATGGCGACGACGACGATAAGACGACGATCAATATGAAGGGCCAATTCAGCCGCGTTTACATTCGGCATAACTTCGACGCCAAGCAGGTCAAAGACGCCAGTGAACTGATCCTCACGATCAACTTTGACGATGCCTATATCGCCTACCTCAACGGCACCGAAATTGTTCGCGACGGCGTGGGCTCCGGCAGCGGTGCCAAGGCCAAGGAGATTAGTAGCCACGAGGCCGACGGTTACGTCGCCAAGCCGATCGAAGACTTCCGAAAGCTGATTCGCCCGGGTACAAATGTGCTCGCCATCGAAGGCCATAATAGGAGCTTGGGCAACAGCGATTTCAGCCTCGATCCGTATTTGCTGGCGATCAGCAAAGAGGAAGAGGCGCCGGTTGTCGCAGAAAAGCCGTCCAAGGCATATCCTGCCGCGGCTATCAGCGCCGATCTCGCTGCCTTACTCAAACCGACGCAGTACTCGTCCGCCAGCCGCCAGTTGCGCGTCTACAATCGCCACACCGGCAAGCTCCTGTGGACCCGCGGGGCCGCCTTCAATTTCCGCCACAACAGTATCGCCGCCAGCGCCACGCAGCTGTTCTGTATCGATAAGTTCAGCGAAGGCAAGCTACAGACCATCAAGCGTCGCGGTGTCCGGGTGCAGGGCAAGCCGATACTCTATGCGCTCGACCTGGCCAGCGGTAAGGTGAACTGGCAGACCAATGAGGGGATTTTCGGGACCTTCCTCAATTATTCGGTGGCGCACGACACACTGCTGCAGGCCGGCAGCGCTTACCGTGATCGCGCCAGAGATGATATTGGCAAGGGCATGACCGCCTATCGCGGCAGCGACGGCAAGCAGCTGTGGAAGAGCGATGAGAGCTACAACGGCCCGCTGCTGTTGTGGAAGGAGCGCATCTTGACCAATGGCGGCTCCGGCAACGCGATCGATATTAAGACCGGCGAACGGCTCAACTGGTCGTGGTCGCGGCATTATGGCTGCAACACGGCGGTCGGTAGCCAGAACCTGCTGACCTTTCGCTCTGGCGCGGCGGGATTCTACGATCTGGCCGGCGACTCAGGGACAGGTAACCTGGGCGGCTTCAAGTCGAGCTGCACCGCCAATCTGATCCCGGCCAACGGTCTGCTCAACGCCCCGGACTACACGCGAACCTGCCAGTGCTCGTATCAGAATCAGACGTCGCTGGCGTTGGTGCATATGCCGGAGGCCGAGTTCTGGACCTTCGGCGCCAAGCCGCAGGCCGGACGTATCGGGGTGAATTTCGGTGCCCCGGGCGATCGCAAGGACGAACAAGGGACGCTATGGGTGGACTATCCATCGGTTGGCGGCAGTTCGCATAAGGTCGACGTCAAGGTGGAGGGGAAGGACCTGCGCTATCACCGCCGCCACAGCGCCACGATGAAGACGCGGGATATGGCCTGGGTCGCCGCCTCTGGGGTTAGAGGTGTGAGTTCCGTTACCGTTGAATTGCCGGGGCAGAAGGGGCCGCATACCGTGCGCCTGTATTTCGCCGATCCGGGGGACGGTGGCAGCACCTTTGATGTTCAAGTGCAGGGTAAGCCGGCCATAAAGGAGCTGAGCGTCGGTGGTCAGTCATTGGTCAAGACTATTAATGGTGTGGACCTTGCTGAGCGGTTGAGCCTCACCTTTACCGCCAGTAAGGGCCGCGCGGCAATTTCGGGCATCGAGATAATCGCAGAGTAGGGGACGGATGGGTCGGATTCGACAGATTGTTGCAGGGGGTTAAACACAATATCGGATCAGTTGAATATTGCACCTGTACCGCAGGGCAATGTATTCTCTTGCCCATGCTTGAATCTCTGCGTATCAGGAACCTGGCGATCGCCGAAGATATCAGCGTCGAGTTTGCTCCGGGACTGAACGTGATAACCGGGGAGACGGGCGCCGGTAAGTCTCTTCTCGCTGCTGCTCTCAACCTCGTGCTTGGAGAGCGGGCCGACAAATCCATGATCCGGGCCGGGGAAGACAAGTGTGTTGTCGAGGCCTCGTTTCACCTTGCCGAACCGGGCGGAGCTGATGCCATCCTCACAGATCTCGGATTGGACCCCTGTGATGATAAGCGTCTTATCATTCGCCGGGTTGTATCGTCTTCCGGTTCCGGCCGGAATCTTGTGAATGATTGTTCAACCACTCTCCAAGCCCTGAAGGAGATTGGAAACCTGCTAGTGGATCAACACGGACCACATGATCACCAGTCGCTTCTGGAACAGGGATTTCAGCTGGAAGTCCTGGACGCCTTCGGCCACACGGAAGATGCTCTCGCTGCCTACCGGGAACTGTATCAACAGATACAGGAACTCAACAGGCGACGGCTCGATCTCGAGGGCGATGACCAGGGGGTGGCCCAGCAGATCGATATGCTCTCCTTCCAGGTCAAGGAAATCGACGATGCCGCACTTACCCCGGACGAGGATAATCTCCTTGAACAGGAGCTGACAGTCGTTGCCAATGCGGCGCGCATCCTCGAACTGGCCGGACAGGTCACTAATGGTCTGACCGAGGATGAGGCCTCTGTTTTCAGCAGCCTTGTAACGGTCCAGAACGCCGCGTCCGAACTTGCGGATATCATGGGAGAAGTGGCCAAGGAATGGCTGAAGGATGCCGAATCCCTGGCCATTGGCGCACAGGAACTCTCCGCGAGTATAACATCCTCCATCCAGAACGTTGAAGGGGATCCGGGCAGGCTGCAGTGGCTGGAAGACCGCATGGCGCTGATCCACAAGTTGAAGCGCAAGTACGGCGCTACAACCGAAGAGATTCTCCAGTTCCGGGAGAAGGCGTTCAGCCGCCTCGGCGAGCTCGAATCAAGAGGCGAACGCCTTGCCGCGGTTGATGCCGAGATGACGAAACTCAACAAGAAGCTCATGTCCGCAGGAAAGAAACTTCGCGAACTGAGAACGAAGGCATCCGCCAAGCTGGCAACCAAGATCACCGGCGAACTCAGTGACCTTGGGTTCCCCCATGGTGCATTCGATGTCTCTCTTGTGGAAACGGAACCGAATCCATCCGGCCTGGATGAAGTCGACTTTGGGTTTGCCCCTAACGTTGGCGAACCGATGCGGCCTCTTCGGGCAATAGCATCGAGCGGGGAGATCTCGCGCGTAATGCTGGCAACGAAATCCGTGCTGGCTTCGCACGACAGGATTCCCGTCCTGGTTTTTGACGAGGTCGATGCCAACGTCGGGGGCGAGATGGGTCATGCCATCGGAACGAAGCTCAGCCGCGTGGCGGAAAACCACCAGGTTCTGTGTATCACTCACCTCCCTCAGGTTGCGGTGCACGGGAAGACGCACTTCGTGGTGGCCAAAGAAGTGCGCGACGATCGTACGCGAACTTCGATCGCGGCAGTTGAGAAAACCGAACGTGAAGAAGAAGTGGCGCGGATGCTCGGAGGACTGAAGAAGACCAGCGTAACGCTCCAGCACGCCAGGGAAATGCTTGCCGCCGTGTAAGCCGACTCTATCGAGCCCCTGCCGTCCTCGCTTCCCGCTGAAGCGCTTCGAGGTGGATCTCGACGTAACCTATGCCTCCAGCGGGAGTGAGTGCTCGAATGTCGCACCTCGCCAATCGCCATGGCGGCCGGCGGGATTCGACACCCTCGATGAACATCATCACCGTTCTGATATCTGCCTTGGTGAAAGAGCATGTCTTCCTTACGACGGTCCATCCCTCTGCGAGTTCTTTCCTGGTTTCCCGGATATCCTGGGGCACAAGGCCCGTGGGAAGACGCGAGAATGGCTCGCCGGGAGAGAAACTGCCATCCCCTGCCATTGCGTTGAATTTACCAAGCGCCAACTCGTAGGGAACGAGACGGTTCCGCATGCCTCTAAGTTTATCGAGGCCGGCGAGCTTGTTCTCCAGGCGGGTGTTCACTCCCTGGGCCATATGTGCCGTTCTCATCGACAACACGATTCCGGAAATCAGGACTATGCCCGCAAAAGCCCAGGTGCTCCACAGCAAGACGCGCCTACTCATGACCACCCTCCGCAACTACGCCAAATGGAATCCTGCCTTCGTTATTGGCGTCCTGTCGGTCCAATCGTGCATGACTGCCTGTATTCTCAAGCAGAGCCACAAGGACATTTGCCCCATTCCAGGTTTCTGAATCGCCCGAAATCTTTGCGTTGCCGGCAGTCATCGACAGCTCTGAATATCGCAGTTTGTTATTCTTGCCGCATTGCATGACAGCAAGAAGCCGGCGGCTCAGAGCTGTATCGAACGCTGTTACAAAAGGATCCAGCATGACCTGTCGTGACTTGACGGACTCTTCCGCCAAGTCGCATGCGTGCTGCCCCTTCGCAGCTACATGGTAACCCGCGAGCTCATCTGCCAGCCTGCTGAACTCTTCATCTATACTGGTCTCGCGACTGGTAGCCTTGCCGCGCCATGCCAGGTTGATTCCGCACAGGGCAACGCCGGCAAGCAAGGTGGCAACGGCCGCAACAATACCGCTCCGGTAATGCCGTGCCATCAGTCCACCGTGCATCAGGGCACCTGACCTCAGATTGCATGAAGCCGTTGTCCCGGACAGAGCCCGCGTGCATATTGCACGGGCAACGAACGAATCTGGATCATCCACGGTAACGGACGTTCCCGGCCAGTCGGCAAGCCGCTCCCGGATCGGCAATACGGAGTCGTCGTTACCTGCATCCCGTCCCGACCAGATCCATTGGATTCCGGTGCCCGGGTCGAATCGTGCGCGGAGAAGGCGAAAAGCATGGCTGGTCGCGTCTGCCACGGTCAAAGCATGTATGCCGATGAGCCTGCTGCCTTTCCCTATGACAAGAGTGGCGTTGTCTTTCTCAAGGTGGAGATGCGCTCTGACGCCATCCCCCTCCGGCGGAACTTCAGTCAGGCCCTGACTCCACATAGCCAGTCCCTCCTGGTCCATCACCATCGGATCGCAATCATGCCGGCGGTAACCGTCTAGCCTGCCATCCATGTCGGATACTCGGGCCGCCACCGAAAGAATCTCCTTCTTGCCTTCTTCATCAGTAAGCTCGTCCAGAAAGGCATACGTGCAATCACTGAGAGGGAACGGAAGTTCAATGTCCAGCAGCGTGGGGAGAACTCTCTTTGTTTTAGCAGCACTTGTAAACGGCGCCTCGAGCCATCGTACGAAGCTACCCTTTGCCGGTACGCAGCCTATGCACGGAACCCCCTTTTCCAGATCAGACCGGAATGCCGCGTCGTCGGAAGAAACCTGTGTACAACGCACACCGCTCCTGGTCCGTTCAGCCCGCACAACCACGAGACAGTCTCCCTGCAGGTCAACGCCGTAGCAGGTCCTGGCCCAATCAAGCGATGCCCTCGCGTTTTTCATACGGCGGATCCACCTTCTGCCTGCGAACTGCGAGCCTCCCTGCGCCTCCGCACGGCCCTCTTGCGTCTCTGCTTTAACCAGTTCAGCGCTTCGCGTATGCACAAGAAGAGGAGAGACAGGACCACGTATGCAATGGCCATACGCTGCAGGAAAGCGTTTCCCGACCGCCGGCCGATTACACCCAACACAACCGCAAGTGTCAGCGATAGAATACCGAGCGACAGTAGAACCGTTCGCAGTTGCTTCGAACTCCTACTTTCCCTGTGGCCACGACGGCCGGATCTATGGGATGACTTAGACACGGCTTCCCTTTTACTTGAATCCAGGGACCGTTGGAAGATGAAAATGCCGCTGAGCAGTCGCGAAGCTTCTTCTGCGACTTCTTTATCAACCATCAATCATTAATCATTAATCATTGAAATCTGCGCCAACAGCGCAGATTCCAATAGAAACTCCTACCTTGATAACCCGGGCCTTTCGCGGCTACACTCCACACATCATGCGATTAACACGCTTATTCTTAGCGGTTTGTGTATTCACCGCCAGCCTTGCCTGGTCAGCACCCGCGGACTCTGACGGGCTTCCTGCAGGGGTGCAGTTCAGGAATGCCTACCAGGCTATCATCCTGGCCGATGAAGTCAGAGATGAAGATGATTTCATCGGGGCCATGAATCTTTACGAGAAGGCTCTCAACCTGTACGCGAAACTGGCACGCGAGTATCCTCACTGGCAACCCTCGATAACAAAGTTCCGGATGTCTTATTGCAAGGATCAGCTCGAAGGCGTCCTTAAGCATGTCATGGACAATGAGACATTTGCTAAACGCAAGCCTTCTGCCCCGGGAATCCGGAATCCCGCTATGCCTTCAGCCACAAAGATTCGCACGAAACACTACGCTGCGTGCGAGCTTCTCAAAAGCGGCAAACCCATTGAAGCCAGGAAGCTTCTCATGGATGAGCTTCTAAAGAACCCGGATGATGTAACGGTGCGACTCCTCATAGGCATCGCCCGCTGCCAGGAAGGCAAGTTCGCTGATGCGCTGTATCTCCTTGAGCCGGTTATCGCGGAAGCGCCGCAGAATCCGGATGCACACGTGGCCCTTGGCGCGGCGTATTTCGGGCTCTCCAGGATGGCGGATGCCAGGAAGGTCGTGTCCCGGGCCATCAAGCTGAATCCGCACAGCTCGGAAGCGTGCTACAACATGGCGCAGATTCTGATGACTGAAGATCCCCCCGACATTCGTGCGGCAAAGACCTATTACAAATTGAGTCTCGAATCCGGTGGAAAAAGTGATTCAAACCTCGAGAAACTTCTTGGCCTGTAACCCGGAACCGGAACTCTGACCTCTGATCCTCCCGCGCTCGAGTTCCGGCTTCAGCCGGCTAATTCTTCCCCAACTTTAGCTGGGGCCCAATCTCCGCCCCGAAGGGTCAAGGGGTCTCCTCGCGCACTCTGACTTCATCCGTTACGTCTTCCGCCAGCTCTGACTGTTCCTCTTCCGGCCACCGTATCTTGTCCGTCAGAAACAGTTGATCGTGACCGTCGGGAGGCAGGGAGATGCCGTGTCTGAGAGGAAATCCATCGGGCACGCGCCGGTTGACCACAGGCCACCACGATTGATACAAGCCATCGGCAAGGGATCCCGCGTAGGAGTTGCCCGATGTCTCAGTCGTGATGTAGAGCCCGCTGAAATTATGCCATTCTGCATGCAACAAGATGAACTCATCGGTGGTTGAAGGCAGCAGTACGGAAGAACGGTTCCCGTACCATGCGGTTGCCCACGGAATGTCGGAACACATTACCTCATCGTCTTCGAGCATGGCGCTTGTGTAGGAAACGAAAGGCGGATAGTACGGCGGATATGGACTTTGCGCCGGCAGGGCAAACCCATTGACAACTGCCGGCAGTGCCACGATAAAGACGAACAGTCCGGAGAATACGGTTTTCCATTCGTCTTCGATAAATATTCGATCAGTTGTAGCCACGAAGAACGCCGCACCGTAAATCACGACAAACGGAAGAAACACGGACAGTCTTGTGGCCATATCGCGGTCGCCCATCGCCACGGTGATTGTCGTCATTACAAGTCCCAGTCCTATACACCACCTGAGTGCGTTGACTTCCCGCCTGTCGAAGACATGGAAGAACGAGACCAGGAAGAAGCATATTGCCAGCCCGCTGCCGAGAGCCTGCAGGTCGTTTTCCCAGACATTCACTAGCCTCGAAGCCAGTTTCGCTTTAAGCGCACGAGAAATGAGAACGTTGCCCGGCCCAGCCTGTATGCTCCTGTCGACGGCATCTCCCTCGTACAGGATGGTGTCGTGCAGCGCCGCGTATGGCGCCGATCCGAGTATCGAACCTGTCAGCTTGTGATTACGCAGGCACCACGGCGCCACAACTGCCAGAGAAATGCAGGCAAAGAGCATCCATGCAAAGATTCTACCGCGAACGAATGACAGGCTCACGAAGGTGGCTAGCACGGGAACGAAAACGAGCATCGTGTAGCCGGTGAGAACACCCAGTCCTGCCAGTCCCGCCGATGCCGCGAAGGGTATTAACCATCGCGAAAAGGACACCCCTTCCACCTTGGCCTGCACAAAAACCACGGCGAAGTACACCGATGCGGAGGCAATGGCCGCCAGCAGCGAAACCGGTCGCCCGGAAACACTGTTAGCCAGGACAGCATCGGTACACACGTACGCAAAGACAGAGATAAAGGCAATGCTGCCACCAAACAAACGTTTGGCGGTAAGGTAAACCAGCAAGGCCGTCAACATGGATAGGATGATCCCCGTCGGGACGATAACCTTGAGCTCGGGGCTGAAAATCCTGAACGGTTCCGGGCTTTCCGTTTCCATCCCGGCAAGACGGAATCCTCCGGCCAGCAACGCTGCATACGCGGGCGCATTTCTTATGTCCGGCATGGCGTCGGCTGATGGCGCGCCTCCGGAGTGTTTTTCGATGCACCTTATATCCAATGGCCGAATGCACCTGGTTGTGAACCCGACGCCGGATGCAAGGTTTCTTCCAAGCTGGGCATACTCCATTGCCTCCGGCGTGTCCAGTCCCCGGAAACGGGAGTACGCGTAACCCCCGAAAATACCGATCACCAGGCAGGTGAAGAGAATCGCCCGGAGGATCTTGAGACCAAGACCATCGTCGAGGCTGTTTACGAAACGTTGTGTTGCTTCTTCAAACGATGACATCTTCAACCCCGGATATGATAAGTGAGACAGACACTCCTGCGCACGTCTGCTACCTACTGTTGGCGTCCGTTTCGCTGGTGTCAACAAGGTTCTCCTGCTCCGCAGATTCTTCCTTGTACGTTTTGAGCTTGCGATGGAGCGTTCTGCGACTGATCCCCAGATCCTTTGACGCCTGAGTGATGTTGTTCTTGTTTCTGGCCAACGCGGCTTGAATGAGATGCTTTTCTGCATCGGCCAGCGAATCCGTTCCGGCCGACCCCTGTCTGCCGGGTCCTATTGCAAGGTTGTATCCGCCCTCTTTTACTGCCTCCCGGATGTTCGCCGGAATATCCCTCGGGGTCAGCCTCGTGCCCCTTGCCAATACAACCATCTTCTCAATAGTGTTGCGCAGCTCCCGCACGTTTCCGGGCCACGAGTATGCCGAAAGCACATTGCAGGCTTCGCCTGTAATGCTCTGAATCTCTTTTGCGTTCTTTTCGTTGAACTCTTTCAGGAAACCGTTGCACAGGAGTGGAATGTCATCGGTCCGATCACGGAGAGGTGGAAGCTCGATATTCACGACGTCCAGCCGGAAATACAGATCCTCGCGGAATTTGCCTTCGTCAACCAGCTCCCGCAACTTCTGGTTGGTGGCCGTGACAATCCGGATATCGACTTCGATAGTTTCATCGCCACCCACCCGCTCAAAAGTCCGTTCCTCGAGGACACGGAGCAACTTCACCTGTACTGACGGCTCGACCTCGGAAATCTCGTCAAGAAACAGGGTTCCCCCATCGGCTGTCTCGAAACGCCCCCGGCGGCGGGAAACGGCACCGGTGAATGCCCCCTTCTCGTGACCAAAAAGTTCGCTCTCAAGAAGGTTGGCCGCCAAGGCGGCACAATGAACAGCAACAAACGGACCGCGGGAACGGGTGCTCAGCCTGTGAATAGCATGGGCAACGAGCTCCTTACCCGTACCTGTCTCACCCGTGATCAGCACCGTAGCCTGGGTTGGTGCGGTTTGCCTGATGGTTTCGAACATGGTCAGCATCGAAGAAGAATGGCCCACGATGTTCTCCATGCCGAACTTCGTATCAAGCTGCTCGTGGAGGTTCATGTTCTCGGATTCCACGTCCCGAGAGTGCAACGCACGTTGAAGAAGGATGTCGAGGTGATCGAGATTGACGGGTTTCATCAGGAAGTCGTAAGCGCCCTGCTTCATGGCCGTGACGGCAACCTCAACGTTGCCGTATGCAGTGAGAAGGATGCATATGAGATCAGGGCTGTGGGCGATGGCCCGCTGCAAGAGGGCAAGGCCGTCCATTCCCGGCATCCTGACATCACTGAGAAGAATCTCGATCCTATGTTCAGCCAGGATCTCCAACGCCCGAACTGCATTTTCCGCCACGTAAACGTCATATGTGCGTTTGAGCGCACGTTCCAGCCCATCACGGGTATTCTTGTCGTCGTCGACCACAAGTACAGACGGTTTATTGTCACTGTTCATATGGTTGGCTCCCGGGAACTCCAGTTTTCTTTGGACCGTTATTGCGCATCCCTTGGCGATTTGAGCAGTCGTGCTTTCCTGTCCACCAGCGGCAACAGAATAGTTATGACCGTTCCCTTTTCGGGCTTGCTCAACACTTCAATTTGCCCGCCGTGATCCTGCACAATGCGTTGTACAATCATCAACCCCAGTCCGGATCCATCGAATTTGGTGGTGTGATAAGGCTCAAAAATGCTGCCCAGGTCCTCAGGTTCTATGCCTGTTCCCGTATCCCTGAACGAGATTGCAACGAACCGGTCGGATGTCGATACCGATATCGTGAGAGACCCGCCATCGGGCATCGCCTGAAATGCGTTTCTTATAATATTGAAAAAGGCCTGCTTGATCTGATTCTTGTCTACGGGAATCACGGGAACGGTCTCGGGAATCACCAGCTCAACGGACACATCTCGATTACCGATCTCCTGCTTGAGAAGAGCCAGAGTCTGTTTAAGCAAATCATCCGGCTTCACTTTGACAAGGGTTGGCTTGGACGGCCTTATCGCCCTCA
>PVBE011559687.1_pt1 | contig 26492 bp, 27 predicted proteins | sample 1631181 | NCBI WGS metagenome assembly PVBE01 (sample SAMN08397723, study PRJNA350692) | Marine metagenome, whole genome shotgun sequencing project. | isolation source: water | place: Pacific Ocean | collected 2012-04
ATAAGCTCTTGCTGTTTCGTTAATTACTTTTTGATCTGCGAATGAATCCTGTTTGTCCATATCAGCTTTAACTTTTGTCCAAGTTACAGCATCTGGTTTTGCGCCCATAATAGCTGTATTATTAGAGTCTTTACCTACAACCCATTCAACGTTTGAGTTGAATTCAGACCAGAACTCAGACCAGAATAACGGAGTCGCTCTCGGGAGACTCCAGATGAAGCCCATCAGCATTCAGGACGACATCGTCCCCATCGGGGAGTTCAAGACCCACGCCTCCCGCATCGTGCGGGGGATGCGGGAGACGGGGCGCCCCGTCGTCATCACTCAACACGGCAGGCCGACCGGGGTCCTCATTTCGCCGGAGGACTTCGATAGGTTCACCGAGCGGGAACGGTTCGTGGCGGCCGTCGAACAGGGGCTGGCGGAGTCCAAGGCCGGGATGGGCCTCGAGAGCCCAGGTGACCTCAATGACCTGCTCGACGAGAAGTTCGGCGGCCTCGACGACGAATGAAGGTCCGCTGGATGCCCAGGGCGCTGAGGGACCTCGCTGCCATCCGGCACTACATCGCCCAAGCCAACTCGACCGCCGCCCGTCGCTGGGTCTCCAAGCTGGAGGAGAGGGCCAACCGAGCCGCAATCTCACCCTTGGCTGGAAGAGTGGTACCAGAGGTCGGGGAAGAAGACGTGAGAGAGGTCTTCCTCCGGTCTTACCGGATTGTGTACCGGGTCCTGGAGGAGGAACTGCACGTCCTGACGGTCTTCGAGGGCCACCGGCTCTCTCCCGAGGGCGTCGTACCGGAAGACGAGGATGGTGCGCGGTGAGGTCGTCTGGATGACCTCCCATTCGGCGACGAAGCGCTGCAGATCCCCGAAGGCAAGGTCACCGGCGGCGACTGGAAGTCGTACCGGAGCTGAGGCCGGTCCTCGACCTTCGCGCTCAGCGAGCTACGGGGCGTTGCGCGAAGACGTATGCGCGCCGGCTGGGGTGCTCGACGTCCGGGTACGGGTCCCGGACCCGGACGTCGACCGCCTCGAAGCCGCACGTCGCCAGCAGGGACTCCACGTCGTCGACCTCGAAGAACTGAAAGTCGATCGGGACGGGTTTGCCGAGGAACTCGGCCAGGTGGCGGGTCTCAGATCCGATGTGGAACGAGAAGAGGAGGTGCCCGCCCGGACGCAGGACCCGGTGGATCTCCGCCATCGCGACGGCCAGCTCGTCACGGGTGAAGTTCACGATCGCGTAGAAGGCGAGCACGCCGGCTGCGGAGCGGTCAGCGTCGTCCAGCGCCAGCATGTTTCCCTGCCGGAACGGGATGTCGGGGTGGTGCTTTCGCGCCTGGGCGATGGCGTTTCCCGAGAGGTCGACGCCGGTGGTCGGCACAGCCAGGGCGTGCAGGAAGGCGGTCGTCTGGCCCGGACCGCAGCCCAGGTCGAGGACGGGCCTGCCGCCCTTCACGCGCTCGGCGAAGTGCTCGAGCCAGCGCCGGTCCTTCGGCTTGTTGACGAGCTCGCCGAGGAATTGGGCGGCGTACTCCTCGGCGGCGGCGTCGTAGGCCCGGCGAACGTCGTCCGGCGTCTGCGTTCTGCGGGACGTGCTCAAGTTCGCTCCTCGGTGGACGGGAGTGCCCAGGTCGGCCCCGCGCTCGTCAGCTCCATCGTCGTCGGCCGCCTCTCTTCCGCGTCTCGACGCGACGGTAATTGCGCATCGGTCGACCAGCCAGCGTTTCGCGGTCATGGGGCGACCCTTGACGGTGGCGCGCTCACGTCCTACGCCGAGAGCATGAGGCTTCCGCACCATCCCGAGGCGGTGGCGGCGCTGCGTGCGCCGACGGCGGACGATCCGTGGCGCGTCCTCCTGAGCGGGTGCCTCGCGGGATGGAGCTGCGGCGTGAACGGCACCGACTACGGGATGGGGGCCGAGCGACCGGGCTGGTTGGCAGATCCGCGCGTGCGCTGCATCCCGTTGTGTCCCGAGGACCACGGGCTCGGCACACCTCGCACGATGCCGGATCTCCATGGCGGCGACGGCTTCGCGGTGGTCGACGGTACGGCGCGGGTGCTCGACGAACACCGGACGGACCTGACCGCGGGCATGTTGAAGGGCGCCCGCGCGATGTTGGCGCTCGCTCAGGCCGAGCAGGTGGACTTCGCGGTGTTGCTCGACCGCAGCGGAGCGTGCGGAAGCCAGGTGATCTCGGTCGGCTGCCGCTTCGAGGAGCCGGTGGACCACCGCCGTGGCGTCGGTGTGGCGGCGGCGCTGCTGCTTCGAGCTGGCGTCCACGTGGTCAGTCAACGCGACCCCCGGACGCTCGGGCTCATCGGTGCGAAGCTCGACCCGGCGTGGGGCCCGGCGCCGGACGCGGTCGACCACCACATGCACCCGTGGGTGCTCGAGCATCTTCCGCTGAAGCCCGACCCGCGGTGAGGCTCGCCGCCCTCTGGTGCGTGCTGACCGCGACGACGTGCCTCGCGTGCGGGGGTCCGCCGGAAGAGACGTGCGACGCGTCGATGAGTGGGGCCGTCAACTCGAGCGCGTGCGAGATCGAGGTCCCCGTGCAGGTGACCGGCAATGGCGATCGATACCACTGGGTCCTGGCCGATGGCTGCGTGCCGGTGTCGTACTCGCCCGAGATGGAGCCCGACCTCGACCACATTGAGGCGGCGCTGGCAGCGTGGAGCGGCGTGCGGTGCAGCCGCATCTGCTTCGCGGACCCCAAGCGCACGCCGGGTCCTTTCGTACCCCTGCCGCAAACCGGCATCCACATCCGACGCACGCGCAGTCCGGAGCTGCCTGACGGCGTCCTTTCCTTTGCGGTGGTCGTGGTCGAGACCGCCACCGGACGCATCCAGAGTGTGGGGTCCTGCTCGACGTGTCGCTCAGCGGGCGATCGCTGCGCAACCGCCTGACGGCCGAACTGGGGCACGCGCTCGGCCTGGGCTACGCGCCGTGTGGGGCAGACTCGCTGCTGGCGGGCTGCGGTGAGCCGGGCTCGGAGCTGCGCGCGGCGGACATCGACGCGTTCTGCTCGGTCTACGGGGACTGACGGCGGCGAAGACCCGAAGCGTCAACAGCGCCTCGGCGACCTCGATCGAGCGACCCTGGGGACCCCATCGAGGGTGAGCGTAGGTGCAGCGCCGTGCTGTCACGCAGAGACACGCGCTGGCCCAGATGGCGCAGAACGACGGGGTGGCCGCCGGCGACGGCCAGGTAAGCTCGACGCCGGTGACGTGGGCCCCGAGCGGCTGGGCGTGCAATGCCGGCGCCGAAGCGGCCGGGTTGTCAAACGGCTCCAGCTTCCGGGAGTCTGCGCGGATGGGACGCAAGACGCGATGGCCCGTCACGGCAGCGACGCGGGCGCTGGATGCCGCCGGAGCCGCGTACGACGGGCATTTGTACGCGTACGAGGCACGCGGCGGGACAGCGATTTCAGCGCGCGAGCTGGGCGTGGACGAGCAGACGGTGGTCAAGACGCTGGTGTTCGAGACCGTGAGTGGTGACCCGCTCATCGTGCTGATGCACGGACATCTCCAGGTGTCGGCCAAGGGGCTCGCACGGCTGCTCGGCGTGAAGGGTGTGGCGCCGTGCGCGCCACCAGCTGCGCAGCGGTACTCGGGCTACCAGGTGGGCGGTACGTCGCCGTTCGGGTTGCGCAGGGAGATGCCGATCTACGCGGAGCGGACCCTCTTCGAGCTGCCGCGGATCTACATCAACGGGGGCAAGCGCGGGTTCCTGGTGGCGCTGGCGCCGGACGTGCTGGACGCGCTCCTGTCGCCGGAGCGCGTCGACGTGGGCGTACCGGCTTTGTGAAGGTCGCCGAGGCGATGCTGGCCTACGGCGTTGTCTGATCCGGCGGGAAGACCGGGCCGTGGGCGAGGAACTCCGCATGAAAGTCGGCCGGCAGGTGTGGTGAGGCGGCCGCGAGCGCCTCGATGCGCTGCCAGCCGAGCGCGTAGGTGATCGCCTGCAGCGGAGCGCGCTTGTAGCGCTGGACCTCACCTGCAGCGAAGTCCGCGGAGATGCAGGTCTGCTCGGCGAGGAAGCGCTCGGCTTGCGCGGTGTCCATCCGGCCCGTGTGCAGCGAGGCATCGACGACGACCCGCGCCCAGCGCACCGCCTGGGAGACGAAGACGCAGAGCTCCTCCTCGGCGTCCGCGAAGAAGCCGGCGCGGCGCATCAGCTCCTCGGTGTAGGTCGCCCACCCCTCGATGTTCAGCATCGGCGCCCAATAGTGGTGGGCGGCGGCGACGAAGTCTGCCAGGTGAAGGCAGCGTACGGGCGCCGGGTCGTCGTGGAAGATGCGCTGCCAGACCGCGCTCTGCAGGTAATGGCCGGGGATGCCCTCGTGGATCGCGAGGTCGGCGGCCCAGGCCCGCGAGTGAACGCCCCGATCGACGTGGACCACGAAGTGCCCTGACGCGCCGCGGTCGAGCAGCGGCGCGGGCCAGTTGCCGGCCAGCGGCAGGCCCGGCGACGCAGGCAAAAGCTCCAGGGAGAGGTCGTCCGGCAGGTGAAAGAGGCCCTCGCAGAGGATGAAGCCGACGGCGCAGTCGAGGATGGACCCGTAGCCCGCCATCGGATCGTCGAGGCGCGGCGCCTGGACCTCGGCGACGTAGGCCCTCGCACCGGCGAGGTCGTCGATCGCGGACGGGGACATCGCGCTGGCGAGCCGCACGATGAGCGGCTGAATCTCGGCGAGGTGCGCCTGGCCGCGCTCGATCAGCTCAGCCGGGCTCTCCCGGATGCCGAGCATGTGCTCGAGGCGCCAGCTGTACTCGGCTTCACCCAGCGCATAGCGCTCGGCGGCGAGGGGGCACACCTCGGCCTGGAGGAAGTCGACATGTCGGGCCCAGGCTGCGGCTGCGCCCGTGTCGTGTTCGGCGCAGAAGGCGGCCACCTCCTGCAGGTCCCGGCAGGCCTCCTCGAGCACGCTCGCGTCGGGGACCACTCCCCGGGCGAGGCCCTCGCGCCAGTTCGCCTCGAGCTGCTGCTGCAACGCCGGCATCGCCGCGAAGCGCTCTGCGGCGTCCCACCCATGCGCGTGCTGGAACTGAACGACGGCGTTGGGAAGCAGCGAGGCCTCGACGTGACCGAAGTGCAGCTCGAAGTCGCGCCAGCTGTGAATCTTCCAACGCGAGAAGCGGCGCATCGAGTCGAGGTCGGCGCGCTCGTCGTCCGTCGAGGGCGCCACCGCGTCGAGGGCGTCGAGCACGTCCTGGTAGAAGACGACCTCGGCGGCAAGCGCGCCGGGGGACCAGTCCTTCCAGCGGCCGCGCGACGCCTCTATGCCGAGGGTGGTCGCCTCTTCCGGCTCGTAGCGCAGGACCTGGTCGAAGAAGCGCTGGCGGAGCGCCGGAAAGGCGTCCTCGCTCATCCGTCTCCGGCGAGCGCCTCGTCGAGGACCTGAAGCGCCTCGATCTCGGCGTCGGCGAGGATCCCGTCGGCGGCGACCACCTCCCGCGCGAGACGGCGGACCTCCTCGGGGTGTGCCCGCAGGACCTCGAGGTCGGGCGCGCCGCCGCCCTCTCCTGCTTCGAGCGTGGCGCGGAGCCTCTCGAGGTGCATGTCGTCCACCCCCGCCCGGCGTCCAGCGCGGATGATGGTCTCGACCTCGGCGGGCGCGACCTCACCATCGACGGCGGCGAGGCGCGCCATCAGCTTCAGCAACTCGACCTGATACTGGCTCATCGACCCTCCTGGGCGGGATCGCTAGCAGCCGCGTGCCTCAAGCGTCAACGTCGCCGCGCGCTCACACGTACACCTCGGGCGCGCCAGGCCGGTCGATGTACACCTTCCCCTCCCGCTCGAGGCGCAGCGCGGTGGCGACGATCTGCGCCTGCGCCTGCTCCACATCGCTGCGGCGCTGCTTGGACATGGTGTCGAGGTCGTCGGTGAACATGGCGCGCGCCCGGACCGAGAGGTTGGCAAGCAGCTTGGTTCGGATGGCGTCGGGCGCGCTCCGCATCGCGAGCAACCAGGTGTCTCGCTCGATGGCGGCGTAGAGCACCTGGAAGCTGCGGTCACGTACCTGGACCAGGTCGGCGAAGCGGAACATGACGAGACGCAGCGCCTGCGCCAGCCGCGGATCACGGGTGGCGAGGCGGAGCAGCAGGTTCTGAGCGCGCGAGTGGCCGAGCTTGTTGAGCACGTCGGCCATGTGCAGCACGCGCTCGGGGCGGGGCTTCTGTCTCACGGTCACACCGGAGAGGATACCCGACGGCGCAAGGCGGAGACGGGCCCGCTGAGCGCGTACAGCGCGCCGCCAGCCGCCACGGCGAGGCCCACGCCGGCGACCGCGTCGCCCACGAAGGCGACTGAGAGGCCGACGAAGGCGACCACGGGCACGGCGAGGTGCAGGACGGAGCGGTCCTTGAAGTTGCGGTATTGGAAGCGACTCACCATGAGCGCCGCGAGGCAGAGGGCACCGAACGCTGCGGCCGCGGGTGCGATGGGGAGGTCTGCGGCGACCGCCGCGAGGGCGATGGCGGCCGAGATGGTGACAGCGAGGCCGGTGAAGCGCCCGGGGGCGGACTCGGTGACGTTGAAGCGCGCGAGGCGTGTGGCGGCGGCGGCGACGATGGCGCCTGCGCCGACCAGGCCGAGCCAGCCGGCGGCGTGCAGCTTCCACGCGTAGAGGGTGATGGCGGGCGCGACCCCGAAGGACACGACGTCGGCCAACGAGTCCAGCTGGGTCCCGAAGTCACCGTCGGTGCCGAGCGCGCGAGCGGCGCGACCGTCGAGGAGGTCGAAGAGGAGGCCGAGGCCCACGAAGGCGGCGGCTTGCCAGAGCGGCGCGCCGAGGGCCACGAGGCCGATGGCGAAGACTCCGCACAGCAGGTTCGAGATCGTAAGTGCTCCAGGCACAATTCTAGCGTATCGCATTGCAATCACTCCGTTTCTCAAGTTCCCGCGCAACAAAGCGCGGCGATGCATCAGCTCAGCGGCGCCAGCGCAGGGTCGAGCGCAGGCCGCGGTGGGTACCTTCGCCCTCGAAGCTCAGCGTCAGCCGGAGCTCATCGAGGGCGGCGACAAAGGCGGTGACGGGCGAGCCGTCGATGGGCAGCTTGGGGAAGGCCGGGGCGTGTTCGGTGCCGTAGAGCGAGTGGTGCACGGCGCCGTCTTTCAGCTCGAAGTGGCCGCCGTGAGCGACGCCCGGCGAAAAGCCGAGGTACGCGATGGCGCGCCGCTCCAGCGCCGCCGGATCCTTCGGCAGCGTGTCGCGCAGGCCGAGCGCGAGCACCTCGTAGGCGCGATAGGCGGAGCGGGTGCTCGCCACGGTCCCCCGCTCGAGCAGGCCCAGGATGGTACGGCTCAGCCAGCTCTTCGGGCCACCGGGCTTGATGGCCAGCATGCTCTGCTCAGCACCCTTCGCGTCCTTCGTCGCGGGCTTCGGAGTCTTGCCCTCGAGCACCGCGTCGATCTGCTGCTCGAGGGTGCCCCGGTCAAGGCTGAGCACGAACACATCCTTCACGATCGCGTAGTGCAGGCCGATGCCGCGCTGCGTCTCGGTCTCGCCGAGCTTCTCGCGCACGACCACCGTCGGGACGTCACGATACGACGCGCCCTCGCCCCACTCGGCCACGCCGGGCGCGGCGCTCGAGACGAAGCCCTTGAGCGCCGTGAGCGTCGCCGCCAGCGCCAGCTTGTCGCGGACATGGGCGCCCGCGTAGACCGGGACGCGGTCGTAGACCCGCTTGCGCCGCTCCACGTCGGCGTATGCGCGCCGGCCCTCTTTCGTCGGGATGTCTCCGAGGGAGAGCGCGAGGTCCCACAGGCCGCTGCGGTCGCCGAGGCCGACCATGACCCAGTCGCCGAGCCAACTGATGCCGATGTCGCGGCTGCCGGTGGCGAAGCGTCCCATCCGGTCGAGCTCGCCGCGCAGCTTCGAGTCCTTGGCGAGCGCGACCGTGAGGCGCACGCCGCGCGCCAGCTCGGGCGGCTGGATGCGGGCGCGGCCCACCATGCGCTCGAGCTCGTTGTAATCGCTCAGCTGGATGAGCGGCATCATCACGGCTTCGAGGTCCACGCCCTTGTCGGTACGCCTCACGCGCACGCTGATCGGGTCGATGAAGCCGCGCCAATACCGCTGGTAGGTGGAGCGGAAGCGCTTGTAGGCACCGCGCTCGCGCTCGTTGACGTGGGTCAGCGACATCTCGACCAGCGGACGCAGCGCGGCCGGCCGGCCCCACTTCGCGGAGCGGGCGCCCGTCTCGACGTCGAACGTGATCGCCTCGCCGCCGTCGTCGTGCTTCAACTCGGCGCGCTCCAGCAGACCACCGGCGATCGCGGCCTCCAGACCACCGGCCGCCTTCCCCTCCAGCCAGCCGTGGAGCAGCGTGCTGAACCCGACCGCGTAGAGGTCCGCCATCGCCGACATGCGGCGCGCCTGCAGCACCTTCACGCGCGGGGAGATCACGTGCTGGACGAAGGCGTCACTGACAAAGCCGAAGCCATCCTCGGTCTTGCGGTCGTAGGGGTAGCGCGTCCGGAAGTAGCGGTAGTCGCCGCTCTGGGCGAGGGGCATCAGCGTGCCCGCCTTGGCGGCGATGATGCGCTCGACCGCGGCGCGGCTGTTCGAGAGGACGAGCACGTCGTTCAATCGCAGCCGGTGCTGGTGCACGTCACGGTCGGCGGTCCCCAGCAGACGCACCTCGTGCTCGCCGACCTTGTAAGTGCTCACGGCCACGTCGGGGCGACGCGCTCGGGTCCGCTGCTCGTAGCTGGCCAGGGCGGCCTCCAGCACCTTCGCGTTGTTCAGGTGGAAGAGCAGGGTGAGGTCGGTGCCCTCGCGGAAGAACGGGTCGCTCGTCACGAGTGCCACCCCCTTCGCGGCGACGTGGCCCAGCGTCTTTGCGAGCCCGAGCCGCTCGATCGCGAGCTGGTGCTCGTAGCGCCGTACGAAGTGGCGCGCGCCCGGGCGCTCCTCGAGCACGCGGGTCACCGGGGTCACCAGCTTGTCGAGGTCGGAGGCGAGCCGGACCAGCGTGCGCAGGTCGTGGAAGTGCAGATACAGCGCGTCGTGCGGCGCGTACGCTGCGAGCGGCTCGATCTTCGTCTTCTCCTTGCCGCCGACGGCCTCGATCATCTCGTCCCACGGGTGGCCGGGCAGCTTCACCGCCTCCACGTCGGCCAGCGGCACGTTGCGGGTGGCGTCGTAGTCGAGCGGCACGCGCAAGCCGCGGTCGGTCTGCAGCGCCTCCTCGACCGAGGTCCAGCCCGTGTAGAAGCTCATCAGGTCGCCCACGTCGCTGCGCCGCGTACGCCGCTGGCCAGGGGCCGTGCGCGTCAGGCCCTTCCCGCCGAGCAGCCTCATCCGGCCGGCCGCGAACGCGTTGAAGGCTTCGCCATGTCCGCGCCGTTGGAACCACGAGGCGGCGGATTGGTAGAAGCGCGTGCGCACGTTGACCTCCTCGGGTGCGTCCGTGATGTCGACCACTGTCAGCTTCTGGACCTGCCCGGGCGCCCCTTCGTGGCTGGCCGGCTGGTGCCACGTCAGCTCGAGACGGTCCGCCACCTTCGCCTTGCCCACCAGGCGGATGTAGAGCAGGGGCCGGTCGCTCATGCGCCCCTCCCCCGCCGGCACGGCGAGCCCGTAGCGTTTGCCTTGCACGAGGATGCGGCCGTTCAGGAGCACGCCGTTGACCAACGAAGACATCTCGGCCGGCATGGCCACCCGCAGATACGTGGCCCGCTCTCCGACCTGGATGGCGTCGCCGCGGACCTTCAGCGCCGGGCGCTTCTCCGCCTCGCGGACCCCCGTGCCGCGGGTCAGCACCGGGCCCGGGTCTGGCGAGCGGCCCGAGGCCGCCTTCGTCTTGGTCGCCTGCGCCTTGGTGCCTTTGTCGGCACCGTGCGCGGCGTCCGCCCCGTCCTTGGCGTGGTGACACGCGCAGAGGGCAACGGACAGAATCCACAGCGGTCGAATATGCATCGCGGCCGGCTCCTTCATCGCCATTCGGGGCGCCGCCATGTGCACGCCGCGTGCCGGGAAGCTATCCCACGCGCCACGCGGTCGCCAGCGCTGGTCAACACCTCGGAGGCGTGCCAAAAGGGCACACCGTGACGACTTTCGACATCCCGGGGGCACCCGAGCACGAGCTCGCGCGCTCCGGTCCAGCGGCCGTCGTCGGCCGTCTCGCGCGCGCTTCCGGGCTGCGGCTCTCCCACTTCGAGCATCGCGTGCACCTCCCGTTGCCCGAGCCGTGGCGCCCGCTGGATCGCCCCGACCTCGACGGCGCCCGTCGCTCGCTGCAGGCGCTCGGCGTGCTCGTCCCCGCCCGCTACGGGCTCGTGACAGAATAAGCGCTCAGATTCGCGCCGCGAGGGTGGGTGAGAGTCGTTCGCGGCGACGGAGCGCCACCGGAGGCGTACCAGAGGTACGTCGAGGATTGCGCGACGGAGGCGCGGGCGAATCTGGGCCACCCTCGTGGATGCGAAGCGAGCACTTATTCTGTCACGAGCCCTTCCCCCTCAGCGCGTCGCCCTCGTAGACGCCGCTCTCTGTCGCGTCGTCGTAGGCGAGGCGGACAAGGCCACGCGCCAGCTGCGCGCCGGTCATCGAGCGGTATCGCGCGGCCGTCTTCCGCGCTCCCAGGGCGCCGACCAGCGCGAGGGCCCCGTCGCCCAGGCCTGCGCCGAGGCGCTCCATCGGGCGCGACTCCTCGCGGTCCGGCCCGGTGATGAACGACGGACGGGCGATCACGAAGGGCAGGCCGCTCTCACGCAGCTTCGTCTCGAGCCGCCAGCGCACGCGCATGTAGGCCGAGGCCGTGCGCGGCCCGACGCCGGCGGCCGAGAGGTAGACGAACCGGGGACGGACCGAGGCTGCGAGGCACGCGTCGACGAGCATCGCGCTGAGCCCGTAGTCGACAGACTCGTAGTCCCCATCGCCCCGCGCCTTCGTGGTCCCGAGCAAGGCGAAGAGCGCGTCCGGTTGCAGGCGGCCGAGCGTCGCGGTCATCGCCTCGAGGGTCCAGGCGGTCGTGTCGACCTGGTCGAAACGACCGCGGAACTGGTCGAGTCGCGACGAGTCGGGCCGGACGTGCGCGATCCCCGGTCGGCCCTGGGCGGCGAGCTCCGCGACCACCGCCTGGCCTGTGTAGCCGGTCGCCCCGGCGACGAACGCGGTCATCTGGATCCTCCGTGAATCGGGGCGAAGGGGGGTCGCATTTGCGCACGCTACGAGTGCTGCCAATCGCCGCGCAACCGCGTATCGTCCTGCGCCATGAGCATCGACCACGCCCGCGCGCGCAGCTTCATCGACCAGGCCTGGGGCGACACCATCGTGCCCACCCTCGTCGACTACATCGCCATCCCGAACAAGTCGCCGGCGTTCGACGCCGACTGGGCGGCCCACGGCTACATGGACGACGCCGTCGCCCTCGTCGGCGGCTGGGCGCGAGACCACCTCCCGAAGGGCGCGACGTACGAGGTCGTGCGCCTCGAGGGACGCACGCCCCTCATCTTCATCGACGTGCCCGGCACCGCCGAGGGCACGGTCGTCCTCTACGGCCACCTCGACAAGCAGCCGGAGATGGTGGGCTGGGCGCCGGACCTCGGTCCGTGGAAGCCCGTCCTGAAGGACGAGAAGCTGTACGGGCGCGGGGGCGCGGACGACGGCTACGCCATCTTCGCGTCGCTGACCGCGATCAACGCCCTGCAAGAGCTCGGGGTGCCGCACGCGCGCTGCGTGGTCATCATCGAGTGCTGCGAGGAGAGCGGCAGCTTCGACCTGCCGCCGTATATCGACCACCTCGCAGACCGCATCGGCAGCCCCGACCTCGTGGTGTGCCTCGACAGCGGCTGCGGCAACTACGACCAGCTGTGGTGCACCACCTCGCTGCGCGGCATGGTCGGCGGCGAGCTGCGGGTGCACGTCCTCGACGAAGGCGTGCACAGCGGGAGTGCGAGCGGCGTCTGCGCCAGCAGCTTCCGAATCCTGCGGCGGCTGATCGACCGGATCGAGGACGTCGAGACCGGGCGGATCCTGCTCGACGCCCTCGACGCCGCGATCCCGGCGGACCGCGTCGCGCAGGCCTCGCTCGCCGCGCAGGTGCTCGGCGCGTCGGTCTCCGGCGAGCTGCCCTGGCACGGCGAGATGCAGGCGATGCACACCGACCAGGCCGAGCTGATCCTCAACCGGACCTGGCGGCCGACGCTCTCGGTGACCGGCATCGACGGCCTGCCCGCGCTCGGCGACGCCGGCAATGTGCTGCGTCCGCAGACGACGGCGAAGCTGAGCTTCCGCCTGGCGCCGACGACCGACCCGGAGAGGGCCCAGGCCGCGATCATCGAGGCGCTGACCGCCGACCCGCCCTATGGCGCGGAGGTCACCTTTGGCGGCGCCGAATGCGCGCCCGGCTGGAACGCCCCGACCTTCGCGGGTTGGCTCGAGGCCGCGCTCGACGGCGCCTCGAAGACCTGGTTCGGCCCGGGCGCCGCTTACATGGGCGAAGGCGGGACGATCCCGCTCATGGGCATGCTCGGCGACAAGTTCCCCGCAGCGCAGTTCGTGATCACGGGCGTCCTGGGCCCGAAGTCGAACGCCCACGGGCCCAACGAGTTTCTGCACCTGCCGTGCGCGCGGCGGGTTACGGGGTGTGTGTCGTCGATTCTGGCGAATCACGCGTCGCGGTGAAGAAGAGCTTCAGCCCGAAGACGAGCACCACGACCGAGAACAAACCGCACAGGCCGCCCCAGAACCAGTAGGGCAGGAAAAGCGCGTTCGACATCTGCGAGACGTCGGACGGCATCTTCCCGCTGGCCGTGCGCGCGTACTCCATGAAGAGGTAGTCGCCGCGCGAGAAGACGCTGAGCGCGAGCTGTACGGCGACGAAGACGAAGGCGACCTGCGAGACCCACGGCTTCGCCTTAAGCGCGATGAGCAGGCAGGCCGCGGCGGTCCCGCCGACGAAGACCCAGCCGAAGAGGTTCCGCACGACCAGGATGAGCGACAACACGAGCAGCCCACCGCAGACCGCCAGGCCCTTGCGCGCGTGCTGTTCGTTGCGACCCAGGACGAACGCGACCGCCGCGACCACGGCCGGACCGCACAGCCCGCCGGCCGAAACGAATGCGCGCCCGAAGCGCCCGCCGACGCCGCGGTGACGTGCCACGCCGGAGCCGTCACTGAAGATCTCGAATTGCACGAACTCGCCACCCGCGAAGATGGCGGCGATGCCGTGGCCCATCTCGTGGGCCAGCGTGGACAGCAACATCAGCGGGTAGCCGACGTACGGAACGTAGAAGAGCACCACCGTGGCGACGATGCTCAGGAGCAGGAACATTCGCGTACGGTCGGCCGGGTCCATGGCCGGTACATTGCACCACCGGGCCCGGGTGCGGAAGAGTACGGCCGTGCGACATCTACTCCCCATCGCGTTGCTCGCCCTCGCCTGCAACGACAGCAGCAGCGGCGGTGACGGCGACACGGACGCGCGCGACCGCGTGACGCCGGCCGACGGCGCGGTCTCCGACGTGCAAGCCAGCGACGCCGCGCCGAACGACGCCCGGCCGGACCAGGGCGCCGACGTGGCCCAGGCGCAGGACGCCGCGCCCGACGCCGCGCCACGCCCCGAAGGCTTCGGCGGCGTGACCGGCCAGGTCCACCTTCGGCTCTTCGACAACACCCATCTCCCGGTGGCCGAGCCCATCGTCTACTGGGCCCCAACCGCGAGACGGTGCGCCAGTTCGTCAACAACGGCGGGAAGCTCTACGCCACCGACTACGCCTACGACCTCATCGAGCAGGTCTTCCCGCGGTACGTGCACTTCGCCGCCCCCGACGGGGCCGACGGCGACGCGGACGACCACATCGGCGACCCCGACCACATGGGCACCGCGGCCTACGGGACGCTGATGTACGAGTCACACAATCGCGCGCTCGACCCGAAGCTGGCCGCCTGGCTCGAGGCCGTGGGCGCCAGTGACGACGGCTTCGTGCGGACCACCGGCAATTGGGTGAACCTCGATGGGGTCGGCACCGATGCGCAGTGCTGCATCGATGGGATGCCGGTCGACGTGACGCCCGATGTGGTGATGTCGGGACCGAACGGCGTGGAGCCGCCGTTTGGGCAGTTCGGGCCGAGTCACGAGACCTGGAACGAGGCTGAAGGTGAAGGGGCCAACCGCCCGCATACACTGCGTTTTCCGTATGGCTGCGGCGGCGTGATGTACAGCACGTACCACACTGTGGACCACCAGCTGCGGCAGGCTGCGATCTCGCCGCAGGAGCTGGTGCTGCTGTACCTCATCTTGGAGGTCAACGAGTGCAATCTGAACCCGATCAAGGAGTGAGCAGGTCGCGCACTCACCGCCCACCGCCAAACGCCCGACCCGAGACCCCGATCAGTCCGTACACCGGTAGATGTGCAGCGGCTGCGCATCCTGGTAATCCGGGGGGTCCTCCGAGGCCGTCAGCACCGCCGTGCCCGCCGTGTTGTACGTGATCGCCTCGCCCTGACGCTCACTCAGCGGCCCCGGTGAGACCACCCGATTGTCCACGCTCACCACGTCGTCCACGCCGCCGCCGGCCCCGAACCGGAACTCGTAGCTCCCCGAGTAGACGCGCAGCAGCATCCGCGTCCCGCTCGGGTGCAGGTCGGCCCCCGTGATCATCTTCCCGCGCGCCACCGGGATACCCGGCGTGTCCAGAGTCCCCACCAGCGTCAAATCAACGGCGCGCCCGTTCGCGAGCGGCCCCGGGTGGCGGTAGAGGCGCGCCTGGTCGGCGTCCACCTTCTCGAACAGCCAGAACGTGGTGCCGTCGCGCGAGACGACGAGCGCTTCGGAGTCCAGCGTCTCTTCGGGGTAGCGCACCGGGAACGTCCAGACGCGGCCAGCCTCGACCTCGCCGAAAGGCGCGGACGCGTCGGGCTCGGGCGTGGCGTAGACGAGCAGCGTGTCGCGGTCGCGCAGGTTGTTGCCGGTGTCGGCGACCCACAGGCACGGCTGCAGCCCGTCCGGGCAGGGCGCGGCGGCGACGTCCTCCCAGTCGACCGCGTCGACGTCGAGGCGGAGTCGACCGATCTCCGTGCCGTCCCGCTCCCGCAGCGCGTGGAGCTCCGGCTTGCCCCCGGAGTCGTTATGCGCCCAGACCACGCCCTCGGTGGTCGGCGAGGCGGCCAGGCCGGAGACCTCGACCAGCGCGTCGTCGAGCACGCCGAGCTCGACGGCCCCTTCGTAGGCGCCCTCGCAGGTCGGCCGGCGCGGCAGCCGGAAGCGCCCGTCGTCGGGCTGAGCGTCGGGCACGGCCGCGTCGGGCGGCACGGCGTCGGTGTCCGCGATGTCCGGCGCCGCGTCCTTCGTCCGCGCGTCGCGCCCGGCCGCGTCGGTGGCTATCGCGTCCGCGAGGACCGACGCGTCGGGTTCGGCGTCGTCGGACGCGTCGTCACACCCCGGCAGGGCGAAGAGGAAGCAGGCTGAGAGGACCCGGATCGACATGCGCGGCACTATAGCCCCGTTCGTGGGATTCGAGCCGTAACGCATAGTTGCGTTACGTCCGCTTTCCAGCGACCCGTCGTTCGTGTTAACTCCGTGCGACGCTCCCCCCGGAGAACAGATGCCTCGCACGCTCGCGCTCGCGCTGCTCCTGCTGCCCGCGCTCGCGTGGGCGGACGCACCGTTCCGCTTCGGATCGTACGGGCGCGTGGGCGTGTCGACCGACGGCGAAGGCGGCCAGGGGCGCGACAGCACGATCGTGCCGTGGGGGCCGCGGCTCACCGAAGGCAACTACATCGAGCTCGACTTCGGGTACCACGCGTGGCGCGGGCCCGACGCCGACGTAGTCACCGTCGTGACGCTGGCGCTCGGCGACCGCTTCTTCCACTTCGATGGCGACTTCGACGCGACTACGGCCATCCGCCAGGCGTACGTCGAGGCCAGCTCGCTCTTCGGGACCGGCGGCTTCCTCTGGGTCGGCAGCCGCATGTACCGCGGAGACGACATCTACCTCTTCGACTTCTGGCCGATGGACGAGCTCAACACGATCGGGATGGCGACCGGCTGGCGCGACGGGCGCACGGAGCTGGTACTGCACGGCGGGTTCAATCGGCTCGAGAGCGACTACCAGTTCCAGCGCACGCCGGTCCCGGCCATCGACTTCGGGGCCGAGGAGGTCGAGACCCTCGATCGGCAGCGTACGGTGATGTCGGCCAAGGCGGAGCGTCGCTGGGGCGGTGGCGGCGGCGCGCTGGGGCTGAAGCTGCGGCTGTACGGCGAGCTGCATTATCTGCCGTCCGGCGAGCGACCACTCGACGGGAGCGTGCGCGTGACCGAGCCGCTGCCCGACGACCGCGGTTGGATGCTCGGTACGCAGCTCGGGCTGTGGAACCTCGGCAAGCGCGGTCACCTCAACGTGTGGCTGCGCTACGCGAGCGGCCTGGCGGCGTACGACGAGCTCGCGGAGCCGTATGGGCTCGACACCGACCGACGCTCGGTAGACGCGAACGAGTACCGGCTGGCGCTGGCGGGCAATCACGAGTTGGGGAAGCTGGCGCTGCACTACGGGGCCTACGTACGGGCCTTCGTCGACGCGGACGGGCAGGACGAGGACTTCGACGACCGGCAGGAGATGGCGGTCGCCTTCCGGCCGACGCTGCTGCTCGGCACATTCACGCCAGCCATCGAGACCTCGGTGCAGGTGAGCCGTCCGAACGGACTCAACCCGCGGACCAACGCCCAGGAGACCGCGCGGGTCTTCCAACTGGCGCTGGTGCCGGCGCTGACGTTCGCCGACGACCCGGGCACCTACTCGCGGCCGCAGATCCGGTTCATCTACGCGGTGTCGCTGCTCAACGAGGCGGCGCTGGCGCTCTACGCGGAGGCGGATCCGCGAGCGTCGCAGGACGTGGTGCACTTCGTGGGTGCGCGGGCCGAGTGGTGGTTCGGGCGCGGAGGAGGCTACTGATGGGACGCGCGCTTCTGGCTCTGCTGGTGCTCGGTGGCTGCGTGACGGTCGATCCGACGGTCTCGCACGAGACGCTCGTGACCGACTGGCGCGACGAGGTCATCTACCAGGTGATGATCGACCGCTTCGAGGACGGCGACACCAACAACAATTACAACGTCGACTACCGCCGCGCGGCCTCCTACCACGGCGGCGATTGGCAGGGGCTCATCGACCGGCTCGACTACATCGAGGCGCTCGGCGTCACAACGCTGTGGATCAGCCCGGTCGTGCAGAACGTCGAGTCAGACGCGGGGTTTGCGAGCTACCACGGCTACTGGACCCAGGACTTCATCAACACCAACCCGCACTTCGGCGACCTGGCGAAGCTGCAGGAGCTCGTCCGTGAGGCGCACGCGCGAGGGTTGAAGGTGATCCTCGACATCGTCACCAACCACATCGGCCAGCTCTTCTTCTACGACATCAACCGCAACGGCCAGGCCGACATCGTCTTCTTCGGCGGCGGCGGACCCGGCTCGGGGAGCCGGACCGAGGACCCAGCGGCGGACCTGCGGCGCGTGAGCGAGTGGGACCCCGAATACGACTGCCGCGGCGTGCAGGGCTTCACCTCGTTGGGTGAGAACGGGCCGGCGCCGCTGGTCTGGGTGGACGAGCCGCACATCAGCCGCGTGCCACCCAACCCGCCCGAGTTCCACAACCCGGACTGGTACCACCGCAACGGTCGGGTGACGATTTGGGAGACCGGGCTGCGCGACCCGCCCTTCAACTGCCCGGAGCAGGCGGCCTCACCACAGGAGTACCTGCGCGAGCAGGAGATGCTCGGCGACTTCCCGGGCGGGCTGAAGGACCTGGCGACCGAGCGGGCCGACGTGCGCGACGCGCTGGTTCGCGTCTTCCAGTACTGGATCGAGGCGGCGGATTTCGACGGGTTCCGGATCGACACGCTCAAGCATGTGGAGCCCGAGTTCTTCGACGTCTTCGCGCCGGCGATGCGCTCGTTCGCGGCGTCCCTCGGCAAGCGGCAGTTCTTCATGTTCGGCGAGGCGTTCGACGGCGATGACGCGCTGCTCGGGAGCTACACGCATGGGCAAGGGGTCGACTCGGTCTTCTACTTCTCGGCGAAGTTTCAGGTCTTCGACGACATCTTCGGGCGCGGCGCGCCGACGGTGAAGGCGAAGCAGCTCTACGAGGCGCGCGCGGCCGAGGACGTGGCGGGACGCCCGCGCTACAACGACCAGCCGAAGGAGAACGGGCCGACCGACGCGGACGGCAACGGGCTGAGCAGCCGGCAGCTGCTGGTCAACTTCATGGACAACCACGACGTGCCGCGGTGGCTGTACGACTTCCCGGACGTGCGGAAGCTGCGAAATGCGCTGGTGTACCTGCTGACCATCGACGGCATCCCGTGCATCTACTACGGCACCGAGCAAGACTTCGCCGGCGGCCCCGACCCGTCGAATCGCGAGGATATGTGGCACAGCGACTTCGCCACCGGCGGCGAGACCTTCAAGCACATGCAGCGCCTCATCCGGCTGCGGAAGAAGCACGCACCGCTGCGGCGCGGTGACGTGACGTGGCGGTGGGCGACAGAGCATACGGGCGACGAGTCGGACGCCGGGCTGATGGCGTTCGAGCGCAGCTACCAGGGCGAGCGTGTGCTGGTGCTCATCAACACGCACGACGACCGCCCGGCGCGCACGCGTTTCGAGGACACGGTGCTCGAGACCGGCTTCGGCGCCGGCGCGCAGGTCGTCGACGTGCTGAGCGAGGCGGGCGGCGGGCTCGAGACCTTCACGACGCAGGCCGGCGGAACCCTCGATGTGACCGTCGTCCCGCGCGGGGCCCGCATCTTCGTGCTCGCAGGGAACGAGTGATGCGGGCGGCGCTCGCGCTCGCCGTGGTCTTCACGGCGGCGTGCGAAGACGCGCCGCAGGACGACGCACAGGCGGCCGAGCACCGTGAATGCCGGCTGGTGATGGCGTTCGCGCCCGAGACCGCACCCGGCCGAGTGCACGTGGTCACCGCAGACCGGGAGCGTCACCCGCTGAGCCGCGACGGCGAGGTCTGGCGCGGCGCGCTGGCGTTGCGGGCCGGGCGGCACCTGTACCGGCTCGAGGTCGATGGCCGGCCGCTGCTCGACCCGGACAACCCGATGAGCGCGCGTCTTGAAGGCGTCGAGTATTCGCTCGCGGACCTCGGCGATTGCGAGGCGCCCTCCTGGCGGCTCGTGGAGCGCGACCCGCTTCGGCTGCGCTTGCAGCGGGTCGGCGACGCGCCGCTCGCTTCGGCCTGGGCGCGAACCGGCGAGACGGCCATCGGCGTGACCGTAGACGGGGACGATGTGCGCCTGGACCTCGATCCCCTCCCCCACGGACGTCACGCGGTCACGGTAGGCGGGCGCGACGCATCAGGTCGCGAGGTCGAAGCGCTGGAGGCGCCGCTCTGGGTCGAAGGCGACCAGTTCCGCTGGACGGACGCCCTCGTCTACCAGGTCGTGGTCGACCGCTTCGCCGCGGACGCGCCGTTCACGCCGGCCGACCGCGTCGCCCCGCCCGGCGCGCGGCTCGGCGGCAATCTGCGCGGTCTGCTGCGCGTGCTTTCGAGCGGCTACTTCGAGCGGCTGGGCGTCAACGTGCTCTGGATTTCGCCGCTCAACGAGAACCCCGACGGCCTGTGGACGGGCGTCGAGGGCGGGCGCCCGCGCTACGAGAGCTATCACGGCTATTGGCCGATCGCTGCGCGCAGCGTGGAGCCCGCCTTCGGCACCGAGGCCGACGTCGAGGCGCTCGTCCAGGCCGCCCACGACCGCGGCATCCGGGTCGTGATGGACGTGGTGCTCAACCACGTTCACAGCCGTCACCCGTACGTCGAGTCGCACCCGGAGTGGTTCAACGACGTGTGTCCGTGCGGCTCTGCGAAGTGTCCGTGGTGGACCGACATCGAGACGTGCTGGTTCACGCCGTACCTGCCCGACCTCTCGTGGGACTCCATCGATGCCCTCGACACGCAGGTCGACGACGCGCTGTGGTGGATGGACCGATTCGGACTCGATGGACTCCGGGTGGACGCCGTCCCGATGATGCCGCGCTTCGTGACCCGCCGGCTGACGGCAGAGGTGCACCGGCGCGTGGAAGGCCTCGGGACCCGGGCGTACCTGCTCGGTGAGACGTACACCGGGCCCGACGAGCAGGACCTCATCCGCTGGTACCTCGGGCCCGACGGCCTCGACGGGCAGTTCGACTTCCCCCTGATGTGGGCGCTGCGCACCGCGTTTGCCTGGGAGAACGCGCCGCTCTGGGACGTGGCCGACGTGTGGGCGCGCAGCCAGGCGGCGTGGGATGGGAGCACCGCGGTGATGGCCGCGATGGTCGGCAACCACGACGTGTCGCGCTTCCTCAGCGAGGCGGCCGGCCAGCTCGACCCATCCGTGCCCGACCAGGCCTGGCGCCATCGACCGCCCGTGCCCGACGATCCGGCGGCGTACGCCCGGCTGCTGCTGGCGCAGACGTTCGTGCTCACCGTGCCGGGGGCGCCGGTCTTGTACTACGGCGACGAGTTCGGGATGCCCGGCGTCGGCGACCCCGACAACCGGCGGCCGATGCGCTTCGGTGGCGAGCGCTCGCCGCTCGAGAAGGCCACGGCCGAGCGTATCACCCGCCTCGGACAGCTGCGCCGCTGCCTCCCGGCCCTCCGCCGCGGGGCGCTGCGAATGCTGCGCGCCGAGCGCGAGCGCCTGGTCTATCTGCGCGAGGGCGCCTGGCCCGCCATCGTCGTGCTGTCCCGCGATCCGGAGGCGCCGACGCTGACCCTCGACCTGCCCGGCGAGGTGCCTGACGTCGACTTCGTGGACGCGCTGAGCGGGCGTGTCGTGGCACGTACCGAGACGGGTCTGGCGCCGCTGACGTTGCCCGCCCGAACACCGGCCGTGCTCATCCCCGCCACGCATGCGTGCGCGAAGGCGTTCCGATGAGGTGGCTGATCGCCTGCGGGATGGCGCTGGTGCTCTGCGCGTGCCTCGAGGACGACCCCACCGATCCGCGTGGCCCGGCGCCCGACGCTGGCCGCGACGGGAGCCGCTTCGACCCCGGGCCGCGGCCGCCAGATCGCACGGGCTACGGCTCCGGATATGGCTCGGGCGTCAGCGGAGGGCAGCCGGCGATGCCCGACGGCGGCGCGGATGGCGGCGAGACGGGCGCGGCGCCCACCGACGCGGACCCCGGAGATGCCGGCGTCGACGGCGGCGACGCCATGGGCGCCTGAAGCGGCGATGCGGGGCCTCCTCGTCTCAGCTGGGCGGGTCCTCGGCTTTCTCGCCAGCGGCGACGAGCTGCGCGCCCTCGAGCGGCGGCACCTCCTCTTTGGGCTCGTGTGCGTCTGGTTGGTGGGCATCGGACGATGGTGGGACGACCCGAACGCCCACCTGCTCCAGCACCTCGGGCTCGGCTCGGTCGCCTACGTCTTCGTGCTCTCGGCGCTGCTGTGGCTCTTCGTCCGTTCGCTCGGGCCGGCCGAGCCGAGATACACGGCGCTGCTGACCTTCGTGTGTCTCACCGCGCCCCCCGCGGCGCTCTACGCGATCCCGGTCGAGCGCTTCGTCGACCTTCAAACGGCGCGCACGCTCAACGCATGGTTCCTGGCAGTCGTCGCCGCGTGGCGCCTTGCGCTCTTCGGGATGTGGCTCAGGCGCGCGGCCGACTTCAGCTGGCTGCGCACAGTCGTATCGATGCTGCTGCCCACCACCCTGGTCGTCGCGACGCTGACCGTGCTGAACCTCGAGCGGGCGGTCTTCGACATCATGGGCGGCCTGCGCGTTGCGGGCACATCCAACGACCTCGCCTACGCCACCCTCTTCGCGCTCACCGCCTGGTCGATGATCGCCTTTCCGGTCCTGCTGGTGTTCTGGCTCGGACTGCTCGTGCGTGACTGGACGCGCCGCCGCTGACAACGGTGCCCACAGTCCACAGTTTCGCTACTCGCAGCCGGGCTCCTGTGACGGGAGCAGCCAGCGCGCCGGGTCGAATAGCGCGCTCATAGGCACTTGCTCGGGGATCCCCTCCCCGCGCTCGAAGGTGAACTTCACGCCGAAGTTCGTGTCCGGCGCTTCCGCCCAGCGAGCGCACACGTCGCCCAGGTCGACCTCGAAGTACTGGTTCAACGGCGGCGCGGCGAACGTGGCGATTGGCACCTCGGCGGCGGCGGGTTGAGCGAGCCAGGTGGTGGTACGCGGGTTCCACGCCGCCTCGACCAGGTGCACCTTCACCTGGAGCGGAAGCTGTGGGTTGATCCGGCCGACCCTGCGCATCCGCAGCCGACAGTCGCCGACCGTGCCCTCGGGCGGGATGAAGCTCGCGTAGGCGGCCCAACGCCCCCCGGGCCCCTCCGAACCCACCTCGAGACGGCCGAGGAATGGGACGTGGGGCACGCGCTCGAAGACGCCGACCGTGTCGGGCGGGAAGAAGTGTTCGACCCGGCAGTTGAAGCAGCGGCCCTGCACGCACCGCTGGTCGCCTGGACACTCCGCCTCCTCGTCGACGCCGTCATCGCAGTCGTCGTCGACCCCGTTGCAGACCTCATCCACCGGCGCCTCGTCCACCTCGCCGTCGCAGTCGTCGTCGCCGTCGTTGCAGATCTCGGCGGGGGGCGGACCGCACGCTCCGCACGCGTTGCGCACGCCCTCGTCGACGCGCCCGTCGCAGTCCTGGTTGGCGCCGTCGCACTCCTCCGCCTGCCCGCAGTCGCGGCACTCGCCGAGGTAGCACTCGAGCGCTCCGTCGCACGGCGCGTCGTCGTCGACGACACCGTCGCAGTCGTCGTCGTGCCCGTTGCACACCTCGCCGCCTTCTTCGGCGCCGCAGTTGAATCGACCGACCGTGCGCACCTCGAAGTCCGTGACGCGCGCGTCGCCACCGCCGGCCTCGGTGACGTGCAACCGCCAGTAGCCCTGCGGTTGCCAGCGGCGCCCGACCGACGCGCCCACGTCCACCGTGACGGCGGAAGGCGAGCGCGGGACGGCGCGCGGCAAGGTGACACGCTGTCCACCCGGCGCCTCGAGGGTGAGCTGCGCCGCCTCGACCCCCTCGCCGACCAGCCGCACGTAGACCTGCGCGGACTCCACCTCCTGCGTCGCCTGGTGGATCTCGAGCAGGGCCTCCCCGCCGTCGCTCTCGACCACCTGAACTTCGGCGGCGGGCATGTCGCGCAGCACCTGTCGCCAGCTCAGCGGCGCCGGACGCTCCCACACCTCAATCCCGGCGACGGTCGCGACCACGAAGTCGGTCACGCCGTCGGCGCCGAGTTGACCGGCACCGACGGAGAACGTCGGGCTCGGCACTGAGACGTGCGCCGGCTGGAAGCCGCCAGAGCGGTCATTGACGAGGAATACGATGTCGAAAGGCCCACCCGCCCCCGGCGCGGCGATGTCCGGATAACCGTCGCCGTTGAAGTCGGTCACCCGCAGGCCCGGTTTTCCGAGGTCTTGCCACACGCCCCCCAACACGTAGGGTTCGTCGTCGAGTTCGAGGCCGCCCTCGCCGTCCCCATACGCCAGCCACATGCGGTTCGGCGAGTCGTCGCCCCGCGGCTGCCCGATGGCCTGGTCCACGCGCCCATCGAGGTCGAAGTCGGCCGCCGCGAGGGCCTTGAGGACTGCCCCGCCGACCTCGAGCACACGTGGTTCGAGGAAGGTGCGCGGCGGATTGGCCTGCTGCAGGAGGATCTCCGCTCCATTCTGGTTGGGGGTCGCCAGGTCGAGCAGCCCGTCGCCATCAAAGTCCGCCACCGCGTGCGCGGTGGCCACGCCTTGCGCAGGCCGCTCGAAGGAGCGGCAGGTCCACGCGCCGAGCGGATTGCAGTCTTCGCCCGCGCGCGCCTGAAAGCACACCTGGAGCGCATCGACCGGACGCGGGAAGCGCCACCCGCGCCCCGACAGGTCGAGGCAGCCGTCGCCGTCGAGGTCGTTCGCCTGCAGGTCGAATGTGCCGACGCCGTCACACCCGCCCGCGTGACCGCGGTCACGACAGCGCCTGCTCGACTGCGCGCAACCCGGAGAGCAACGCGCCGTGGACGGTGCCGCGGTACTTCCGGCTGGTCGCCTCGCCCGCGAAGAAGAGGCGCTCGTGGGCCGGCATGGCGATGAGGTCGTAGTCCTTCGACGTAGCCCCGACCGGCACGTGTGAGTACGAGCCGAACGCATACGGGTCGGCACCCCAGCGGGTGATCCTCGCCTGAGTGGGCTTGGGCAGGCGGCTCCCGAGCATCCGCCGAAGGACCCGTGTCGCGTCGGCGACGACCGCGCGGTCGTCACGGGCTTCCATTGCGCGGGCCGGTGGACCGCCGACGAAGCCCATGAGCACCGGCTGGCCCGGCACGGTGAGGAACATCGGAATGTCGCGGGGGCGCTCGGACACGTAGCCGAGGAAGTTGCTCGAGGTCGGCCAGACGGCCTTCGGGAAGCGCAGCGCGACCTTGTCGAGCACGCCCATCTCGAGGCGCTGGATGGCGTCGAGCTTGGCAGCGGGGAGCTCCGGGACGAAGCGTACGTGGCCCTTCTGGAGCACGCCGAGCGGCAACGTGATGATGGCGCCATCGGCTCGGAAGACCCGGCCGTTCGCGGTGACGCGCACGCCGGTGGACTTGACCTCGACCTCCTCGACCTTGTGGCCGGTGAGCACGTGGAGGCCGCGCGCCAGGGCCGAGATGACCTGGTCGTAGCCACCGGGGAAGAGGTGGTCGCCGCCGCCGAAGCCGTCGTCGTCGTCGACGTACCAGGACGAGAGCTTGCGCAGGTCGGCGGCCGTGATCGCCTCCATCAGCGCGCGGTACCAGCCGAACAGACGGGTGTCGTCCGCGTCGAGCTGCTCGCCGGCGAGGGCGCGGTCAATGGAGTTGGCCACGGAGAGGTCGCTCCAGGTCCAGGCGCTCGCCCGACCGACCAGACCCTGGACCTCGCGGAAGCCGCCGCGGGCCTCGCTCGCGTCGCTGGTGGAGAGCCGGCGGCCATCGCGGTCGTAGAGCAGCGAGTCGGCGTAGCTCGTGGGGCGCGTAGCGATGCCGCTTTGGGCGCAGAGCTTCGTGATCGGGTTGCCCGAGACGCCGTGGATCCAGCTCGCGCCGAGGTCGAGCGGAACGCCGAAGGAGCGGTCGGTCCACACCCGCCCGCCCACGCGGTCGCGCGCTTCGAGCACGGTGACCGCGACGCCCGCCTTCCTCAGCGCGCCCGCTGCCGCGAGCCCCGCGACGCCTGCACCGACGACGATGCCGCGCAGGCCCTCGCGAGCACGTCCGAGGTTGGGGAGCGAGCTCGCCAGCGCGAGCGTCAGCAGCTCGCGGCGATTCAACGACGGACGACGAGGTCGCGGGTCACCGAGGTGAGGTCGCGGCAGCCCGAGAGCGCCATCGCCTCGTCGAGCTCGGCGCGCAGCAACCCCAAAACGTCGGCGACGCCCGCCTCACCGTCCACCGCGAGTCCCCAGAGGACAGGCCGGCCGAGCAGCACGGCGCGGGCACCGAGGGCGAGGGCCTTCAGTACGTCGGTGCCCCGTCGCACGCCGCCGTCGAGGTAGACCTCGATGTCGCCGCCGGTCGCGTGCACCACCTCGGGCAGCGCCTCGATCGTCGGCAGCGCGGTGTCGAGCTGCCGCCCGCCGTGGTTGGAGACGATGATCGCCGACGCCCCGTGATCCACCGCCTTGCGGGCGTCGTCACCGCGCAGCACGCCCTTCACGACGACGGGCAGGCCCGACACGTCGCGCAGCCACTCGACGTCGTGCCAGTCGAGGCCGGGGTCGAGCTGCTCGGCGACGTAGGTGGTGAGGCCCGACGCGCCCTCGACCGACGGCACGCGGTGGCCGAGCACGTTGGGTACCGTCAGGTGGTCGGGCAGCCCGAAGCAGTGGTGCTCGTCGTCCTCGCGCACACCCAGCACAGGCGCGTCGACGGTGAGGACGAGCGCCGTGCAGCCGGCCTCGCGGGCCCGGTCGACCACCGCCCGGGTCAGGCCGCGGTCGCGATAGACGTAGAGCTGGAACCAGCAGCGGCCCTGCGCAGAGCGGACGACCTCCTCGACCGCGGTGTTGGAGAAGGTGCTGAGCACCATCAACGAACCGACCTGAGCGGCGGCCCGGCCGGTCGCGGCCTCGGCGTCCTCGTGGGCGAGACCCTGGAACGCCATGGGCGCTACGAGCACCGGCAGGTCGACGTTTGCGCCGAGCACGGAGGTCGTCATGTCACGGTGCAGCACGCCCGCCAGAACGCGGGGGCGCAGCGCCAGGCGGGTGTAGGCCTCGCGATTCCAGCGCACTGTGTGTTGGTCGCGCGACCCGCTCGAGTAGTAGGTCCGGGTCATCCCATCGAGGCGCTCACGCGCCGCTTCTTCGTACTCGAAGAGGCTCTTCACGCCTCGAACCCTACTTGAGTGGACGCGCCCACGGGAACCAGGGGGGGTCGGTTACTAAGGGTCCGCGCAGGAATAACTTCCCAGTTTCGCGCCGCGAGCGTGCGTCAGATTCGTTCGCGGCGACCGAGCTCAACCGCAGGCGTACCAGAGGTACGTCGAGGATTGGGCGACCGAGGCGCGGGCGAAGATGGCGTG
>PVBE010219444.1_pt1 | contig 26491 bp, 21 predicted proteins | sample 1631181 | NCBI WGS metagenome assembly PVBE01 (sample SAMN08397723, study PRJNA350692) | Marine metagenome, whole genome shotgun sequencing project. | isolation source: water | place: Pacific Ocean | collected 2012-04
GCCCGTAGCTCAGTTGGATAGAGTGCGTGGCTACGAACCACGAGGTCGGGAGTTCGAATCTCTCCGGGCGCGCCATAAAAACAACAGCTTAAGTGTCTTTGCCAAAGTCAGAGCTGCCACCAGTCCACCTATCTGGTCAAGTTAAACACCACTTAGGGTAGTGGTGTTGAGATGCTGATTCAGTGGGAAGCGGTCGGCCGATGAACGCTGATCGAGCCTTCGGTAACCTTGTAACTACCTAGGAAGTGCGCGGCTTCCCCCACCTATGATGCCCAAGGCGCCTAGCTCGCCTCTCCTTGATACTGACCCCACACAGTTGGATGACAAAAACCGCACAAATCCCGTAAAGTACGAAAGCAGGTACGACTCGCTGGATCATCTTACTCCGCGGGACCTGTCCGACCTGGTTTTGAGGTCGGGCAGTATGCCCCGCTTTCTGCGAGTGATATTGAAGCTTTAAACGAGAAATGACAGAGCATTTTCGCGTGCTGATCGTCGGTGGAGGTGTCGTCGGCTGCAACATTCTTCGACACCTAACTTTGGAAGGATGGACCGACGTCGCCCTTTGCGAACGCAAGGAACTTACGGCGGGTGCCACTTGGCATTCTTCTGGACACATAGCTTCTTACACTGGAAGTTCTCTTTTGTCCGATTTCGCACTCTATATGCGAAGCCAACTGAAGCCCTTGGTCGAAGAAACGGGTCAGGAAATAGGGTTGCGCGAAACTGGCAGTCTGCGCCTCGCCGCAAACGATGAGATATATTCGCGTTTCGAAAATTTTCCCAATACGCCTGTCGGGGAATCGTCCGGTGCACAGATGGTGGACGCCGAAGAATCGCGTTCTCTCTGGCCGTTGATGCGGCCCGGCGGATTCGTTGGAGGGCTTTTTATTCCGTCCGACTGCCATCTGAATGCCGCCGATTTGACTCAAGCGCTTTCAAAGGCGGCACGGGCAAAGGGTGCGACAGTGAAGCGGCACACTGAAGTACAGCGCTTCTCTAAAGGAGCTAATGGCGAGTGGATCGTCGAAACGTCGAAGGGCCGAATAACGGCCGATCATGTAATCCTAGCTACTGGAATTTTTGCTCGTCGTACGTTTGCACGTTTTGGCATATCGCTTCCGAGCGCCACTATTTCCCATCAGTATCTCGTTACCGAACAAGTTCCGGAGGTTCTTGAATATCAATCCGCTAACGACCGGCCATTGCCAATCCTGCGGCAACCGGGCAACGGGATGAATGTACGCGAGGAAGGGGACGGTTTGTTCATCAGCCTCTACGAACAAAACACGACGGCGATCTGGCCAAACGGTCCACCGGCCGATTTCGGTATGGAACTGTTTCCCGGGGACTTCGATAGTATCGAAGGAGCGTTTCAGGATGCAATCGATCGGGTGCCTTGTATAGAGAATGCGGGTATTAAGAGCATCGTTCACGGCCCAATGCCTTGGAGCCCGGATTTTGCACCACTCGTTGGTCCGGTACCGGGAACTCGTGGGTTATGGGTCGCCGAATGCACGTCCTACGGTGTAGTATGGTCTGGTGGTGTTGCGCGTGCATTGGCCCGTTGGATCGTGCACGGAGAACCCGGTCATGACGTATCTGAAATCGATTGCCGCCGGATTGGCGATTACGCACATAACGACTGGGCAGACAGCCGAGCCGTCCATACGTATCAAGGTGTGTACGGTAGTGGTGAAAGACCGGCGGCACCAGTTCTATCGCCGCTACATAGCCGATTTGAAGCAGCCGGCGCGTCTTTTGACGAAATTTATGGAACCGACTGCGCCATTCGCTTTTCCGATGCGCGCAGCAACGTTGCGAACGGTTCTGACGGAGAGGTTTCTTTCGGTTACAACACTGCGCATGAGCCCCCGCCACAAACCATTTTATGGATATCTGGAGAAAATGCGCCAGACTTCCTTGCCGCCACTCTTCATGGTGCCCTACCGGCAGAAGATGGGGAGAACCTAGTAGTCACACGCCTTTCCGCCCGAATGACAGTGGACGCTGTCTACAATGTAAAACGTTTGGCAGCGGATAGATTCATACTGGTTGGCGAAACGGTGTTTGAGCGCCGCGAATATGATGTGTTGCTACGCTTGGCGTCCGATTGGGAACATGTCTCGATAGAGAACAAGTCAGCCTCGATGCGTTGTCTCGTTCTCGTATTGGGGGGTGGCTTGCGAGAATCGATCGCGCCCATGCTCACTGACACGGGGGTACAGCTACTCCCCTTGGTGGAATTGGGTGGCGCGGAACGCTGGCTGCTCGTTCACCCGTTAGAAATACATGACGCCGTGTATGACTCGTGTCTCGCCGCGTTCGATAGCGCTTCAACCGTGAATCTCGGTGTTGCGGAATACAACGATTTGCGAACGGCATGCCGAGAACCTGTTCCCGAACTGGACATTACCGGCAACTGTCGCCTCGATGGACGGGAGCTTCTTGCGCATCGAACGAATAGTAAGCCGGAGACGAGTGTTGCGCGAAGACTTTCCTCTATCACCTTTACAACCGACGGTTCGAGCGATGTTTATCTCGGCGCCAGCCTGTTCGAACCATCTGGTAATCAGATCGGTCGCCTCACATCCGTCGTCGAACTGGGCGACAGATTATCGAAAAGCGATGGGACTTCGGTTTGGCGGGCATTCGGATTTATCTCGGAAAGCGACGCCGCCGTATTGCCCGGCACCTCGGTTAGGATAGGGGTCGCAGATGCGTTGGTTACGGATTGTCTGTCGATCAATTCGGTCTAGGAAATCCGATCGCTGAACCAGCCAATCACGTCTGCTGCATAAGAGTGGACAAGGGCGCGTGTTCGCATCACGCGTTGCAAATTTAAATCACAATTCTGAAACGATCAGTAACGTTTTCTGCCTCGAATTTATTGATCACTTAATTTTAACTCAATTGCGAGGGTGAATTGTTCGCTACTATCATTGTGGTGACCCGTGAGGGATCATGGCCTTACATTCAAGGCCTTAGCCAGAGTTGGACGCCAGGTTCATGAGGAGAAACTAATGCAGGGAACGCGGTTTTAATGAACTCTATCGTACTGATGGCCGTCGGCGATATCATTCTCGATCTGGATAATCACGCAACCGCCTTCGATCGGGTCAAGCATATCCTGAGAGAGGGAGATATCGTTTTTGCCAATTGTGACCAGACGTTCTCCGATATCGGTACCGATCCTAATGGGTTTTGGCCGATCTATGTAAGCGCTGTTCCACATTCAGCGTCCATGGTCGATTGCGTCAAGGATGCAGGTTTCACCGTACTCAATTTCGGCAACAACCATAGCCTGGATTGGGGATATGAGAGTGCATTTGATTGCATGGACAACTGCCGGACGGCGGGCATTACACCATTCGGATTTGGGCGAAATCTTCTGGAAGCACGAAAACCGACAATCATAGAAAAGGACGGTACGAAGATAGGATTCCTGAACTATTGCTCCGTCGGTCCCGACGGGTATGAAGCAACTCAAAACAGACCGGGACATGTCCCGCTTTGCGCCCATACTTATTATCAGCAATGGGACCCGCAGCCCGGCACGCCGCCGATAACACACAGTTTTGCGTATCGCGAGGATTTGGCGTCGATGGTCGCCGACATCCAGGCGCTTAGGCCTCAGGTAGACATTCTGGTATGCACCTATCATTGGGGCATTCACTATGTCCCGGGCAAAATCGCGGGCTATGAAAAGGAAGCCGCGCATGCCGCAATTGATGTCGGCGCCGATATTATTTTCGGTCAGCATGCGCATCTTCCGAAGGGTATAGAGGTCTACAAAGGCAAAACCGTCTTCTACGGGATGCATAATTTCTCTGCCCGGGGAGAATGGATACCGCCGGCCTTGCAACCGGAATCGAAGTTTCCAGAAAGCTACAAGTGGGATTGGACTGAGCACGGCGAAAGATTCAAGAAACTGTTTGGTGAAATCGATCCCGACGAGAAACGGTCGTCCATGATCGCGAAAATCAGTATTGTAAACGGCGCTATAACGCGCGTTGCATTCGTTCCCTGCTGGGTAACGGATGTCACCGAGCCGGAACCGTGCAGCGCTGACGATCCCAGAGGGCAGCAGATTTTCAATCATTTCCAATCGCTCAGCCATGGCCAAGGTTTCGACACAGAACTTAAATGGGATGGCGATGAGATCGTAGTTATCTGATTGAGACTTAACGTAACGGGATCTGCCCTGGAGGAATAAAGGGCAAACCACCAAGATGGAAAACATAGGGAAGAGCCAATGTCAAACGTGAAACGAGCAGTGTTGCCGGAGAAATTGGATAGCTCCGTGGCAAATAATGAGGCACAGCGTACAAATGTCGGCGTGCGGATCCCCTCACCCGAGCCTTCGCTAGAGGCTGATCCCGCGTTCTGTGGGCGCATCGCGGAGGAGCTCGGTTTCGAGTCCATTTGGTATCCCGATCATCCGATCCTGCCGGTTTCAACCACCGCTAACTACAGGCATCTGGGCGCGAAGGGCTCCGCTCACCGCTGGGACAGGGATTCATCAGTGCCGACCGACGGCTCGATCCCCGATGTTTACGCCCATTTTCCGGATCCCTTGATTTCGCTCGCGACCGCCTCGGCCGCGACCACCCGTCTAATGCTCGGAACCGGCATCATTCTCGTGCCCGAGCGCAACCCCCTGCTGTTGGCGAAGGAGGTCGCGACCCTCGACCGTCTCAGCGGCGGGCGGTTATTGCTCGGAGTCGGCACGGGATGGATTCGGGAAGAGACCGAGATCATGGGTGGTGACCCCGATCATCGCTGGGGGCAGACCCGCGAGGCGATCCTCGCAATGAAAGAGCTGTGGACCAATGAGCCGGCGGAGTTTCACGGGCGCTTCTACGACTTTCCCCTGGTGCGGTCGAATCCCAAACCACTCAGCGACCCCTATCCACCCGTGCTGATTGGGGGAGAAACGCAGCGCGCGTTCGAGCGTATTGTTGAATGGGGAGACGGGTGGCTACCTTGGTCGTTGACGCCCCAAGGGGTGGCCGAGGGCAGACGGAAGCTCGAAACGCTGGCAAGTGATGCAGGTCGCGATCCGGCGGCCATTACCACGACAGTGTATGGCATATTGCCGAGACGCGAACTCGTGCGATCGTTCTTCGACGCGGGAGCCGACCGGGTGGTCGTGAGGCGCGAAACCACCGTTAACGGTGAATCAGAGATGGCTGCCGATCTCGAGCGCATCGCCGAAGAGGTGCTGCGCTAATGTGGCACGCTCTCAGTATGTTTTAGGCGAGAAAACTTCTCAAACAGGAAGTCTCAAACAGGAAAATTGAAATGTCAGAAACAACACTAATTGCAGTTGGCGACATCATTCTCGACCTAGAAAATCACTCCACGGCGTTTGATCACGTCAAGGAGGTCATGCAAGCCGGTGATATCACAGTTGCGAGCTGCGATCAGATTTACTCCGACAAGGGTGAAAGTCCAAACGGATTTTGGCAGATCCGTGTAGGTGCGCCGCCCCATTCAGCCGCGATGCTAGACACCCTAGTCGACGCGGGGGTCAACGTCATTAACTTTGCAAACAACCACTCCCTCGATTGGGGTTATGAGGCGGCGTTCGACTGTCTGGCCCTCTGCAAGGACGTCGGAGTTGCAGCTGTCGGCATAGGCCGAAACATCAAGGCCGCAAGACAGCCGGTAATCGTCGAAAGGAACGGGACAACATTCGGGTTCCTCGCGTACTGTTCGATCGGCCCTGCGGGCTACGAAGCCACTGCCGAGCGCCCCGGCCATGCGCCCATGAGAGCGCATACTCACTACGAGCAGTGGGATCCTCAACCGGGTACTCCTCCGCTGATACATACCTTTGCACACAAGGAAGACCTTCGGGAGATGGTTGACGACATCAGCCGACTGCGTAAGCAGGTAGATGTCGTCATCGTGGGCTTTCACTGGGGGGTGCATTACATTACAGAGCTGATAGCCGATTACGAGTATGAGGTGGGGCACGCTGCGATCGACGCGGGTGCGGATCTCATCCTCGGCAACCACCCCCATCTCCCGAAAGGTATAGAAGTGTACAAAGGAAAGGTGATCTTTCATGCAATGAACGACCTCGCCACCCACGGTGGATGGCGCCCTCCCGCCACCCAACCGGGGTGTGACTATCCGGACAGTCAAGTATGGGACTGGACTCACTACGGCAAGCTCCCAGAAGAGCGGTTCGGCAACGAACACATGGGCGTCGGCCTTTCGAGCAGAAGTATGACCGAGGTTGTCAGGACGTCGATGATGGCAAAGATCACCGTTGAGAACGGTAGTGTCTCTCGCGTCGCATACATCCCCTGTTACATCAATGACGCGTTATCGCCCGAGATCGTCACACGCGAACAGGAACGAGGACAGAAAGTGTTTGAGTATTGGAAAAAAATCAGCGGAAGCCAGGGCCTTAACACCGACTTCGAGTGGGATGGTGATGAGATCGTAGTTATCTGATTGAGACTTAACGTAACGGTATCTGCCCTGGTGGAATAAAGGGCAAACCACCAAGATGGAAAACATAGGGAAGAGCCAATGTCAAAATTGAGAGCTGTCGTCATCGGTATAGGAAGCGTGGGGAGCAGCTTACACAAAATCATGTTGGAAAAAGGTGTTGAGATCGTTGCCGCGGTCGACCTTGATCCGTCGAAGAAAGGCAAGGATCTTGCGGATGTTATTGGAATCGAGGAGAAGACCAATATTCTCATTTCCGACAATCTTGAGGAAACCCTCAAGGCAGTCGACGCCGAGATCGCAGTGGTTTCTGTCGCGACATTTGAGATCAGCCATCCCATTTATAAAAAATGTGTCGAAGCCGGGTTGAACGTAATCAACACAGACGATCAATGCACATTCCCTTTCAATCTCTATCCCGAGCTTTCGGATGAACTCGATGCCTTGGCCAGAAAATATGGGGTTACCGTAACGGCAAGTGGCAACCAAGATGCCCTCGGGGTCCATTTGCCGGTGCTGATCTCGGGATGCTGCTCCGAAATCTCGACAATTACAGCTTTGGTAAGGACAGACCTGAACAATGCCGGTGCGCAAACCTGTCGAGACTTCCATGCTGGTTCTACACTTGGGAGCTTTCACAGCAGCATCGGCGAGAAGTACGAGTTCAGGCCATTTCGCCACTATGCTGAAAGCATTGCATCGGCCCTAGGGATGACGACAATAGATGTTGATTTTACCGACGAGCCGTTGACCGACACGGTTCCTGTTTTTTGTAAACCGCTGGACATGACCATCGAGCCCGGACTCGTCACTGGCAAGAACACGATTACAGAGGTCTTCACCGATGGCGGAATCATCATTCGCGCTGAATATGCGGTGAAGGTATTCGCCGAGGGCGAGTTGCCGAAACGTGTCTGGAAAATTGAAGGCAATCCAGACATGAATGTCGACTACACCGCGCTCGGTGTACCGCCAATTTCACGGGCAACCCAGTTGGTTAACCGGATTCCAGATGTCATCAATATGACGCCGGGATTGATTTCTATCGATCAGTATTCCCCCCTCAGATACCGGGCACGACCGTTGCATGAGTACATCGCACAATGACGCTGTTGAATTGAACCGACCCATAGATTGAACGGTAATAAACATGAACTTTCAGGAAACAAAGACCAAACCCACCAGGTCAGGTCGCAAGAAGAAGATCAACGCTCCGAAAGATAAAAGCGCTCTTCAGCCAGGCATGTTGGGTGGGCGCTATCGTCCTTTGACCGACAGCGAACTGAAACAGGTCCATGAGACCAGTCTCTATATCTTGGAGAAGGTAGGAATCAGTAGTCCTACCGATACTTGGCGTGAACGTGTCGTTGAAACTGGTGGACGCATGACGGATGAGGGACGCCTCTGCTTCCCGCGTGCCCTGGTCGAAGACACGATCGCAAATGTCGCGCGAAATTACACGTTGTTCGGCCGGCACGAAAAACACGACATGGAATTGTCAGGTACGCGAACTTATTTCGCCGGCGCCACCGCAGCAATTCGCATGCTCGATCACAAAACGGGCGAGTATCGTGCTACGACACTTCGCGACCTTTACGACATGGTCCGTTTGCTCGACAGTCTCGATAACGTCCACTTTGTCCAACGCCCCATCATCGCGCGGGACCTCGAAGGGGATTACACTCTTGATCTCAATAGTGCTTACGCAACAACCGCGGCGACCAGCAAACATATTACTACCACAATTTTTCACCCTAAAACTCTGGAAACAATTGTCAGTATGTATGATCTTTCGGTTGGTGGAGACGGAGCGGGTGATACCTTTCGAAGGAGACCATTTGCCTCGACAACGACAACGGTTACGGTATCACCGCTCAGGTTCTCTGCTGACTCGTGTGATGTTGCCGATGCAGCCGTCATGAACGGTGTACCGATTAAAGTATCCACGGCGCCACAAGCAGGCGCTACGGCTCCGGCATCGATCGCCGGAACATTGGCGTTGAGCAACGCCGAGGTGCTGTCGGGGTTTGTGGCGCTCAATTTATTAAAACCAGGTTGTCATCTCTTCTATGGAAACTGGTCGTTCATTTCCGATCTGCGAACAGGAGCATTTGTTGGCGGAGGCGGTGAGATGGGCTTGCTGGCTAGCGGTTGTGCGCAATTGTCTCGTTTCTATGATTTTGCCAGTTCTATTGTTGCCGGGATGAGTAGTGCAAAGATTCCAGACGTCCAGTACGGGTGGGAAAAAGGATACCTAACGGCACTTGCATCTCAGGCCGGTGCAAACATGGTAACGATGGCGATGGGCGGCCTCGCAGACAATATCGCCTATTCACCGGAAGCTCTTGTAATCGACGAAAGCTTGATTTCAGGTGTGCTTCGCTGTCTAAAAGGAATCGAGGTCAACGAAAAGACCCTCGGCCTCGAATCGATTATGCGCTCGATTTCGGGAAGCGGCCACTTCCTGGATGATGAAATGACCCTTGGAAACATGAAATCTGAGTTCATATATCCTGAGTTTGCCGACCGACTGAGTATCGATCCCTGGATTGAAGAAGGGCGTCCCGATCTTCGTGACAAGGCCCGACTGAAAGTTCAATCGATCCTGTCGAGCCACTATCCTGATCACATCGGTTCAGAAAACGACGCCCGTATCAGGCAAGCATTAAATATTCAACTCCCCAAGGAGTTAATGCACCCCTGAGTGCGATCGAAGATTTGACGTCCCTTGGCGTGTAACAAGATGAAGACTTGTTAATGGGCGCGGCTAATCTTCAGATTCGTAATCTTCCAGTTCCTGCAGAACATTTTGTATCTTCGCATAATCTTCGGGTCCGAACGCGGTCATCGTCTCTGTTACGATGGCGCCCAGTCTTCCAATCTCGACAAGTGTCTGTGCCATTCCGGCTGCCGTTTCAGCTTCAAAAATCATGATAAAATCGTAGGAACCAAGCGTCAGGAAATAGTCTCGTCTTGTAACACCATTCCGCGCCATGATCTCCGATACTAGTTCGCCACGTTTCAAAGACTTGTGGATTTCTTCTCGACCGGTTCCGGTCAGTTTGATGAGAGAAATGTATGTCTGCATGTCAATTTATCTCGAGTCAATTTATCTCGAGTTATAAGCCAGCAAAAGAAATGGGGGGCACCGTTACCGCTGCCCCCCGGTTGTGGCAAGTGATTGAGATCATCAATCACGTCTGTTCAGCAGGGAGGATAGTTAGGCGAACCATACCCGGTCAATCGCGCGTGACCCGCTAAAGTCATTCGCGGAGTCTGCCACAAAACCATTAATCTTGGTGTCATGGGCATCGATCAAATCAGCAAAGGCGAAAATAATTGATCCCCCCCTGCCGTTCAGGATTTCCTGGGCGTCCCAGTACATCTGCTTGCGTTTGGCCAAGTCAGCTTCCCCGCGTGCCGCATCAATCAACTGATCAAACTTGGCATCCGAGAAACGAGCTTCATTGTACTTGGCTGACGAGTGATAAGCATAGGAGAGAATCATGTCAGCCGTAGGACGAGGGCTCCAGTAGGACATGAAGAAGGCCTTTTTCATCCAAATTTTTGACCAATATCCATCAGCAGGCACTCTTTTAATGTCAATTGAGAGTCCTTCGACCTTATCGCCAGATTCCTTGAAAAGCTGAGCCGTATCCAATGCCTCAGCACCTGCACCCGGTCCGGCGAAGAGCTCGACACTAAGATTGTCCAATCCCGATTTCTTAAGATGATGTGCCGCTTTATCAGGGTCATATGCCGTCTGTGGCAACTCCGAATGGAAGAACGGATCGCCAGAGGAAACGGGATGATCGTTCCCCAAGCTGCCATATCCCGAGAAGGCGTTCTTCAATACCAGTTCTCGATCAATTGCGTACTTAAGCGCGAGTCTGACGTCGTTATTGTCGAAAGGCGCAGTAGTGCAAGTCATCGCCATAGTGTGATGCTTCTTCCCGACAGACACCACAACATTGACATTTGACCAATCGTCGAGCAACTTAGCTGCTTTCCGATCGACGTTATTGATCGCGTGAACTTGGCCACTAGTTAGCGCAGAAACGCGTGCCGTAGCGTCGTTGATGACCGTCAATTCATATGAGTCTACATGTGCGCGGCCCTCTTTGAAGTAGTTGGGATTGCGTTCGCCCGACGCAGATACGCCCAGCTCGATATTGGAAAGCTTGTAGCCACCACATCCCACAGGATTGGCCCAGTCAGTGAACCCATCCTGGTAAATGCAAAGTTTGTAATCATTGAAGTAGTAGGCAAAGTCTGCATTAGGGGATGTTAATGAGATTCGGACACGATTCTTTCCATCAGCTTTCATTGAATCGACGCCAGAGAATAGTGCTTTTACAGGCGATTTGGTGTCCTCGCCCAAGTGCCGCCCAATTGAGTAGATCACATCGTCAGCGTCAAGAGATTTCCCGTCATGGAATTCCACGCCCTTGCGAATATCCAAAATCCATTCGGCCGCATCCTTACCGGTCTCGATGTTTTCCAGAAGTGAGCCTTTTAATTGACCATCGCTTTGCAATTCGACCAATGTGTCATATGTCGCGAGGTTGATGTTCCGCATCACCTGATCGACTGCGAGTATTGGGTCCATCGAGTCGGTCGTGCTGCCGCCGTCCATGCCAATCTTGAATGTTCCGCCTTTGTTCGGCGTCGAGGCGCCTGCTTTGAAGGGTGCGCCAAATGTTCCTGCTACACCGGCAGCAGCCAATCCTTTGACAAATGTGCGCCGTGATAGGTTGCTTTTCATATTGCTACTGTGGTCTGTCTTGGACATTTTCCTCTCCCGTCATTTGCTAGTCTATTAGTAATGTTAACCTCCCTCATGATAGGAGGGCTATTCTTGGCAGAACAATTTGATAATTCTCAGGCAACTATTGCCTTTTTGGAATAGGAGAACAATTCTGGGTAGAACAATTTGATAGTTCTCAGGCAACTATTGCCTTTTTGGAAATGTCTCGGTGACGGTATCTAGTCGAATTCGATTGATGCAATCGAGGCGACAGGTTCGAGAAAGAGCCGGTACTTTTCATGAAGTCGCTCATCGGTTTCGACATTGATGTGGGTTGGAAAATGAGAATTAAGTCTGTCTTCAACGAATTTTTGTGCATTTTCCACCATACTTGGAGTGCCCGATTCAGTCCAGTCGTTAAGACTGCTCCTGTCTGAGACCTCAGGATAAAAGAAATCACCTTTCATCCGGGCCAATGTCTCTGTATGCCCGAGATAGTGGCCGGGACCATCAAGGCAAATTTTCCTTATCGTGTCGACGGCGAGTTCATGATGCGAGATGTCAAAGCCTTTGACTGTCCGGAGCGCCGCGCCGATTATTTCATTGTCGATAACAAGCTCGGCGTGACTGCATCCTAATCCGCCGGCGAGCGCGCCTGCCGAGCAGAACAGGATGTTGCCTCCTGAGTTACCCACAAGGGTATGCTGAAGTCCCTTCTCGAGCCCGCACTGGATATCAGGCAACTTTGAATCCGATACGCCGGATATCGATCCGTTTGGAAGGCCATAGAACCGAGCCATCTGACATGATGCTGAAGACAGGAGACCTTGCTCTGGGCTTCCTGTTGTGGCGGCACCTGTTCTCAGGTCGGAGACCATGGGCCATGTTCCTAATATGACCCTCGCATCTGGAGATACCTGGCATGCGTAGACTAGGCCGCAAAGGACCTCTGCCATCGTTTGTACGATTGTCCCACCGATTGAGACCGGCGCAGTTGCACCTTGCTGGCCAGAACTCGTGACCTGAACGGGCATGCCGCCACGAACTGAGTGTTCCAGGCCGACACAAGCCTCCGGTGAAAACTTGAGCGGCGAAACGACGAAGGTGCATGTATTGATGACGAATGGGCGTGCGCGCCATTTGTCCTCGCCACCGGCGATCATATGCATCATTTCGATCGACCGGCTTACATTCTCGCCGTTAAACCAAGAGCTCGATACAGGCTTCGATGTTCCGCGAACAGCCGCATAGCAAAGATTGATGTCGACGTCGTCGGTATCCTCGATCTCGGTTGGAATCCCAAGACGGTGGAACATGTGGATATTGTCGAGGGTATCTGTAAGCCTCGCGAAATCGTAGATGTCACGCGTTGTTACCGGCCTTACTGTCCGTTCCTCAGGGTCTACAACCTTCACTGATCCACAACCAGTGGAGTAGTAGGCTTTTGAACTGCTAGCATCGATATCGTGCTTTGGATCCTGGCCGAAAATGGTCAGGTTTTTTCGCGCATTAGCAATTGTGTCTTCCACCAGGGAACGGGGAAAACAGACGCGGCCGTGGTCGCTGATCCAGCAGCCGGCAGATGTAAGATATTCGATTGTCGACTGTGGTGCATCTGCAAAGCCGACGTTCTCAAGTATATCGAGAGCAGCCGAATGAATGCTTTGCATCTCGACCGATGTGAGAGAATTAAAGGCGCCGCTCTCAAGCCCTTTTGCTTCGTTTCGTGTTTCGTTGTCAGAAGTATCGCCCGCTCGAAGTCGTGCAGCACGTCCTCCGCCCCTATGGTTTCTGGCTTTCGGCATTTCCTGTCCTAACCGATACGTCCTTCAGCAATAAAGCAAGACCCCTAGCACATTGTGAGACCACCGCTTACGCTTATGATTTGGCCAGTGATCCAGCGTGCGTCCTCTGAGACGAGGAAGCTTACGACCGAAGCCTGTTCCTCAGGAAGGCCCAGCCGACGAAAAGGAACCTGCTTCAGCGTGCGCTCGATTATCATCGGATTTTGTTCCTGGACCTCACGCATGAGAGGAGTATCAGTGGGTCCTGGAGCCGTGCAGTTTACGTTAATGTTGTATCTAGCCATCTCTCGCGCGAGGCTTTTCGCAAAGGCACACTCAGCAGCTTTTGCTCCCGCATAAACTGCTTCGCCGCCTGTGCCAACTTTTGCGGCGTCCGACGTGATATAGACGATTTTGCCACGGTTTCTTTCCATCATCCCTGGCAGAATGGCGTGGGTTACATAGAGAGCCCCCAGATAGTTGATGGCAACAACCTTCTTCCAATACATTGAATCTTCTTCATAGAAGCGCGTTGCCACGCACCAGCCAGTCGTATTGACGAAAGCCTCGATCGGTCCCATTTCTCGTTCGACTTCCTCCGTAGCAGACCTGACGGCGCTCTCGTCCGTTTGATCGACCACCCATTTTTGTGCAGTGGACTCGGCTTTCTGTATGGCAACCACAAGGCCTTCGCCGTTTATGTCGAAGGCAGCGATGTCGAACCCATCACGTGAAAGTCTTTCGATGCATGCGGAGCCCATTGCGCCTGCAGCACCCGTAATTAAGACTGTACCTTTGCTCAAGTCATATCCTCCTCAAACTGTTGATGCTCGTACAGATTAGCCCACGACGGTGCATGTCACACAATTCATTAATTTTCAATTGCGGGTTGACGATTCCGCAAGGCTCGCTTGAGCGAGTTCCGGAAGTGATATTGGTGGGCCTATGCTGTCGGAGACTCAATATCTGTCAAGTTGACTAAATCCTGAATGAACTCCATGAAGTTCTCAATTGCCGGGTTGGTCTGTCTATTCGTGCGGTACATGATCGAGTACTCGGTATCGAGGCCAATATCATAACCAACCGGCGCGATCAGGTTGTGCATCGTGAGTTCATCGTCCAAGAACGGGTAAAAGAGGAGCGCGATACCAGCACCGTGAATTGCTGCTCTCCGAAGCGAATCAAAGCTATCGGATATAAGACCATGCGCCGAATCGTGATTTTCTATACCGGCAATCCGAAACCACTGAGCCCAGTCTTCATAATCAAATTCGTGAAGCAACGTACATGATAGTAGATCCGCTGGTTCGTTAATCTCTCCAATCTGCTCTAAATAGTCACGGCTGCAAAAAGGAATTCTTTGCCGATCGAAAAGGAACTGTCTTTCGTAGCCTTCTCTTGAGCATTCACCATACCAGATCGCGATATCGAAATCCTGGCGAAACACCTCGTTATACATTACCGAACTGTGAATGTAGACATCGATATCGTCATGGTTGCTTGTAAATTCTCGGAGCCGGGGTGAGAGGAAGTACGCCGCAATGTGGGGTGTCGTAAGCAGTGATAGATGGTGCTTCTTGTGCTGATAGATTCTTCGCGATGAGTCCGCGATATTATCAAGGGCTTCGGTAATTCCTGGCAGTAGCGCTTTACCATGTTCCGTCAGTTCGAGGCCTCGCGGCAATCGATTGAACAAAGTGACGTCAAAATGTTCTTCGAGACTCTTTATCGCTCGGCTAACCGCCGGTTCCGTAACACATAGCTCTTGGGCAGCGAGCGTGATGCTCTTCCAGCGGCCAACTGCATCAAAGGTCTTGAGTGCATTTAGAGGTGGTAATCGACGACGCATAATTGGTGGCCTTTAAACGAGGGGTATGGCAGCATTGAGATTATGCTAATTGTAATTAGGACAATCTTAATCTTATGCTCTGGGCGGCATTTGTCAAAGAGAAACACCCTAAATCGGGGTACACGGACACAGCTGGAGATACATATTGACAAGTCTCGACCTGCTAGAACGTCGCCTTCACGACCCGGGAGAGTGTGTATTGCCGGTGATGCTTGACCGGCAAGCCGCGAAACGTCCAGAAGACACGCTGATCATTTTTGACGATCACGCAGAATGGACATACGCCGAAACCGCACGTTTAGCGCGCGGTACTGCTGCTGCCCTCGAAGAGCTCGGCGTTTCCCGGGGCCACAGGGTCCTTGTGCTGATGCATGACAGTCCCACCATGTTCCGTTTAGCCTTGGGCATCTTCTATCTTGGAGCCATCTATGTTCCTCTCAATCCTGAGTTTGTCCGATCTGTCCTGGAAGACGCAATAGAGAACAGCGATGCCGCAATAATGGTTTCGGATGCCGACTTACTCCACAATCTAGATGGTATTTCAACAGGCGCGTTGCGCCAAATTGTAGCGGTCAGTGATATTAATGATGAAACGACACGCCAGTTCGCAGATATCGGAATTAATCTGTTGCCACAAAGCGCGATTGCGCCTTTGAAACGTGATCCCAAACCACTATCACCGGCACTAAGTGCTTGGGAACCCCATTCAATTTTTTTTAGTTCGGGAACGACGGGGGAACCAAAGGGTGTCGTCTGTACATACATGCATACAGGCACCATGGCTATCGATGGGCTTCGACACTTGCAGGATGGCGAGCGGCTTATGTCACCCTCAGCGTTCTTTCATATTGCTGGAGCCTACGTTCCATGGGCGGTGATCGCCAAAGGCGGTTCAATGGCCATGGTTGGAAAATTTAGCACGTCACGATTTTGGGATCAGGTGCGTAGGCTCAAGGTCAACGGGACAGTCTTGCTTGGCGTGATGGTCGACTTCCTTATGAAGGCTGCGCCGAAAAAAGGTGAAAATGACCACCCTCTGAGGTTTGCAGTTACATATCCGCTGCCGAACGATCCGATTGCCTTCAAAAGGCGCTTCGGAATCGAAGTTTACACGCAGTACGACCAAACCGAAATGGGCCCCCCGATCATTTGCGACTTCATCAATGACGACTTTATAGCGGAACACGGATTTTGCGGAACGCTACGCGAAGGCTACTCCGCTCGATTGGTCGATGAAAATGATTGCGAAGTAGAACCTGGGGAAGTTGGAGAGCTGGTGGTGCGCTGTAAGGTACCTTGGGTGATTGCCACTGAGTATTTCGAGAACCCGTCAGCTACTGCGAAAGCATGGAGAAATGGGTGGTACCACACCGGCGATAGATTCAGGGTTGATTGCGCCAGTCGTTACTATTTTGTCGATCGATCAGCAAATGTAATTCGACGCCGAGGCGAGAATATCTCTTCTCATGTCCTGGAGAGAGAAGCGGTATCACATCCGTCTGTAAGCGCCGCGGCAGCGTATGCTGTGGATAGCGAATTCTCCGAGCATGAGATCATGATCGCAATTGAGTTAATTGAGGGCTCGCACCTCTCTTATACTGAGTTTTCCGATTACATGGCAAGCAGTCTGCCTGCCTTCATGGTACCCAGGTTTGTTCGCATCGTGGACCGTCTGGAGCCAAACGTAACCAACAAAATTTCGAAGAAGACTCTCATGTCGGAGGGTATATCCCAGGATGCATGGGACAAGGAAAAGGCATCAACCCTCCCCGCATACAGATCTAACCATGGTCCGAAATCAACTTCACAAGTCTAAAACGTCATAGGAAAAAGACATTGGACACAGGGATTGCCAACCAAATCATTGCAAGTGTCGATCGTTTCATTGCTGAGAGACTTGAACCGCGCGCCGCGTCGATTGATGCCCGCGATGAATACCCTTGGGACCTCCATAAAGAGGCGTCCGAACTTGGTCTCTTCGCTATTGCTATTCCGGAGAAGTACGGCGGACTTGATCTCGACTTACGGACCCGATTAAGTGTTCTGGAACGATTGGCGAGGAGCAGTGCTAGTTTTGCAGTTTCCGTATCGACGTGGCCGGATGCTGTAGTACCCATCATCGAACATGGAAATGACGATCTGCGGAACGAAGTCTTGCCGAAAGTCGCCACCGGGGAATGGTGCCCGGCCATAGCTCTATCGGAACCTAGCGCCGGATCAGATTTAGCGTCGATCAATACACGCGCAGAAAAGGTCGACGGTGGTTACCGTATCACTGGCACGAAGACATGGTGCACGCACGGCGGCATGGCGGATATTATTGTGGTTTTTGCAAAAACCGACCCGAATGCAGGGCACAAGGGTATATCTGCGTTTCTGGTGCGCAAGGGTGCTGAAGGATTCACCGCCGTGCGTGATGAGAAACTCACAGGGCTTCGTGGATCACCGCAATCAACATTGGAATTCGATCAGGTATTCGTCCCGAACTCTGAAAGACTTGGCGCAGAGGGTAGCGGGTTCTACATGGCGATGGAGGCGTTAGACGACGCCCGACTCAACGTATCGGCCAAGGCCCTCGGCGTTGCATACCGTGCTATCTATGAGGCAACGGAATACGCAAAGGAAAGAAAGGCCTTCGGCAAGCCGATTATCGAGCACCAAGGGTTGCAGTTCTTATTGTCTGATCTAGCAACAGAGTATGCTGCGGCAGAGGCACTCTGGTCCCGAGCTGTAGATCTGATCTCGAAGGAACGGTCGCGGAAAAATAGCGTCGTTGCATCTATGGCAAAGATTGCGTGCACGTCGATCGGTATGAGGGCGCCCATAGAAGCAATCCAAATATTTGGTGCGGCGGGCCTTTCAACCGAACTTCCATTGGAGCGTATGATGCGGGATGCAAAAGCATTCGAGATCTACGACGGTACAACGCAAATCCACAAGCTAATTATTGGCCGTCACCTTCAGACAGAAGGGCTTCCATTTGACTAGCCGAACATCCTCAGGACGTTCTCTTGAATGACCCAGTTTTACTAAACTTCGCGGACAAGATCGCGACTGTTACGATCAGTCGTGAAAACCGCAGGAATGCCTTGGATCATTTCGCAATGGAAAGGCTCGGTCAGGCATTTGAAGAAATTGACGCCAGCGATGCAACCGTTACCATCCTGACCGGTGCGGGTCAGAAGTCCTTCTGTGCAGGTGATGACATTAAAGCGTACAGGGAGCGGACAGCCGAACAGTCAAAGGCTCATTTCAAACATGGTCTTCGTGTATTCGATGCAATAGAGATACACTCGACTTTTGTTATTGCAGCGATCGAGGGTTACTGTATCGGCGGCGGGCTGGAACTCGCACTGTGCGCAGACTTCAGGATAGCATCATATAGTGCACATATAGCTCTCCCGGAAGTTCGGTCGATGAATGCTTACCCGAGTTGGGGCGGATTGACTCGCCTTCCACGCGTCGTCGGTCGACAAACGGCAAAGCGTGTCGCATTGATGGGTGATGTCCTTGATGGCAATGCTGCGCTCAATTGTGGTCTAGCAGATATGGTTGTCGACGATGGCACAACGCTATCATCGGCAAAAGCCATTGCTGAGAAGATGGCGCCAGATATCAATCGCGAAGTCTTTTCTACATCAAAGCGCGTCCTACTCGAATCTGAAGATCTCACCACTCGATCTTTGCACGAAATCAATCGATTGCTTGAAAGTTCTCTGCAATTTACAGGAGAGAGCTAAGCAAACCTAAACCTGTTAATTATTGTGAGGTATCAATTATGTCAGGAGCTATAGATATTCTATGCAATCACTTTACCCCCGAAAACCTGAAACGTAACTTCATTGATAATGCCAATGAGGCCGAAACCTTTGAGAGCGCAGGCATTGCCGATAACTTGCAGGGTTTGGAGCCGAAAGAATTCATCGCCTACATGGACGAAACCGGCATTGATAAGGTCCTCATAACAGCACTGAAGAGCTGGTCACTGTTCGATCAACGGATGCAGGTTAGCACGTCAGTTGATGAGATTGTTGAAGCCGCCACAGTTGCACCAGACCGAATACTTGGCCTCTATGGGATTAATCCGATGGCGCGAATGAACGGAGTGCGAGAGCTGGAAGCTGCTGTTGTCAAATCAGGGTTCAAGGGCGCGCACATTCACCCTCACGGCTACGATCTTCCATTGGATCACGCGTATTACTTCCCATTCTACGCTAAGTGCATGGAATTGGATGTACCCGTTGTTGTGTCGATGGGGCATACGCTTGATCGCCTTCCGATCGATGTCGGGCACCCAACGCACCTTGATCGCGTCGCACTATACTTTCCCGAACTCAGGATCGTGTGCACCCATACGGGATGGCCATGGGTGGAAGAAGCTATTGCTCTAGTTTCGAAACATCCAAACATGTTTCTTGGCACCTCAGCCTACGCCCCAAAATACTGGAAGCCGGAGATGGTGAAATTCATTAACTCGAGGGGTAAGGACAAGGTAATGTGGGGCACGGACTATCCGGTTATCAAGCACGACCGTTCATTGCGTGAAATTGGCGATTTGGGATTAAACAAAGAAGCCCATGAAAATTTATTACACAGGAACGCCGTTCGGGTGTTTGGCTTTTGACACAAGAGGACCAATCGATGGTATTGGATGATAACGCACCGGTCGCCATCGTTACGGCCGCTAGCCGAGGTATCGGCGCAGCCTGTGCCAGAGAACTCGCCAAACGCGGTTATAGACTCTCCCTGTCTTCTAGTTCTGTTGCCTCGGTGAAGTTAGCGGAGGAACTCGGCGGCCTAGGGTTACAGTGCTCGTTGACCGAGTCGAACGATATTCGATCCATGGTCGAAGAGACGCTGTCTTATTATGGTCGTATTGATGCGGCTGTGCTGAACACGGGGCATGCGCCGAGGTCTCAGGGTGACGGCACCTCGGCTGCATCTCAGGGATCAGGTCCGGCGTACGATCCCAATTGTTCGATCGACCTCACGGCCATATCTGATGACGAATGGCTGAGTGGAGTCGATATGTTGCTGTTGAGCGTATGTCGATTGCTCCGTGAGATCGTACCGGTCATGGAAAAGCAGGGACACGGAGCGATTGTATCGATCTCGACTTTTGGTGCACGAGAGCCTCGGATGACTTACCCGGTCTCTTCAGTCGTGCGGGCATCATTGTCGGCACTCACCAAACTCTATGCGGATCGATACGGACGTTCGGGTATCCGGTTCAACAACGTATTGCCAGGCTTTTTTGACAATCACGAACAACCCGAACAGGTCGTTAGGTCGATTCCCCTTAACCGACTTGGCAGGCTTGAGGAGGTAGCGAAGACTGTTGCCTTCCTAATGTCGGATGATGCGGGCTACATCACCGGCAAGGATTTTGTGGTGGACGGCGGGATCGGTCGATCCGCCTGATGATTCCTGATCGTCGCCTGAACCTAGTGGCAAAGCTTAGTTGCCATATTACCAATGTATTCCCCATTCATTCTGCCGTAATGTGTACGAGACTTGGCCAGTGTGGCAGTATGCAAGTCTCTGCACATTGAAAGGTGGCTAAGGATTCAATGGAGAGAATGCAGAAAAATTTAACAAACCTAATACTCAAGCGACTCGCGTTCGGTCTTGTTACTTTGGTCATTATCTCCGTGTTGATCTTCCTCGGAGTCGAAGCGTTGCCTGGGGACTTGGCTGAAACGATCCTCGGTCAGTCGGCAACGCCCGAGAATGTTGCCGCCCTTAGACGAGAGCTTGGCTTGGACCGTCCACCACTCGAGCGTTACTTCGATTGGATATCCGGGGTACTGCAGGGCGATCTCGGCACGTCGCTGGCTAATGGCCGGCAGATTTCTGATCTCCTGGAAAATAGATTGCAGAACACCTTGTTCCTTGCGGGAACTGCAGCCGTTATCTCAATCCCTATTGCTGTTGGACTTGGAATTGCCGCCGCGCTCTATCGCGAGAGCTCCTTCGACAAGTTCATTTCGATTGCAACATTGAGCGCCATTTCGTTACCAGAGTTTTTTATTGCTTATATCCTGATCGCACTGTTTTCCGTGGAGTTCAGGATTTTTCCAAGTGTAGCGAACGTCAACGTTGACATGGGGTTCTGGGATCGCCTTTCTCTAATTGCCCTCCCGGTTATAACACTGACGATGGTCGTCACCGCACATATGATGAGAATGACTCGGGCGGCAATCATCAACGTGCTCGCGAGTCCGTATATCGAAATGGCTCGCATAAAAGGTATCAAGAAGACTCGTGTTATCGTCCACCATGCGACGCCAAACGCTCTGTCACCCATTATCAACGTCGTAATTCTCGCCCTTGCCTACTTAGTTGTCGGCGTAGTTTTGGTCGAAGTGGTTTTCGTTTACCCAGGCTTAGGCCAATTGCTCGTTGACGCTGTGTCCGGACGCGACTTACCGGTCGTACAGTCGAGTTGCCTGATTTTCGCAGCGGTATATGTCCTATTAAATTTGCTGGCGGACGTGCTTGCAATTCTCGCAAATCCCAGATTGCGGCATCCGAAATAGAGGCGCGTAATGGAGGCAATAGGAAAGCTACTGAAAGATGCCCCCTGGTCTGCCCGCTTCGGGATTGCGGCAATAGCCATCAACATCATTTGTGCGTTGTTCGCTCCTTGGATAGCGCCATACGGCGAAACTGAAGTAATTGGTGGAGTATGGGAACCGGCAATTTGGTCGGCAAATGCTGTATCTCAAGATGTTCCTGTAATCCTTGGAACCGATCACTTGGGCCGGGATTTGTTCTCAAGGTTGATTTATGGGGCTCGTAACACGATTGCCCTTGCGATTGTCGCGACATCGATCTCGTTCCTGTTCGGCGCGATGTTAGGATTCTTGGCAGCTACTCTAAAGGGTTGGGTTGACATGTTATTGAGCCGCATCATCGACATCTTGATGGCGTTCCCGACACTGATTCTGGCTCTCGTCGTTCTTTCCGTGATGGGGACAACGACAGTTGTTCTAATTGTAGTGATCGCCGTCATCAACTCGACACGGGTATATAGAATTTCGCGCGCCGTGGCGATGGATATCGAAGTAATGGAGTACGTCGAAGCATCCCATCTACGTGGTGAAGGCCTTTGGTGGATCATGAAGGACGAAATTCTACCCAATGCCTTGCCGCCTCTCGTGGCGGAATTCGGTTTGCGGTTCTGTTTCGTGTTCCTTTTTATAAGTGCACTCTCGTTCTTAGGGCTGGGCCTACAACCTCCAACGGCTGATTGGGGCTCGATGGTGCGGGAGAACGCGGCAGCGATATCCTTTGGAATCTTTACGCCATTGGTACCGGCAGCAGCCATTTCGTTTCTGACTGTTGGGGTCAACTTGGTCGTCGATTGGTTGTTGCACAAAGTCTCAGGCATCAAGGACGTTTCATGAGCATTTCAGATAACAATCGACTCCTGACTATCAAGGACCTCGTCATCGAAGGCTATCAAGGCGAGCAGTGGCATGAGATTGTAAAGGGTGTATCGCTGCACTTGGATCGTGGCAAAGTACTAGGCCTGATCGGCGAATCTGGGGCAGGCAAATCGACAATCGGCATTGCCTCTATGGGCTATGCGATAGCGGGTTGTCGGATAAGATCGGGCTCGATTGTGTTCGATGGTCAGGAGCTTTTCGGCGCAGACGAGGAAACACTCCGGCGGCTCCGTGGCCCCAGAATATCCTACGTTGCCCAGAGTGCAGCAGCCTCGTTCAACCCGGCACATAAACTCACTCATCAGTTCGCGGAAACCGCCATTCAAGAAGGGATCATGAGTTTCGCTCAAGCAGAAAAACGGGCGAAGGAGCTGTTCCGTAGGCTTGATTTACCGGATCCGGATAACATCGGCAGCCGATTTCCGCATCAGGTCTCGGGAGGTCAGGTGCAACGCTGCATGGTCGCCATGTCCATGGCGTGCAACCCAGATTTGATCATCTTCGACGAACCTACAACGGCACTTGACGTGACAACTCAGATTGAAGTATTGGGCGCCATCAAGGAGGTGATTGCGGACTACAATTCTGCGGCGATCTACATTACCCACGATCTTGCTGTAGTCGCACAAATTGCCGATCGGATCATGGTGTTGCTCCACGGTCTCGAAGTTGAGACCAATAGCACCCGTCAGATAATCGACAATCCCAAAGAAGACTATACGCGCGCGCTTTTGGCTGTGCGCAAGAAAAGGGGTGAAATCGTCAATCACGATCAGCAAGGCACCGTGTTGGAGGTCGAGAATGTAACCGCCGCCTACAGCAATGGCGTGGTCGTCCTCGACGGCGTCAGCATGAAGATCTCACGCGGCAAAACCGTCGCTGTCGTCGGCGAGTCAGGCTCAGGCAAATCCACACTTGCGCGCGTCATTACCGGCCTTCTGCCACCGGTAGGTGGCGCGGTCCGCTTCCATGGTTCCCTAGTGCCGCCCCGCACGAAAGCACGCGACAAGGAACTGCTCAGGCGTATACAAATGATTTATCAGATGGCGGACACCGCGATGAACCCGAAACACCGGGTGCGCAAAATCATCGGTCGGCCATTGTCTTTTTACTTCGGGATAACGGGCAAGAAACTCGAAGAACGCATTCTTGAGTTGCTCGACCAGATTGAGCTTGGTGAGAAGTATATCGACCGCTTCCCGAGCGAACTCTCAGGCGGTGAAAAGCAGCGTATTTGTATCGCCAAAGCGCTCGCGGCTGAACCAGAGTTGATAATCTGTGACGAGATCACCTCGGCGCTCGATCAATTGGTGGCTGAGGGAATTTTAGAGTTGTTGCAGAATCTACAAAACGAACTTGCGGTCTCCTATCTATTCATCACACATGACCTTGATACCGTCAAGGCGATCTCCGATGAGATCGTCGTCATGTACCAGGGCAAGGTTGTCGAACAAGGCACCTCACAACAAATACTCAATCCGCCTTTCGAACCCTACACAGACCTGTTGCTCTCGTCCGCACCCCAGATGGACCCGGATTGGCTCGAGCGTGTTATCGAACATCGCAAAGAACTCGCCACGATGGGCGTTAATCTCTCAACATGAATATGGGAAAGCAGATAGCGTGCAATCTGCGAACAGCCAATTTCCGGTGTGCCTGAGAGACCTAACCAACTGAACTACAGGCCCAACGTAGTTTTTAGTCTTAAAAACTACGGAAATTTTAACATTTTGGTCAGGCTTGCCTTGAAGCTATCCGCCTTGAAACGACTTAAAACTACTTACAACTACAATAAGCGGCAATCAGATCAGGTTTTAGACATGAGCAAAAATTCACCGCGAACTCTTGTGCAAAAGATTTTCGACGCGCATCTGATCAAAGCGCAATCCGGCGCAAGTCTTGTTCAGGTTGATCGGATGTACATGGATGAAAGCTCCTATCTGTGTTTTGATACTCTGAGGGCAGCGCGGCTAAACGTGAAAACACCTGGCAACATGTATGTGATGGTGTCGCATCTCGCCCCGACATACGAGCGCGAAAAAGGGCCGACAGACCCAGAGATAAAATGGATATTCGAGAAACTTGAGGACGTATCGGAACGCTTTGACGTTCATGTCCTGCGCTATGATGACAGTCGGCAGGGCATCTACCATGTGGTCGGTCCCGAACAGGGAATTACACTGCCTGGAATGCTGATGGCGGGAACCGACTCGCATATGACAACGCACGGAGCGTTGGGTGCTCTGACCTTCAGCGTCGGCTATGACGAAGCGGTGCACGTCTTGGTGAGCGACACGCTTTGGGTTTACGAATTCGAAGTGCTCAATCTTCGGCTTGACGGCCACCTTCCGTCAGGCGTGGGGGCCAAGGATCTGGCCTTGTATGCCGTGTCCAGCCTGGGCGCCAGCGGGGCTTCAAATTGCATTGTCGAAATCACCGGGGAGACGCTGCTTTCGCTACCGCCGGCCGGTCGGATGACGCTGTGCAATCTGATGGTCGAGGCTGGTGCGCGCGGCGCGGTCATGCCCGTTGACGACATCACCCTTGACTATGTCACGCGCCGCCCCGGGGCGCCCAAAGGGGCCAAGCTGGACAAGGCGTTGAGCTGGTGGAAGGAACTCGTGCCTGACCGCGGTGCCCGGTATGACCGCAGCCTGTGCATTGATGTATCAGAGGTCGAACCGACCGTCAGCTGGGGCACGACAACCGCGCAGGTCGCTGCAATCGGCGGCCATGTCCCGGATCCCGCCCAGGCCGAAAACGGCAAGATCGCCAAAGCCTGTTCAGATGCGTTGAACTATATGGCGCTGACCCCAGGGCATCCGATCGCCGGGATACCTATTGACCAGGTTTTCATTGGGTCCTGCACGAATGGCCGTATCGAGGACCTTCGCGAGGCCGCGGCAGTCCTGCAAGGGCGAAAGGCCGTTGTTCCGGGCCTTGTTACACCTGGATCGACACCCGTTCGCCTACAGGCTGAACAGGAAGGCCTGCACCGCGTTTTCCTGGATGCCGGTCTTGCCTGGGGAGAGGCTGGCTGTTCCATGTGTTTCGGGCATCATGATGCGATCGTGAGTCCCGGAAACCGCTGTGCATCCACCACAAACCGAAGTTTCCCGGGCCGCCAGGGACCAAACGCACGAACCCACCTGATGAGCCCGGCCATGGCCGCCGCTGCGGCCGTCACGGGCTGCATCACAGATTACCGCAGCCTGATGTCACGAGAGGAAAACTGAAATGCGGCTTGGTGGCTCCCTGACATCGAAAGCAATCATTCTGGACGGCGATGACATCGACACCGACCAGATTATTCCCGGCCGGTTTGTCTATACCCCACGCGACATCGGGGATTTCGGTTACCGTTTCTTTTTCGATCAAAGGTTCGACCAAAACGACAAACCATTCAAGGACCACCCGCTGAACGTGGCAGACCGTGGGCAAAACCGGGTTCTCGTGACGGGGAGCAATTTCGGCTGCGGTTCGGCACGCCCTCAGGCCGTTTGGGCCGTGCAGGACTGGGGGTTTGAGATCGTGATCGCGCCAAGCTTCGGTCCGGTCTTCAGATCCAACGCAAGCCGGCTTGGGCTGGTCCTGATCACTTTGCCAGAGCCTCAGATCGCCAGCATGATTGAGGAAATGAAGCACGCAAGCGCCGCTGAGCTTCGGATAGATTTCGAGACCTCTGAAATCGTTGCCGGGGGCAGCTCCTTTCCCTTCGCAATCAATATGCTTGATGCGTTTTGCTTGAATTCGGGGCAGCCGGACCTGCACCTTACGAAGCAGCTCCAAAGCGACGTTGATCAGTTTCAAAAAGCATACCGAGAGAAATTTTGCTGGATCTGACTGGCACACCACTCTTTGAGGTCAGCAAACTGCTTCGTCATGCGAGTATTCAAATGATTGAGCGGTATGCCCATTTGGCACCCGATCACCTGCATGATGCAGTGGATAATCTGGGATTTTCAGCACGTTTTCAGCACACTGAAAATCCTCCAGGTTGACAGGATATAACCGGTTGCTTCCAAAAGCGCCCATTCGGCGTCGCTCTTCGATCGCAGTTCGGGATGGCGAGTGCTCTGTCGAGCCCCTTGGGGTGGCTTATCGGTTTCACAACTTCGTCAACCGTTGCTGTGGGTCGATATTTGTGTATATTTCTGACGAGAAGCCCCGATCTATGATCATCCTTTAACAGGCC
>PVBE011635696.1_pt1 | contig 26490 bp, 19 predicted proteins | sample 1631181 | NCBI WGS metagenome assembly PVBE01 (sample SAMN08397723, study PRJNA350692) | Marine metagenome, whole genome shotgun sequencing project. | isolation source: water | place: Pacific Ocean | collected 2012-04
GGGTCTTTTTCTTTTAATTCAATCAATAAATTTTGAAGGTTGTTTTGAAGGGATGACAGTTTTGCGTTATTTTTTGCAAAATCTTCATCTTCCGCATCTCTCGGAGTTTCCTTTGTTTCATGAATTTGCTGTTTTATTTCACTAATTTTATCAAATAACTGTTGGCCGATATCGTTTTTAAGTGTAAGTTTGTGGTTCCCCAAAAGATCAATAAAACTCCTTGCCCTCGCCCGCTCTGAGTAATTAAAGGCGGCTTCTTTTTCTCCTGTTTCAAGCAGAAGAAGAATCAGTTCTTTATAAAGGTCCTGCTTATTTTCTATGAAACCGTTTCTAAACTCCTCCAGCTTGATAGAGGCCCTCATGCTCTCAACTATTTCCACGGCCTCCTTGTAATTTTTTAAAGCCTTTTCATTATCGCCCAACATCCAATATGATTTTCCTTTTCCTTTTAAAGCCCTCCAGGAAACTTCCGGCAGGTTAATATTTTTCGACATGCTATGTGTATTTGTAAAATAATGGATGGCCTTTTTATATTCCCCCTCCCCTTTTTCCAGATGAATATTTCCCATTTCCAACATCGACTTTGCTTCATTAATTCTGTTACCGATTTCGCTGCTCAGATTAACTGCCTTCTCAATATTAAGGACCGCTTTTTCCAAACCACCAAGACGGAGATAACTCATACCGATATTCCGGTAATCGTATCCTCTCCCCCATTTAGTTTTTAATTTTTTATCAATGGCCAGCGCCTTTTCGAAATATTCAATAGATTCCAGATATTTTTTTTCCTTCCTGTAAATCAGTCCAAGGTTGTTATAAGCAGAGGCGATGTCCAATTTTGAATTAATCTCTTCAGCTAAACCCAAACTTTTGTTGAGGTTAATTTTTGCCTTTTCGAGATCATTAAGTGTCCAATAGATTAGTCCCATTGTATTGTATGCCTGCAACAGGTGTTCTTTATTTTGCTGTTTTTCCGCTATTTTTATAGCTTTTCTTATACTATTAAAAGCGTTCTGGTATTCGGCCTGAAACCAGTAGGAATTAGCTTTATATAGAGAAATAAGTGTAAACGCTTCTTTGTAATCAATATCCTTCGCTAATGAACCCGCTTCTTCATAATATTCCATAGCGGCATTGAAATCCCCCGTCCTTTCCCTGACCAAACCCAAATCAAGTAAAGTTTGAATTTCCTGATGCTTTAATTTGATCGCATCTTCTTCATAAAGTTGCCTGACGCTGGAATCTTCTGCTTCCTTTATTAGAACCGGCATATCCAACAATCCCGCTCTCAAAAAAAACAAAGCTTTCTTAAAGTAATCCTCTGCGGCTTTGTTTTGATTGAGCCGTTTATAATATATTCTCCCTATTCTTCTTAATTCATCTACCTGGTTTTCTGTTTCCCCAACATCATCCTGAATTTTCGTGGAAGTGGAAAAAGCCTTTAACGCTTCCAGATAATCGCTGCTTTGTTCTGTAATCTTACCCAGTTCCGTATAACTTTCAGCCAGGTTATCCAGTATTTCATTTTCTTTGTAAAAATTTATTGCCCTGCTTAAATGCTCTACTGATGCAGAGTAATCTTCAACCTTTGAGTAGAGCACTCCAAGGGAATTTAGCGCTCCCGCAAGCAATTCGGAATCGTTCTTGTTTTCCAGGAGTTTGATCATTTTCTTCTTATATAAAATGGCTTTCTTAAATTTCTTCATATTCGCATTTGCCCGGGAAAGGTATTCATAGATAATAATATGATGTTGTTCTTTGCGAACAGCTTCCAATAAAAACAGAGCTTTTTCCAATTCTATGGAAGCTTCTATCCATTTTCCCTCTTTAAAGAAAGCTTCACCTGCCTCTTTATTTTTCTCATAACGCGATTCAGCAAAACGGCTTTTCTCCTCATCGTTCATACCGCCGTAGCCGTAAAGGCGGTAATCGGGGAAATGATTTGATGAACCGGCATTTTCCTTCTGGATTTCCATTTGAGCCAATCGAAGTGATTCGGAAATAGATTTTTCAGCAAAATATTTGTAAAATTTTATTAAGAACTTCTTACGTACTGCTTCTTCAACTCTTCCATTTTCAACCAGCACAGAAGGATACCCGGCGTAAGAAAATGATTGAGCAAGAAAATCCAAAGAAGATAGAACAGCTTTGCCTTTTTTTCTTTCTTCTATATTACTGATAGAAACAAGGTTTCCTTCCCGCCTCAAGCCAAACAGTTCCCAACTTTCCAATCCGATAAAATCCGAGGCGCTGGCAGAAAGGTTTATAAAAGAATTGGCCGGTTCGGATGATGCTAATTCAACTCCCTTATCAATATGAATAACTCCACCAAAATGTTTTGATTCATTGATAAATGCATTATGTATTTTTTCTTCCGCGTAAAAATTAAGAGATGACTTAAAGTTTCCTTTCAATTCATTAAAGAAATTTTCATCACTGTTTACAGACAAGAAAGACGCTCTTGAAAGGTTTCGTTTGTCATAGGAAAAGAGGAGGTGGCTCAGTGAAACAGAATGAACCGTCTGGATGGAATCCAGAAGTTGTTTTCCATTATTCTTCAATAAAGGCCATTTGATATTTTCAAGACTCTCATCCGCGATAATATAAATTCGTTTAAAACTACCGATGCTATCGTTTAACAGTAATGCTGATAATTGATTGTTATGTTCTTCAGAGGCGATATTCCCCCCATTTAAAATCCGGGAAAGCTCTCCATTTACAGGACGACTATTTCCATTGAATGATTGTTTTGTCACGGACCATGAGAGGAGGTGGTTATTGTTTATATCGTATAAAAGAACTATTTCATTTTTATTCAGAATATCCTGAATTTTTTTAATATCAGGAGAGGTTGGTTTAAAAAGTGAGCTGAGTTCCTGATCTTCTTCGTTTAAGGATTCCAGAGAGTCTCTGTGCGCCTGAAGTTTTTCATTAAAATCTTTTTTAGTTGCATTCAATTCCGGTGATTCCGGTGATGCCTTTTGAAGTTTTATATATATTTTTTTCAATTCCGAGACGTCATTGAGCATATTCTTGAAATATTGACTGCGATCCGCGTCCTCAAAAGAAAGTTTTTTTCCTGAAAGCTGAGAGGCAAGGTCCATTCCTTTTTTTCTTTCAAGATATTTTAGAGCTTCGTCTATTTTGTCATTCTGCATAAGCAGAAAGACAAGCCTGTCATACAAGTTGCGCTTTAATTCAATCGACTGGCGGCTTGAATTGGCATAAAACCCGAATGGAATATTTTCCAGCAGATCTACCGCTTCTTTTAAGCTAACAATTTCCGATTCTCTATCCGCAAAAAACGCATTGATAAATTTTATTTTCCATTGAATATCTAACAGATTTCGCTCTTCCGCTAATTCATCCAGGGAAGTTCGGATTTCGGATTTCGGATTTCGGACTTGTTCTCTCTCCTCACCATTTATAAAGGCATATTGAGACAACGATTCAAGGTTATGCTTAAGAGTTACTTTTGTTCTGTAATAGCTGTCACCTTCGAAAGAAGGTTCATGCTCCTCCAGCAGGGCCAACGCTGAAACAAGCAGATCACGGGATTTTATAAAATTATCGGCTTCGCTCGAAATGATAGCCAGACCGTTTAGAACAGAATTCTTTAAAAGAACATCTTTTTTTTCAGGTTTTACGTTGGACAACTTTGTCAAAACTGAGCCTGCCTCTGGCTGTGTCGATGCAACAGGCGTGAGAGTTTTATTTCTATCCACCGCAAGGTAAAAATGCAAAATAGCCAGATAATTTTTCAATGAAATAATTTGAAGAGGTTCTTTTATAGTTTTTTCTTTCTCAAGATGAGCGAGCGCGTTGTTAAGAAGAGTTATATCAGATTGAGTGATTTCTATAGTAATGGCATCAGACCCGCTAATATATTTTTCCACTTCAATTTTCGCTATATTAGTGGAATTAACAGTAATGCCATGGATGTTATTCAATTTCATGCTGAGGTCAAGGGACTTCTCAAAATAATCAAGGCTTTTGATTATGTTTCCCTTTCTGTAATGTAAAGAGCCTACTTGATTGAGAATAACAGCTCTCTCCGTTAACACCGGAACATTCCCCTCTACTGGCAAACCGGAAGGAGTTAAATTTAATTTCTTTTTAAAATACGTGATGGCTTTATCATAATCATGGAAGTCTTTATAAATTTTTCCCACGTAGTTAAAGATAAGTTTTTCTTCTCCAATTTTGTCAAAACCTTTGGCAGCCGTGCTTGCATCGGTTCCAATGCTTTTTTCAAACGCGAATGAGAATATTCCTCTTTTTCTCTGTTTTTTTACTTCCTTTGCGCCGTATTTTTCAAGGGCGTCAATACTTTCCGTATAAGATTTCAAAGCCTTTGCCAGATTTTCAGTTTTTTCAGGCCCGGTTTCCAACTCTCCCAGGGAATAGAGGTTATTAGCCATGTCTCTTAATGTAATAGAAATGTTCTTTACATTATTTAATTTTTTGTTAAGACTGAGAACTCTGGAAAAATAATCATATGCTTTCTTGTATCTCCCCTGTTCCTGATAGCATAACGCTAACCTGTCATTAAGCTCTGCCTGCCTGTTAAGATCATTATCCTGTTCCGCTTGCTTTAACGCTTTTTGAAAATAATCCGCGGCTTTTGAATATTCTCCCTGTTTAAACGCGACCTGACCAAAACGCTGATAATAGAGTAATTCCTGTTTTAAATTTTCAAAGGGGATATCCTTTTTCTGCCTCAGCCTGTGACTCATCCCGTAATACCTGTACGCGATACCGTAATTCTGAATATGAAAACTTACGTTACCGTAATTTAAAAGCAGGGCTGCTTCATTTTCCGGATACTCGTTTTCGTCGTTCAGGGCAAGAGCCGCCTGGTACTCCTCTAAAGCCTGTTCCGCATAAACCCCTTTTTTATCTTCCATGCTCTTTTGTTCATAAAGCCAGCCGAGGGTTTGGTGGAAATAAGAAACTTGGGAGTTAAGATTGATGCTATGTTGGATTAACTTAATTGATTCATCAAGTGGAGGGGTAGCCAGGTAAGTTAGAGCGAGCGCAAGGCTGTATTTTTCAACCGGATTATCAGGAGACTCTTTAGCTCTTTTTTTGTACTCTTCGATTATCTTATCAATTTTTTTTAATGACGCGTAACTTCTTATTAAACCGCGATGGGCTTGAATAATTGACCGGTCGTAATCTAACAGCTTCCTGTATGTTTTAATGGCAAGCCCTACCTCTCCTTCATTAAATTCCCTCTCCCCTTTTTCAAGGGAGCTTTTGACAAACTGTTTTCTTGCCTTTCGAAAAATATCCATGCTGTCAACAGAGCTCTGCTCAATTTCCCGCAATATTTTTAAACTCTTTTCATATTCTTCTTCTTCAAAATAGATTTTTGCTAAAGCAAAAAGGGCAGAAGCGGTTTCATTCTTTTCTTTCGGGAAGCGATCAACTGTCTCATTATATTCTTTCTTCGAGCGCATATTTTCAGTATCGCTATAGAATAGAAAGCCGATTTTGTTTTGCGCTCTCGCGGGAAGTATGGGTATATCCTCATACTTTTTTACAAGCTGTCGAAGACTGTTAATTCGTTTTTTGAGTGGTTCTTCTTCATTTTCAAAAAGACCGATAATCTCATCAGCCGCCTTATTTCCCCAGGAAAGCTGTTCCGGGTATTCTTTTAATACTGAGAGAAACGCCTGAATCAGCTTATCCCGGCTATTAAAATCAAGATAAAGTCTGCTCTTATTAAAAGCCGCTTCAGCTGCAATCTCTTTTTCACCAGGGAATTGTTTAATGACCCTCTGATAGTTTTGAAGAGCTTTCAGATTACCTTTAAGACCTATGAAGATATTTCCCATCTCCAGGTACGCGCGCGCGGTAACAGGGGATAAGGTTTTGTATTTTTCAATTATTGCATTCAGGCGATTTATGCTTCGATGGCTTACGTTAGTTAATTCTTTATTTCCTGTCGCTCTTTCTACAGCTATTGTCTCCATTTCGATTTCAGAAATACCTCGAAACAGCATAATTTCCTGAAAATCTTTTTGAAGAACCGAGTATTCCTGTTCTGCCTGCGAATAGTTTTTTAAAGATTGATATGTTTTGGCGAGTTTATACTGAATTTCTGCTAAAAGTCTTCTATCCGGAGAAGTTGAGTGATCCTGAATAGCGTTTCTATAAGCCAACTGGCATAGAAAAGTTAACTCCTTATCAGAACAAATCCTGTTCGCGAATTTCAGGTTTTGCTCTAAACTGCTTTGTTTAGCCAACAGACCGGTCGGCGCTATTCTCCATATGTCAATGTTCCCTTTTTGCCTGGAGGTATAGTAAAGAAAATTATCAGGAGAAATATATGAATGAACATCATACGTATTACTTGAAGTTAACTGCCTTAATTGTAGATTTATCGCATTTCTATTAAATGCCTGTTCATTAAATTCCATACTCCAAATATTTGGCTTATCATCAATTGTAATAGAGTCATCTAAATTAGTATCATCTGAAAAGCGTGTGAAGAAAATCTTTTTCCCATCAAGAGACCACGCGGGAAAACCATCCATTTCCTTTCCTTCGGTCAAGGAAACAATCTCATTGTCACTGAGCCTTAAAACAGAGATATTACCCCAAATACCCTTACTTCCCGTGGCAAAAGCTAAATACTTGCCGTCTGCAGAAAAAATCGGGCTGGAACCGCCTTCAGTTGTTAACTGCATTTTTTGGAAAGCATTCTGGAGTGTATTGACTGTGTCGATACCTTTTTCTCCTGTTTTCAGGTTTATCAGGCAGACATTGTCACTTATTTCTCCAAACTTTCTGGAGGCAAAAGCTATATGTTTACCATCAGGAGACCAGGCAGGAGCGCTATCAAATGAATCGCTGTTTGTTAATCGTAAAAATCGCTTTGATTTATCTTTTTCTTTTAAATTGACAATATAAACATCTCCTTTCGGATCATCGCGTAAAGAGACGAAAACTATTTTACTGCCATCCGGAGACCAGGCAGGAGAAGTATTGGACGCGGAATGACGCGTTACATGGATGGGAACATTTCCTCCTCCTTTTTCTAAGGATTGAATCCAGATATCCAAATTCCCACTTCGGTCGGACACGAAAGCAAGGTTTTTCCCATCAGTAGAAACAGCCGGCGAATAATCTTCACCGATATAGGAAGTTATTTGTACAACTTTGTAGATATCCTCTTCAGGAATGCTTGTTTCTACAGTATAAGGAGAGAGTAAAAAAAAGATGGATATAAAGAATGGAATTAGAAAGTTCTTTGTCATTTTAAATTTTAGCCACTAAGTTACCAAGACGCTAAGGGATTTATTTATATCAAGTTAGATTCTTCGCGGAGTTTATCCTGAGTTCATCTGAGAGATTCTTCGCTCCGCTCAGAATGACATGCGAAGGACTCAGAATTACACTTCTGCCAGACTGTCATTCTGAGGGAGCACTTCTCATTGCTCAATACAGGCACCGCAACCGAAGAATCTCAACATTGAAATTTCTACAGATTAAAATAGCTTTCAGTTCTTACTATTAATTTTTAGATTACAGGATTTTTTAATTTGCTGATAGCTGACGGCTGAGTACTTCATATAATATTAATCTATATCGTTGAGTTCTGCAAAACAATATCTGCCTGCAATACAGATGGTTGGGCAATTCTGTGGCACTGCCTTTTAAATTCTCCTTTCAAAAAATGCTTTTTTTAGACGCAGATAAACTCATATTTTTCTATTCAGTTGTCAGGTGTCCGTTGACCGGGACCAGGAAAAGATTTAAAATAATTTTAAATTTTTTTGCATGGAGGTTTTATTATGAAGTTAAACATTAAAGCTTTTGCTCTAACTTGCGGTTTGCTGTGGGGAACAGGGATTTTTGTGCTGACATGGTGGATAATTGCCTTCGACGGGGTAACAAGCGAAATTACTTTCATTGGACGTATCTATAGAGGTTACAATATAAGTCCTATTGGCAGTGTTATAGGTATGGCATGGGGATTCTTTGATGCGTTTATTGGAGGCGCAGTATTCGCGTGGTTATATAATTTATTTGCCTCAAAATTTTTTAAGTAAAAAGAAGATTTAAGACCCTTCGGCAAGCTCAGGGAGACAAACAAGAGACCTCAAATATGAGACAAAGGCATAGAGGATAACAACCAAAATTTTTAACCTTTCAAAATTCTTTCAATCTGTTGTTAAAGGATAATTTGAATACCCTTCAATGGCGAGCATTTTCCTTTTCATTGAGGTACCGCCGGGAGCTGAGAACCCTCCCAATCTTCCATCACTTTTAACAATCCGGTGACAGGGTATAATTAACGGGACAGGATTTGTACTCAGAGCGTTTCCCACTGCCCTTGCTCCGTTGGGAACGCCTGCTTTTTCCGCAAGCCATTTATAGGTTTTTACTTTTCCAAATGGTATTTTTATTGCCTGTTTATAAACCTTTTTTTCAAATTCAGTCATAGTCTCCATGTCGATCGGAAAATTTAATCGAACATTTTTACCTTTGAAATAACCGCATATATTCCTGATAAGGATTTTAATCCTGCCTGAGCGTTCAACAATGCTTTTGTTGTATGAATGAATGATCTTTTCGAGCTTTTCTTTTTTCATTCCCGGCAGATAGATTTTTATGAGTCCCTGCTTCCCATAAATAATTCCGCACCATCCGAGAGATGTTTTAAAAATGGCATAGGTGTCAGTGCTCATTAAAGTTCCACTTTTTAATTTTATCCATTCCCTTATAATCGGTCATATCATAATGAATAGGAGTAATAGAGACCATATTTTTTTTAATGGTTGCTTCATCAGCGTCCTCTTCTTCTTCCGCGGCCACTAGTTCTCCCGCCATCCAGTAGTAGGTATTTCCTGAGGGATCCATTCGCTTGTCGAACCATTCCGCGACACGCGCCCTGCCCTGCTTTACGACTCTCACGCCGGCTATTTTATTTTTTGGCACAGCCGGGATATTCACGTTTATTGAAATTCCATCAGGCAACCCGTTTTTTAAAACTAGTTTAGCCATTTTTAGCGCGAACTCAGCGGCATAGGAAAAGTCCGGATCAAAGCGGGTCGTCAGAGAAATAGCGACGGAGGGGATATTTAAAATAGCGGCTTCCGTGGCTGCCGAGACGGTTCCGGAATATATCAGGTTTGTTCCTATATTGGCCCCGAAATTAATTCCTGAAATTACCAGTTTTGGCGGTTCTTCCATAATAGCCTTCACCGCGATTTTTACGCAATCTGCCGGTGTACCGCTTACAGCGTGACCGAAAAATTTTTCTCCTTGAAAAAACTTTTTTACCCGGAGCGGGTTGTGAATGGTAATAGCATGTCCTACAGCACTTTGTTCCGATTCTGGAGCCACTACTTTAACAGGATACGATTTACTTATTTCTTTATAGAGGGCGTTTAGACCAGGTGCGGCTATTCCGTCATCATTGGTGAGAAGAATTGTCATGCGGTTTCAGCTGTATCTTTTTCTTCGTTAATTATAAAGTCTTCAAAAACGATAGGGGCTTCTTTTCTCATAATTTTCAGCATTTCTATTGCTATTCTTCTAATTTCCCACTGGGCTGCTTTGTGACAGCGTTCTTTAAAAATATGCCGCAGTTCCCTGAAGTTCGCGGTCATAACAATCTCGCTTTCTATAGCATTGGGGAGAACAAACCTGGCGTCTTCTTTTTTTACACCTATTTTCTGCAGTTTAACGTATGTATCCTGAGCATCATTAATTAATGACAGGAAAGCTTCTTTAGCTTCTGAGTTGTTTTTAATGGAATCAGGGATAACGATGGAAAAGTTTTTTTCATTAACGTACCTTTGGGACTGCTGAGAGTAGGCGCAAAGCCTGTGCCTGACCAGTTGATGCGTAAAGCTGCGAGACCCACCTTTAATTCTAAAAGTGGCTGAGGCGTGCTCTAAAACAGAGTGATGTCCACTCCTGACGATCATCCGGATAAATTTCTTATAACTTTCCTCGCTTGTTCTTTCAAATGACAGGTAGCATGTTCTTCCTGCTTCTTCGAGAAGTTTTTCAGCTCCAGCAGTGATGGAAAGCAATTCAACTTTTATGGGGTGTAAATCTGGCATTTATAGCCCGGCGTCTTTTTTTAATTCTTCTGCTTTATCAGTGCGTTCCCAGCTAAATTCCGGTTCATTTCTTCCAAAATGTCCGTAGGCAGCGGTCTTTTTATAGATAGGTCTTCTTAGTTGCAAAGTTTTTATTATACCAGCCGGTTTTAAGTTAAAGTGTTTACGTATCAACTTTTGGATTTTATCGGAAGAAATTTTTCCCGTGTCAAAAGTATCTGTCCTAACTGAAACCGGATCCGCAACACCAATAGCATAAGCCAGTTGAACTTCACACTTCTCGGCTATACCGGCCGCAACAATATTTTTAGCAATATAGCGGGCCATGTAACAGGCTGATCTGTCCACTTTTGAAGGGTCTTTTCCTGAGAAAGCGCCGCCCCCATGACGTCCCATACCTCCATAAGTATCTACAATAATTTTTCGTCCGGTTAAGCCACAGTCTCCCATTGGCCCTCCAACGACAAATCTTCCGGTAGGGTTCACATGTATGGCCAATTTTTTTAAATCATAGAGTCCTTTGGGCAATTCCGGGGTAATAACATGCTTAATGATATCTTCCTTTATCTTTTCCGTAGAGACGTCTTCACTGTGCTGCGTTGAAATGACAATGGCATTAACATTTACTGCCTTCCCATTATTATATTCCACCGTTACCTGGGATTTTCCATCAGCTCTCAAGTAAGGTAACGTTTTATCCTTTCTTACTTTTGCCAGCCGCATAGTCAACTTATGGGCAAGCGTTATGGGTAAGGGCATTAACTCGGTAGTTTCATTTGTTGCGTACCCAAACATCAAACCCTGATCCCCGGCTCCCTGGTCATCTTCGTTCTTTCCTGAGACTCCCATGGAAATATCCGGAGACTGCTTATCAAGAGAAACCATCACCGCGCAGGTTTCCGCGTCAAACCCGTATTTGGCTCTATCATACCCAATTTCTTTAATGGTATTTCTGACAATAGAAGGTATATCAATAGTCGCGGTAGTTGTAACTTCACCCGCGATTATAACCATTCCGGTGGTTATCATAGTTTCACAGGCAACCCTTGCGTTCGGGTCCTGGGCGTAAATCGCATCCAGTATTGAGTCGGAAATCTGGTCCGCCATTTTATCCGGATGTCCTTCAGTAACGGATTCAGAAGTAAAAAAATAATTATTGTTGTCCATTTGTTCTCCCTTTTTTTTAATTTAGATGAGCAAAATTTGAATCGTCTGAAAATCGATTTTTCAATTCAATATTAACGTAATTATTTATCTCTTTAAAGGTTGATAAAGACAAAACATGACTGGAAATATCTTTTGCATCTTTCAGAGATATATTTCTGATCATTTTTTTGATTTTAGGAAGAGAATGAGCATACATGCTTATTGAATCTATTTTACCCAGTCCCAGTAAAATTAGAGCGGTTAATGGGTTTCCTCCCATTGAACCGCAAACACTCACTTCAATATCGGCTTTTTCAGCTGATTTTAAAATAAGCTCAATTAATCTTAGCGCGGAAGGATGTAGTGGCTGATAAAGAGAAGCCACCATTTCGTTAGTCCGGTCTACTGCCAGAACATACTGAATCAAATCGTTAGTGCCAATGCTGAAGAAATCTACAGCGCTTGCCAACATATCCGCGATAACTGCAGCAGACGGTGTTTCTATCATGATTCCAACTTCGACATTCTTTTTAAACGGGATTCCATCTCTGCTCAAACTTTCTTTTACTTCTTCCAATATTTCATTGGCCTTTTGTATTTCCTCCAGTCCGGAAACCAGCGGATACATAATTTTTACATTTCCAAAATGGCCTGCACGCAAAATAGCCCGCAGTTGGTCTTTAAAAATATCCTGTTCTTTAAGAGAATAACGGATACCTCTTAATCCAAGGGCCGGATTTGCTTCTATCTTGCTAAGTTTTGGATTGATCTTATCGCCACCCGCGTCCATTGTCCGTATAATGACGGGATCTGGCGCAAAACTCTCCACTGTCTCTTTGTATAGTTGGAAGTGTTCCTCTTCTGACGGGAGGTCCTGCCTATTCATAAAAAGGTATTCTGTGCGGAAAAGCCCTACCCCCTGGGCTCCTTGTCTTTTAGCCAATGGGATTTCAAGATTCGTTTCGATATTTGCCATGAGTTTAACAGAAAAACCGTCTTTTGTTTCAGCTTTAAGGTCTTTTATTTTGAGAAGTTCTTTCTCATGGTACTTAAACGTTTGATGCTTTTTTAAGTACTCTTCAAATTCTTTTTTAGTCGGGTTGATAATAACAATACCTTCATCGCCATCAATAATAATTGGATCACCCAGGTTGGCTTTTTCAATAAGATCTTTTAAGCCTACAACAGCAGGTATTTCAAAAGAAGCTGCCAAAATGCTAACGTGTGAAGTCTTTCCACCCGCTTCGGTAACAAATCCCAATACCTTGTCTTTCTTCATTTGAACAACATCAGAAGGCGCCAGATCGCGCGAAACGATTATAGCTTTTTCATCCAGATCAGCAATGCTTTCCTGATCATGGCCAACTAAATTCCTTAAAATCAAGTTTCCCACATGACCGATATCTTTTCCTCTTTCTCTTAAATATTCATCATCCATTTTTAAAAAAATATTTCTTAACCGTTTTATTGATTCCTGAAACACCCACTCAGCATTTGTCCTTTCGTTTTTTATTCTATCTATAGTTTCGCTTACCAACAGATCATCCTGCAAAATCATCATATGGCCGTCTATAATACCCAAAAACTTTGAATCTAGATTTTTTTTGGCTTTTTCTTTTATTTTATTTAAATATTTTGTCGATTCTCCGACCGCTTCCTTAAAGCGCTGGATCTCTTTACTAATTTCATCTTCTTCAATTTCATATTTCAGAACACAAATCCTGGAGCGATCAAGTAAATAAATCTTACCTATCGCGACACCTCTCGATGCTCCGATTCCTGCTAATTTAGTCATGACTTTTGTGAAGGTTTATCGTTATCCGATAAAAGATGGCTGGCAACAGAAATGCTTTCATGCCCGTATTGTTTAAGCATTTTTGCAGCTTCATGAACATTATCAAGGTTTTTTAAGAAAGGTATTTTAATTGCCATGGGTAAATTCGCTCCCGAAACCACTTCAATATTATCCTGGTTCAGGAAAGAGATAGCGACATTGGACGGAGTTCCTCCAAAAAGGTCAGTCAATAGAATAACCCCTTTTCCTTTGTCCACTTTCTTAATAGCTTCCTCTATCTTTTTTTTTGTACTTTCCGGTTTGGGGGGGGAATCTAATGACACGGGAACAACATTTTCCATCTTTCCCACAATAGTTTCCGCTGTTGAAAGAAGTTTTTCTCCTAAATTTTCATGAGTAATTACTACAACACCAAACACTTTAAATTCCTTTTAAATATTTTATCATGTCTTAGAATCATTGAAGTTTAGAATCCTCTTCTAAAATAATATTATAAATATCCTCCCGGTTGGAAGCTTTAAGAAGATTTGATTTAAATTCCTGACTTTTCAGCAGGCGGGAAATCTTTGCAAGTACTTTTAGATGAGTTCCTGTGGCGTTTTCCGGGGCAAGCAACACAAAAATAAAATTTACGGGTTTCTGGTCAAGAGAGTCAAATTCGACCCCATTTTTAGAAAGTCCAAATGCCGCAATAATTTTATTTAATCCCTTCATTTTAGCGTGAGGAATAGCCACATTTTCGCCGATGCCAGTTGAACCAAGCTTTTCTCTTTCTAAAAGAACACGGACTAATTCTGATTTATCAATAATCGCATGGTTCTGACAGAGAAACTCGGCTAATTCCTTGATGGAATTTTCTTTGTTAATTGCCTTAACTTCCGCTAAAATAGTTTCTAAAGTTAATATTTCGTTAATTTTCATTAATTTGTATCAATTAGCCCAAGCTTCCCATCATTTCTATGATAGAGGACATTGATTTTGCCATTCGAGGCATTTCTGAATACCAGGAAATTATTTTTTGAAGATCGAATCTCCATACTTGCTTCTTCTAAAAATATAGGTTTGGCATCAAATTTTACTGATTTAATGTCCTGATGATCTTCCCTTATTGATGTTTCATTTTCATAAGACAAAACGTCTGACCTGAAACCATTCATTTCTTCCTCTCCTGATTTCTTTTTATTTTTTAAAGTAAGAATTTTGTCCTTATGCTTTTTTAACTGTTTTGTAAGCTTTCCAATAACCCTATCAATAGATGAATACATATTATTTGTTTCTTCTTTACAATGAATCACATATCCGCTGGCATTGAGTGTAATTTCCGCAAAATGCCGGTGTTTTTCTACTGAGAGCACTATATGAACATCTTTTACTTCGTTTAAAAATTTCTTGATTCCGTTGATTTTTTCTTCAATATGGTCATTCAGTGCCTCTGTCATTTCCATTTTGCGACCGGTTACCGAAACTTTCATTGACCTTGTCTCCTAATTTTTCGAGTAATGAATACGGATAAATTGAAGGGATAAAAAAGAAAATGCATTTCAATGGATCCCGGGATCCACGAAACATTTAATCATATATTCTTTTCCGCTTGCTTGCGGCAGAAATCTTCAATTCTTTACGATATTTGCTTACTGTACGCCTTGCAATTTCAACATTATTGTTTTTTAAGGACTGAACTAATTGCTGATCAGTAACCGGCTTGCTTGAATCCTCCTTATTAATCAACTCTTGAATCATATTCTTAATTAGAACCGAAGATGTAGCAACACCTTCATCGCTTTCAATACCGCTATGAAAAAAGAATTTAAAATCAATAATACCTCGAGGTGTATGCATATATTTCATAGTAGTGACACGGCTTACAGTAGATTCATGCATCTCTATGTCTTCTGCTACATTTCGTAAAACCAGCGGTTTTAAATAAGGCAATCCTTTATCAAAAAAAGCTTTTTGGAATTTTACAATGCTTGTGGCAACTTTTAAAATCGTTTGCCTTCTTTGTTCAATGCTTCTGATCAACCACAGGGCGGCCCGATATTTATCTTCCATGAATTCTTTCGCACTATTGTTAGGTTTTTCGTTTTTTAGAATTTTTCGATAGAACGGGTTTACTCTCAGCCGGGGAAGCCCATCATCATTTGAAAATACCTGGTATTCGTCACCCTTTTTAATAACTGTAACATCTGGAATAATATATTGAACTCTTTCAGTGCTATATAGTGATGCGGGTTTGGGGTTTAACTCCTTGATAATTTTAACCGCTGTGATGATTTCCGAGACAGGGACATCTAATTCTTTTGAAATTTTGTGGAAAAATCTTTCTTCAAGCTTATTTATATGGTTTTGTAATAATTTTTCCACAAGTTTGTTGTCAGGTGACAACACTTTGGCCTGAATAAGGAGACACTCTTGCAAATCTCTGGCGCCAATACCGAGTGGGTCAAAAGACTGGATTAATTTTAATACTTTTTCAACATTCTCAACACTGACTTTAATCGATTCTGCAATTTCATCTATCGAACATTCTAAATACCCACTACCATTAATATTCCCAATAATCTCTGTCCCAATAGTTTTTTCATTTTCATCAACAGAGGCCGTTATTAACTGCCACAGCAAGTGATCTCCAAGCGAAGTTTCACTCTTCAGAGTTGATTCAATAGACGGACGTTCGGTAAGGCCATCAGACGAGAGACCTCTATCAATATTCGTCTGGATAAAATTTTCCCAATCGATCTCAGGGTTTTCATCATTATTTTCTTTTGTGGGCTGTAGTTCCTCATCTTTAGTGGCAACAATTCCTTCTTCCTGTTCCTCGTCTGCATTTTCTTCAGAAACCACTTCTTCAAGCATAGGATTTTCTACTAGCTCCTGCCTGACTTTTTGTACCAATTCCAAACGAGCTAAAGGCAACAACTTGATAGCCTGCTGAAGCATTGGCGTCATTACCATCCTATGCGCCATCTTCATATTCAATTTTAGTTCCAATGCCATACCGTCAATGCCTCGTTATACTACTTTAAAGTGAAAACTGTTCTCCAAGATAAATTTGTTTTACTTTCTCGCAATTTGCAATAGTTTGTGGCTGCCCCTTAGCAATTATTTTCCCTTCATTAATTATGTATGCCCTATCAGTAATATTTAAAGTCTCCCTGACATTATGATCTGTTATTAAAACACCAATTCCTTTATCTCTCAATTTGGAAATAATTTCCTGGATATCAATCAGAGCAATGGGGTCAATTCCAGCAAAAGGTTCATCAAGCAAGATAAAAGAAGGTGAACTGGCTAAAGCCCTGGTAATTTCCACGCGACGCCTTTCACCGCCGGACAGAGAATAAGCTTTTGTGTTTCTGATATGTAAGATATTCAGTTCCTTTAAAAGAGACCGAGCTCTTTTTTTCATTTCTAATTTAGAAATTTTTTTTGTCTCTAAAATGGCCATTATGTTCTCTTCAACAGTCAGTTTACGAAATACTGACGGTTCCTGGGGGAGGTATCCGATTCCCTTCCACGCTCTTTGGTACATCGGAAGCGACGTTAACTTTTCTCCATTATAAATAACCTCACCGGATTCAGGACGAATAAGCCCCACCATAATATAAAAGCAAGTAGTTTTACCCGCTCCATTTGGACCAAGTAATCCCACAACCTCGCCCTTTTTAACTTCAATGCTTATCCCATTTACGACTTTTCTTTTTTTATATTCCTTTACAAGGTTGATTGCTTTTAATAGTTGCAATCTTATTTAACCTCCTACTTAGAAAAAGCTATTCATCCTTCTTTTTTTTCTCGTCAGGATACAAAGTTAATTTTATTTTTTTTTCTTTACTCCCTTTGACTATAAATTTATCTTCATTTACCAAAAAAATCATTTCTGTCGCAATTATTTCGTTATCCTTTTCCCATGCATGCGGATTTCCCGTTAAAACAATTTTCTCCTCTTTTTCAATATAAACTGCACGGTCCCCCGAAGCAAATCTTTCTCCCTTCACAATTTTCACATTTCCATGGGCAACAATTTTTTTTAATTTTTTGCCTTTCGCATCATTATAAACTGTCATCTTATCAGAAGAAATAGACAACTTGTCCTGTTTTGCGACCACATTTCCGATGAAAATAATTTTATTGGATTCCTGGTAGGAAGTCATCTTCTCCGCGGTTATTTCTATGGGGACGTTGTTTTTTTTTTCTTTTGAAAATCTTTCCGCAGCGCCAAGCGATGGAAAGACAATAAAAATGATTAAAAGTGCTTTAGATGCTTTGTTAAAGGTGATCATAAATTTTTCTTAATTAAGGTAATTTTAAACTCCATTTTTCATTCTATAATATAGGACCCTAACACCGCCGAATATTTCAAAAGTTTCGTTTTCCACATCAACTGTCATTCTTTTCCCGGTAATATCTAAATCCTTGCCGTTTATTTCTATTTCGTCATCAGTTTGGATTGTTTTTTTATCAGACGTCCAATTTAGTTTTTCTGTTGTTAACCTGTAGCCATCAAGGTTTGAAACCTTAATATTTCCAATCAACTCAATATTGTTACTGCTGTTTTGAATAATTCCTTTATCTGCGGAAACAAAGAGTTCATCTCCATTTTTTTGAAAAAAATTCATCTCGATATTTCTGAGACGTGTAATTCCCTTTGAATCAAGAACTTCAGCTTTATCAGCATTCAACTCCCATTGTTTTTTCCCTTCCTTCTCTTCAATTAAATGGAAATCTTCAATACTTACGTTTATACCTGTTTTAACAATCTCGACATTAAAAGATTTTGGAAGTTTGTTTCTATTTCTAACTAAAAAAACCGTCATTAAAATAATGAGAGAAAGAGAAACCAAAAGCAACAGTTTTTTCAGCAATTTTTTAGTTTTCATTTCTCTTATTAATTATCAGTTAATTTTAACTGCCTCATCGATTAACATAATAGGAATATCATCTTTAATTTCATATTTTAATTTACATTTATCACAGATTAAGCCATTACCTTCTTTTGTGAGATAGATATCTCCTTTGCATTTTGGGCATGCTAAAATGTCTAATAGTTCCTTATCAATTCCCATCACATTTCTCCTTTTAAAAAGATAGTTTAATGATGCTAAATCATATTATAATAATTTCTTTCTAACATCCAATACTTAATTTCCAGCTTGAGAATATATTTGAAAATATAACAAAAATAATGTAATTTGTTTCTAAATACTTATTATTAGAGGAATTAGCATGAAATTGACTTTTTGGGGAGTCCGGGGTTCCATCCCGGCGCCGATATCGAATTCAGAAATTCGTTATAAGGTTACGGAGGTTCTGAAGAAAGCTATCAAAGAAAAAATCATCAAAGAAAACCAGTTAGAAGATTTCATTAATTCTCTCCCTGCTGATTCACTGGGAACTACAGGTGGAAACACTGCTTGCGTTGAAATCCGGGCATCTAATAAGATTATGGTATTTGATTCCGGTACAGGGATAAGAATATTAGGCCAAGAGTTAATGTCCGGCGAATTTGCTAAAGGAGAAGGAATCCTTCATCTCTTTTTGAGCCATACCCATTGGGACCACATAATGGGATTCCCCTTTTTTGTTCCTGCTTATATAAAAGGTAATTCTATTCATATATACAGCTGCCACCCGAAAATGGAAGATCGTTTTAACAATCAGCATAACCCGCTCCATTTCCCTGTACAACTTGAATCGCTTTCTGCAAATATTGAATTTCATCCCATCAAATCCGAAGAAGATTTTATTCTTGATGATTGCACTATTACTCCAATTGATCTTAATCATCCTGGAGAATCATATGGATATCGTGTTGAGCATGCAGGGAAAAAAGTTGTCTATGCTACCGATTCGGAATATAAAGATATTACCGATAAGGGTTTAAAAAAACATCTCGATTTTTTTTATGAAAGCGATATTTTGATTTTTGATGCCATGTACACATTGTCCGATGCATTAGATAAAGAAGATTGGGGACATAGTTCATCACTTATTGGAGCTGAAATTGCTATGGCAGCAAAGGTAAAAAAACTGATCTTATTTCATCATGACCCTACCAATGATGATTGTGTCTTACAAGATATTCTGGAGAAAACAATAAAATTCATAAAAAAGAATACCGAGCATCAATGTGAAGTAATACTTGCGCGTGAAGGGCTCACGTTGGAAATATAATCTTTTCTCTTTAGAAGCTCGCTCCACCAATTTTCCTTATGACAAACAAAAACATTTAAGAAATAAAAACCATAAAAGTTATTGCAATCATGCTTCGAAACCTCTGCCGGAAGATTTGAACCAACAAGGAAGTGGAATCAATTGAACAAATAACTTTAGATTTTTCTTCAAGGACCTGAAACCCGCAATCTGATGGTTCGGCAAACGTTCGACTGAACTCATGCCGAAGACTCACCATGATAATGTCGCTATGAGTCCGTCGAAGTAGTATTTTCCATGTAGTGAGCGAATCAAATGTTCCACAAAAATTTCAAGGATAAAATTTTAGAGGCTATCTCGGCCTTTGTTAGCAAACATCCTTACTTTATCCTCATCTCTTCAATTCTTCTGGCACTATTATCCATCCATTACACTATTAATAATCTCAAATTTTTAACTAACCGGAATGATCTTATTTCACCTCATGCCAAGTACTATCAAGACTACCAAAATTTCCGTGAGGAGTTTAATAATTCCGACGGGATAGTTGTAGTTATAGAAGGATCGAACAAGGAAAGAGTCAAAAATTTTGTAGAAGATCTTGCACATTTTTTCCATTCCAATCCCGACAAATTTCAGGATGCTTTTTATAAAATTGATACAGATTTTTTTAAAAGAAAAAAACTCCTCTTTCTCAGCCCAAATGATCTTCATGCTTTGGAGAATAAAATAAAATCAAACAGTTCTTTTATCAACAGCCTTATTAAAAACCCAAATCTTGAATCATTTTTCAATCAGGTTAATAAGGAAATAAGTGAGGCCATGGTTGGAACATTGATCTCGGATTTTTTTGGAGGGAATAAAAAAAGTGATGAGAATGATTTAGATAATCCATTAGATTTAACACTGGTTGAATCCATTCTGGAAGAAACAGTGGCTCACTTAAAGGGTGAGAATGATTTTTCATCCTTTTGGAATAATTTTTTTATTAAGAAAAAAGGAGAAATAGATGAAGAGGGGTATCTCACTTCAAAGGAGAAAAAGTTTTATTATGTTTTTATAAGTCCAGAGGAAAATCAATCTGATTTTGCCAGAGCTGTAGTCCCGATAAACATTACTCGAAATTATATTAAAAAATTACAGGACAAGTATCCCGGCGTCATTGCCGGTGTTACCGGACCCACCGCTTTAGCTTCCGATGAGATGGTGACGACAAGCAATGACATGGTGAGGGCCTCTTTGATTTCATTAGCAGGTGTCTCTCTCCTTTTTATAATTTCTTTAAAAAGATTCATACTGCCAATTATTGCGGTTTTTACATTAGTTATTTCGCTATGCTGGTCTCTTGGTTTTACCACATTAACTGTCGGTCACTTAAACATATTATCGGTAGTTTTTACGACTATTCTAATCGGGCTTGGTATAGATTTTGGCATTCACTTTATTACAAGGTTTCAGGAAGAACAAACACTTGAAGATAATGTAACAGCATCCATCACCAACTCACTTATTGGCACAGGAAAGGGAGTTATTGCAGGGGCTATTACTACATCATTTGCTTTTATGGCAACTATTTTTACTGATTTCAAGGGCATTGCTGAACTGGGATTTATAGCCGGAACAGGCATCATTATTTGTCTGGTAGCCACAATTACTCTTTTACCAGCTATGATCATAATTATGGAGCGTTTTAAAGCTATTCATTTGGTACAAAAATTATCTGAAAAGTTTGTATTCAAGCATAGCCTGTCACAAAAGACCGTACACCCATTTTTCGATATTTTGCTGAAAAAACCGCTTGCTTTAATTCTTTTGGGTTCTTTTATCACTCTTTTATCCATTTTCTTTATCAGGAATGTCCGCTTTGACTACAACATTCTGAACCTTCAAGCCTCAGGCTTAGAATCAGTAGATTATGAGATGAAAATACTAAATAATTCAGATAGATCCGCCTGGTATGGGGCTGTAATTGTAAATTCATTTGATGAAGTTCTTTCAACAAAGAAAGACCTCGAATCTCTTTCATCAGTTAACGTCGTAAGCAGCATCGCTTCCATAGTACCTGATAGACAGGAAGAAAAAATAAATATCATAAAAAAAATTTCTCGCTTATTCAGCAAATTTCCAGATCCTCGCAAGGATAACAACTCTGTGGATTTAAATAGTTTAAGTAATATCTTGAATAAAATTAATTTTAAAATGAGAAATGAAAAAAAAGATAGTTGGAAGGAGAAGAGCAAACCTCAAGCCGAGTCTATTAAAAAAGTCAGAAAATTAATTTCTGATTTTAATTATTTAGTAAAACAACAAAAAAAAACATTCATGGAAGAGAGTTTGAATAAGTACCAGACCATTCTATTTGCTGATTTTAATAAAAAAATGAAAACTTTTAAAGAGGCCCTTAATCCGGAAAAAATAATGATTATCGATATCCCTGAAAATTTAAAAGAACGTTTTATCGGTAAAACTAAAAAATTTCTCCTCCAGGTATTTCCAAAAATGAATATTTATGATAGAGAACCAATGGAAAAATTTATTTCAGATATCTGGTCAATTGATCCCAACGCTACAGGCACAGCAGTAACAGCAAGTGAATCCAGCCGTCTTATGAAGGAGGGATACATCAAGGGCGGTATTTATGCATTAATAGCTATTTTATGGTTCGTCTGGATATCTTTCAGGGATTGGCGTTGCGCTTTGCTGGCCATTCTACCATTGGCACTCGGAACTTTATGGACTCTCGGCCTGATGGGACTCTTTAATCTCCCATTTAATCTTGCAAATCTTGTTATTCTGCCACTCATTATTGGAATCGGTGTTGACAACGGCATACATATAGTTCACCGACACAGAGATGACATAGGCAGTATGGTTTCCCCGGTATACAAGAGCACGGGAAAAGCTGTTATTCTGAGTTCGTTGACCACAATGATCGGCTTTGGCAGCCTCATGGTTGCTTCACACAGAGGAATTCACAGCATTGGTGTTTTATTGACCATAGGAGTAGGATGCTGCATGATTGCCTCTTTAACAATCCTTCCTGCTATACTCAAAATTACACGTGAAAAAGGATGGGAGCCGAAAAAAACATAGCTCAACATTTCAATTATTTTTTGAAGCATTTCACTTCTAATCCCAGGGCGTCTCATTGAGGCTTATTGAAGCTGTGTTATAATCAAATAGTTTAAATTGCTTTAGAGCGATAAATTTCTTAAATTGTGTGCGCAATAAATCAGAAATAGGATATGAAAGACTACAGAACAATTTTTCGTTTAGTTAAGCCATACTGGAAAAGAGTTGCTATCGCAGGAGTGATTGGCATCATTATATCCGCTCTGAATGCGTCTCTTGCATGGCTTGTGAAACCGGCCCTGGACAGCCTTCTTCAAAAGAAAAATGTTAACATGCTTATGCTCCTTCCATATGGTGTGTTTCTAATTTTCTTTACAAAAGGCGCGTTTGTTTTTCTGCATGAATACCTTATGAGATCTGCATCCCAGAAGATGGTTATGGACCTTAGAAACAGGCTTTACCAGCACGTCATTAAGTTACCCATGAACTACTTTAGTAAAAATTCAAGCGGTTCATTGATGTCTAAAGTTGTAAATGATACAAACGCATTACAATCCGTTGTATCCCTGGCGATTAAAGACTTGCTGGTCGAGAGCGCTTCTCTTATCGCCCTCACAGGCGTCGCCCTCTACCGTCGTTGGGATCTTACGCTAATAGCCATGTTCGGGTTGCCAGCAGCTTTTTATGGTGTAGGCGTTCTTGGAAAAAGATTAAAACGTATAAGTCAGCGAGCCCAGGAAAAAATATCCATCATTACAGAAATCCTTCATGAGAGTTTTTCGGGAATAAAAATGATTAAAGCATTTGTAAAGGAAACCGATGAAACCGAGCGTTTTAAACATAAAAATAAAGATTACTACAGAGAGAACATGCGGTCTGTAAGAGTTTCAGAACTTGTTTCCCTGATGATGGAATCTGTAGCCGGTTTAGGTATTGCCTTTGTCATGTGGTATGGAGGAAAACTTATAATTGAGGATGTCATAACACCCGGAGATTTTTTCTCTTTTCTTACGGCAATATTTATGCTCTACACCCCGGCCAGAAGACTTGCAAAAGTAAATAACGGTATCCAGAAAGCCAGAGCGCCTCTTCAAAGAATATTCAGTTTGCTTTCTGTAGAAGAAGAGAAAGACGGAATGAATAATATCAATTCTTTCAAAGAGGAAATTAAATTTGATGGTGTATTCTTTAGATACCCATCCGTAAAAAATAATGCATTGGATAATATAAATTTCACAATTAAAAAAGGTATGATCATCGCAATTGTTGGACAAAGCGGCGCCGGGAAAACAACCCTTATTAATATGCTTCCAAGATTTTATATGCCTGATGAAGGCTCAATTCGTATAGATGGTATGGATATATCTACAGTAACTTTAAAATCCCTTAGATCACTGTTCGGAATTGTTAGCCAGGACGTAATACTTTTTAATGATACTGCGATGAATAACATTAAATACGGCAAGCCGGAATCAAATGAGAAAGATGTCATTCTGGCCGCAAAAGCAGCTTACGCTCATGAGTTCATTCTGGAATTTCCACATGGCTATGATTCTGTGGTTGGAGAAAGAGGAGTAAAGCTTTCAGGTGGACAAAAACAAAGGCTATCTATTGCAAGAGCAATCCTCAAAAACCCACCCATATTAATTCTTGATGAAGCAACCTCGTCCCTTGATACCGAGTCTGAAGTGATAATTCAAAATGCGCTTGAAAATCTTATGGAGAGCAGAACCACTTTCGTAATTGCACATCGACTTTCCACAGTAAGAAAAGCGGATATGATAATTGCTCTGGAAAAGGGAAGAATTGTTGAGTCTGGCTCTCATGAAGAACTTCTCGCGAAAGAAGGGCTTTATCAAAGACTCTATGAAATACAGTTCCGGGGTCAGGAAGAAGTGACAACCTCAAAGAATTAGTTTATTTTGCCGACAGAATTCACTGAAAAAAAGTAATGGCACGAAAGCATAAAGTTGTTTTTTTACGAAGCATAATACCTCACACTGCGTCAGGTTACTATTTTAAGGGAATGCAAAAACAGGATGTGGATCTTATTGAAATTCCATTTGATCCGCATCAGCCTCAGCCGGATATGAAATTTCCGGATGCAGATTTGTTGTTAATGGTTGATTGTGGTTTACCTGTTGAGTTTCCAAGCTTAAAAAATTACGGTAGCCCAAAAGGCTATGTGAGTATAGATTCTTGCCACAAATTAAAAATCCATCAAGAATATTGTGAAAAACACGAGTTTGACTATATATGGGTCGCTCAAAAACATATGGTAAGGGAATTGGGCACAAACGCATCATGGCTCCCTCTTGCAGCGGATGAAGACATTCATGTTTATAACGCGCTCATGATGGAGAACAATCGTTTTTGGAAAAGAATATTCCGCCGAAGCCGTTATGATATTGGCATGTGTGCCGCTCCTTATAAACACCGTCGCCGTTTTGAAAAGCTTTTCAAAAAAGCCGGGTTGAGTACAAATTTTTATTTTAGAAAAAAGTTTGGGAAAACGGCTGTGCATGAAATAGCTATATGCACTATAGGTTTTAACGCAGGCGCTGGTTTTAACAACAACAAAGGGCAGGATATCAATATGAGAGTTTTTGAAACCATGGCAAACGGAAAGGCTATGTTATTGACCAACAGCTATGATAGTCTTGGATATGAAGAGCTGTTTGAAGAAGGACGGCATTACGTCACTTTTAAATCGGAAGAAGAAGCTGTGGAAAAAGCGCTTTATTACGCAAAAAACTCAGTTGAAGCATCCTGTATAGCTCTTGAAGGCCAGAGTCATATTTTATCAAACCATACTTATGCTCATCGTTGTCGTAAAATTCTTTCTGTTCTATGAACAACAATAAATCGTTCAATAAACATCCTATCTCTGAAACTTTCCTCAAACACCGGTATGGAAACTATCCTGATCTTTCTAATGCACAGCGCTGCCTGGTTATTAAATTCGCGCACATTGGAGATGTTCTTTTAACCACTCCTGTTTTTCGTTGCCTGCATCAATATTTTATGGATAAAAATTTTGAAATAGACGTAATGCTATATAAAGATACTGAACCGTTGCTCCGTCATAATAAATTTATAAAACAAATTCATATGGTAGATCGCCGCAAATCCAATCAAAGAAGCTTGAGAAAAGAATGGAATTTATTAAAAACAGTAAGGAATCGGAAATACGATTTGGTATTGAATATGAATTCTGGTGATAGAGGCGCTATATTGGGATTTTTGAGCGGCGCAAGGATAAGGGTTTCTCTTGATCCTCGTAAAAAAGGAATGATAGGAAAGAGTGGGCTTTCGACCCACCTCATTAGCTACCCTTTAAAACCGCGTCATGCAGTGGAACGTCATCTTGATTTCTTGCGGCATGTAGGAATACACCCTGATGTTTCACAACGACAGCTTTGTCTTAATCCAGGTGAGGAATCACGAAAAAGTCTCTATAGCAAATTAAAGGATTATAAAATTGATGTATCAAGTTTTTCACCCGTTATTATTTCTCCAACAACTCGATGGCGTTTTAAATCATGGAGAACCGATGGTTTTGTTGACTTAATAAAATATCTCAATAACAATTTTGGGCTCCCAATAGTACTTGTAGGAGGTGATGAGCCCTTGGATCTGGAAATTTCAAAAGAAATCGTAAAAAATAGCAGGATTAAACCGTTAGACTTAACGGGAAAAACATCACTTTTAGAATTGGCAGCTTTATTGGAAAAGACAAAATTGTTTGTAGGAGTGGATTCTGCTCCAATGCATATGGCCTCAGCTCTAAAAGTACCAACTGTTGGAATTTTTGGTCCAACAAACATTGCCGAGTGGTCATCGTGGGACAATGGAGAAGGTTATTGCAAAACCGTGGCGATGGAAGAATTTTCCTGCCTTCCTTGTGACCGAACAGGATGCGGAAACAGCAAAGTGAGCGACTGTCTGGTGCAATTGCCTGTTGAAAGAGTTATTGAAGCAATTAATGAAGTATTTCAGCATTAAGGCACTTCTATGAAAATAGTTTTTACACAATTCACACCACCTTTCGAACACGGAATGACTGAAACGGAATATTTAAGATACGATGACTGGTTTTCAAAATTACGCAGAGCGTTTGCAAAAAATGAAAATGTGTTTTTTATTTCCCTGACAAAGAAGAAAGAGCTAATAACGGTCAAACACGAAGGATATACCGCATTATTTTTCCCTGTCAAAAATCCGGATCAACGCCAAAGCAAC
>PVBE010563563.1_pt1 | contig 26479 bp, 24 predicted proteins | sample 1631181 | NCBI WGS metagenome assembly PVBE01 (sample SAMN08397723, study PRJNA350692) | Marine metagenome, whole genome shotgun sequencing project. | isolation source: water | place: Pacific Ocean | collected 2012-04
CCCGTGAAGCGATCTGCGAGTGTCGGGTCGCAATGACCGCTGTCGCAAAAAATCTCCTCCAATACTTCAGCCGCGAGTTCACTCGATTTGGACCACCACAAATTACCCTGGACCTGAACGACGGAGATTGCGATGCTCGGATCCGCGGCCGGTGCGACGCCGATGAACCATTCGTAGCGACCCTTCGGAAGATCCCCACTGAGATTCCCGGTTTTGCCCGCAACCTTGATATGGCGCAGCTTGGGGCGCCCGCGGCGATCGCGAAAAGCGCTGCGCGCCGTCCCATGGGTTGTCGTCCGCACCAACATGCTTCGCAATTCCTCGGCGTGCTCACCGCTGATGATACGTTCCCGTGCGCCCCGGGCGGGAAGCGCCAGGACTCGACCGTCGCCATCCACCACCCGATCCACCCACCAGGGCTCGACCCTCTCGCCAGTAGCCAGGGTCGCCGCCAGCTGTGCGGAGTGGAGTGGCGTAATTCGGGCCCCCGCCAGACCGGAGCCAAGGCGCCCCAACGCGTAGGCGTCATCACCCGCATCCACACGGCCCGCGGCATGTCCCGCTGCCGGCGACTCCAACCAACCGAAGCGGTCGAGGGAAGAGAGCAATGCCTCGCTCCCCACGGCGTCCACGGCCAACTGTGCGAAGCATTGATTGTTGGAACTCGCCAGAGCCGTTTCAAGAGAAGCCGTATTCCCGCGCGGCGGCCGATGCACGCGGGATGGCGTCAAGCGATATGGATTTCCCCGATACAGGCAGGGGCGCCGCGCCAATTCCGGAGCCGTTTCAAGGGCCGCCGCCGCCGTCACGACCTTGATCAGGGAAGCCGCGGGATAGGGGTTGCCGGCCGGAAAACCCTCGGGGTCCGTGGACACGTAAGCAAGAATCCGACCCGTCCGGGGGTCGAGGGCGATCACATGCCCCCGCTTCACGCGACCCCTTTCAAGGACGGCAAGAATGCGCTAGGTGAGTTCGGCATCGAAGGAATAGTCGATCCGATAGGCGCCATAACGGCCGGAGACCGGAAGCGGCGAGGCCATCTCGGCGCCGGCCTCGGAGCGGTGGCTTTGATAATCGACCACTCCGACCGGAAGATGGGCGAGCACCGCGGCGGGGACGGGCTCCAGCTGCGCGTTCGGGGGCTCGAAGATCGAGAGCGCCCAGGGGGATAGATCTTCGTCCGGGGTCTGCAGGGAAAGAAGGCCGACGCAAAGCAGGGGGATCGCAACGAATAGAATTCCGCAGGCGACGAGAGTCAGCCTCCCCCTGCGAGAGAAGCGCCGCCAACCCCTGCGGAAGGCCCGCATTCCTCCTCCCCGCTCTTTCGTCTCTCCAGCCTTCAAGGAAATACACTCCCCCTTCGTTCCGAACTCGATTCCCCGGCTCCTCTCATTGGCAGCCCTTCGTATTGGCAGCCCTTCGTACTGGCAACCCCTCTTACTGGCAACCGATGGGAAATCATGCCTCGACCCGAATACGATTCATTTCCGACGATGCAATTCCGCGGATGCTTCGCTCTCCTCCAATGACATCCTCAAATAGTGACCTCACATAGCGGCCTTAAATAGCAGCCTTAAATAGCGGCCTCAAATAGCGACCACAGAGTGCACTTCGGGTATCTCTTCGCGCAGCCTTGCCTCCACGCCCATCCTCAGCGTCACACCGGAACTCGGACAGCCCTCGCAGGCTCCTCGCAGACTGACTTCGACTACACCATCCCGGAAGCCCCTCAGCAATATCTCGCCTCCATCGCTCTCGATGAAGGGGGCGATCTCCTCTTCCAGAACGCTGCGAATCCGGGCCAGGACCTCGTCCCCAGCGGCCTCGGGGGGGGGCACCCAGGCCTCACCCAGGGCGGGTTCGCCCGAAGCCACCCAATCCCGAATCGCCTGCGTCACCTCCCGCCCGACCTCACGCCAGTCGGCGTCGTCCGCCTTGTTGACGACGATCGATTCCTCGCCGAGCAATACCCCGCTTACTCCGGAGAGGGAAAAGAGACGAGCCGCCAGGGGAGAGACTTCCGCCGGGGTGCCCCTTTCGAGGCCGACCCGGCTCGGATTTTCCAGAACGGGACGATTGAGGACCCACCTGACGCTGGCCGGATTCGGAGTTCGCTCGGTATGAACGAGAAGAGTCGAGTCCAATACCTATGCCCCATCTACTGTCGGGCTGACTCGGGATGAAAAGCCAGCACCAGGTCCGGTGGTACTCGAAAAATGAATCAGCGCGGCGGCTGGGTCCGCTCATCAATGGGGGGAAGCCCGATAGCCGAGCGCAAGTCTACCGACTCCGGACCCGCAGTCCAAGCTCCCCCGCGGGCCCGCAAAGGGAGCCCGATCAGGTTCCCTCGGAATTTCCGAAGAGATCGGCCTCGGCGCTCACGAGGTCACTGACCACGAAACCCCGCTCGAGGGCGCCTCGTCGCTCCCGCTCGCCGTTGTACCCCCAGCCCGCCAGGACACAGCGCGCACCCAGACCCGATACATCCTCGAGATGATTGAGCTTGTCGTCGACGAAGGTAATCTGCCGAAAGGGGATCCCCAGGCGCTCCGAGAGGGTTCTGAGGTGGGCCCGCTTGGAACGACCCTGCTCCTTGTCGACGATGCAATCCCGGGCGAAGAGCTGCTCGATCCCATAGGCGCAGAGCAGAACGTCCACCGTGGCCCGATCCTTGGCGGTGGCCAGAGCGAGGATCTGCTCCCCTGCTCGACGCTTCAGCAGGGCGATGAATTCCTCGTAGGGAGTGAGCAGGGAGAGCCAGGCCTCGATATTCTCCTCGCGCAGGCGCTCGCGCTCGCGGTAGAAGGAATGATGAAAATCCGCCAGGCTCTGCGAGCCCATCCGATCACGAACCCGATCAAAAGCGACCTGCTCATCCACAGGGGAACCGTCTTCCAGAGCTTTCAAGGCGACCGCGAAATCCTCGGCACGATTGCCCAGGGGCATCAGCTGGAGAAAATCCCGGTAGAGAGAAAGCGACCGGATCCCTCCACCATCCACGCCCGCGAGAGTGTCGAGGTCCTTTGAGAACCTCGAATCCGGATAGATATGAGTAAAAGTACGTAGTGCCACGAGGAAGGATTCCACGGCGCTATCCGAGATCACCCCGTCGAAATCGAGTGCCAGCACCCTCAAGACGATTTCTTCTCGCTGCAGCCGATCTCGGGGCGACGGCGGTGAATTACCTGGGGAGATTCCTCGATGAGACCGGCAGCACCGAGCATCTGCTGATAGAGAGCCATGACGTCGTTGTGAAATTCATCCACGCGCATGGAACGCGCGACGCTGCCAGGAGAAAGCAGGTCCCCTGCCCCGAGGGCCAGGGATTCCGCGTCGGAGAAGATTTCCTTGGCATTCAGGCATCGCCAGGCTTCCTCATCCTCGATCGGCGGCAGATGACCGATGAGCCACTCTTCGAGCCGCATCGGGTCTACTCTCCGGCCCAGAAGCCGCCGAATGGCCTGGGGAACGAGCACATAGCTCTCGATATGACGTCGGCGCCACGTAAAGACCTCTAGACCCGGCTCGATCACCGAGGACTCGGAAGAAACCGAATGGTGGTCGCGATCGAGTACCACGAGCCCCCGGCGCAAGTCTGCGCCCTCCCTTCGGGAACAGAAATGCTCTACGGCCCGGGCGGGGCGACGCCCGCCGAGAATCACCGTTCGGTCTTCGAGCTGACGCGCCAGCCTGGGAGAAATTCTCCGTGCCCAGGCCTGGAGGATGCCCCCGTCCCGGGGCCCCTCCACGTAGAGGAAGAAATCCCGATCCATCCCACCGACCGACGAGCGCCGTGCCCAATGCTGCTTTTCACGCGAAGGCGCCATGCTGTCCCCGATTCGGCTTCGACGTCGGCCTTCCTTCGTGCATTTGGGGCTACCTCCCGATGGCATTGAATAAGAACAGCCACCACGAGCCCCTCGTCCAGATGCGACGACCATCGCCCGATACCGGGCCGCCGCATAATTGGAAATCTACCCGGGCGCGGGTGGCCCTGCCAATCCCTTGACCGTCGGCCCTCTTCGCGTTGAAGCTGATAAAACCTCGAGAATCGGGTATTCTCACCAGATGATCTCGATCATGGTCGCGGATGACCACGGCATCGTGCGAGAGGGCTTGCGCAGGCTGCTCGAATCCGAGAATGACCTCGAAGTCATTGGCGAAGCTCGGGACGGCCAGGAGCTGCTCGAACGGGTTGCCCAGAAACGACCCGATGTGGTGGTACTCGACATCTCGATGCCGCGACTCGGCGGCCTCGAAACCCTTGAGCATATGCGCAAGAGCCATCCTGATGTGAAGGCGATCCTGCTCTCGGTTCATAGCGATCCACCCTTCATCCAGAGTGCCATATCGCTCGGAGCCGATGGCTACGTACTGAAGGACGGGCCGGCTTCAGAGATCATTACCGCCATCCGGGAAGTCATGCGCGGCGGAAGCTACTTCAGCCCCTCCGTCGCCCGTGAGATCGTAGAACAGATGCGGAATCCGGATTTGCAGAAGGACAACCCTTTTTCCCTCCTCTCTGCGAGAGAGCGCCAGGTTCTCCACCTGATCGCCGACGGCCTTTCCGCGAAGGAGATCGGTAGCCAGCTCAATATCAGCGCCAAGACCGTTGAAGCCCACCGCTCCAGCCTGATGCGCAAAGTGGGAGTTCGAAAGGCCACCGAACTGGTTCGCTACGCATTGCGTCACGGCCTGATCCAACCCTGAGCGTCGAAGCTTCGATCGCATGGGGCGGAAGAGCCTTCCTTTGGGAACCTTGAGGAAAGAGCCTTCAATCCCACTTCAAGACGGCCAGGGCTTCCACATGGGGCGTCTGGGGAAAGAGATCAAAACCCTCCACCCTCTCGAGTGCATATCCGAGATCCATCAGCCGGGCCAGGTCTCTCGACAATGTTGCGGGATCGCATGAGAGGTAGACGATGCGCCGGGCTCCGAGCGCACTGAGGGCGGACGGCATGGCCGATGGCAGCCCGCTTCGCGGCGGATCAAGGAGAATCACCTCGGGCTCATTCTCCAACTGCTCGGGGACCACCTCTTCGATCGCTGCCGCGAGTACGCGAACATTCCCCAGACCGGCCCCGGCCAGATTCGCCTTCAGGTCCGCTGCGGCGACGGGAGAAGCTTCCACGGCCTCGACGCGAGAAAAGTGCCGAGCCAGATCAAGGGTAAAGAAGCCCGCACCCGCATGGAGTTCGACGAGTCGGCCACCCCGTCCAGCCGCCCGCAGGACAGCCGCCCGCAGAGGGTCGTGCAGGGGGCGGTTGGCCTGAACAAAAGTCCCCACCGAAATGGAAAGGGCATCCTCTCCGACCCGAATTTCGATATTCTCGGCCGGGCGGCGCGGATCCGCGGCCGAGGACAGCCGACTGCTGCGCAGCGCCCCATCCATACCCGCACAGATTTCCCATTCTTCACTGCCTCGCGATTCCGTCGCGAGGCATTGCCCGAGCCGCACAAGCTCAGCTTCGAGTTCCGGAACGAGGATGGGACATTGATCGATGCTGCATAACGAATGGGAAGCGCGCTGGCGATAGCCGACTCTCCCATCCTCGACGAAGAGCCGTGCCCGCATCCGATAGGAATAAGCCCGGGGAGAGGGAGTCAGGGGGATGTGATCCGGCGGAGCGAAACCACCGATCCGTGCCAGGGCTTCGCGGAGAATGCGGCGTTTGGCCACCACCTGCTCCCCATAATCCACGTGTTGCCAGGAACAGCCGCCGCAGCGACCGAAGAAAGGACAACGAGGAATGACGCGGCTCTTTCCCCCTTCCAGGAGTTCGCTGACGCGGCCGCGGGCGAAGCGCTTTCGACGTTCCGTCACGCAAATCCTTGCCCGGTCTCCGGGAGCCGTGAAGGGGATAAAAATGGTCAGGCCGTCCGGCAGCCTCGCCACTCCATCGCCTCCCGCCGCCAGGCTTTCGACGCGAACTTCCACGTCGCGATCTGGACTCGACCCGGGAGGGGAATCCGTCCCGAGGCCGAATCGAGGCGGCCCCCTTCTCCTTCGGCCCGCATCGCGAGAGGCTATGACGAATTCCTCTTCCCGGAGGTCATGGCCGGCGCGGGCAATAGCTCGATGGGCACGGAATTCGAGCGCTCGACGATCCGACCCCAAATCTCGTCGGCCTGTCCGTATTTCTCCGCCATGGCGGCATCTACTCTCCGACGCAATTCAGGGTCCCGCACGATCTGGGCGCGATAGTTTTTCACAGGCAGATGGAGCCCTCGACCTTCGCGCAAGCCCACCGCAGAATTTTCCCTCAATCGCCGCAGCCAGCGCGCTTCCGGGCGGTTGGCGCGCAGGTAGCGGCGACCGTCGATTTCGACGATCCAGACGTGGCTGAAATATTCCCTCTCCTCGGAGTGCGTGATCAGGGTTACAACGTCTCCCTCGTCCAGAAAGAGGGCGCCCAATACGAGGATTCCGGTCACGATCCCGAATGCCAACATGACCCTGCGCACAAATCACCTTTCGACGACTCACAGTTGACGCCGTGGACATCGGACTCTAGCCCGAATCTGCATGGAATGTCCGTCCGGGAAGAAGTCCTCAGTCACAACTGAATCCCGGCGAACTCCCCCGGATCAATGGCCGCGCGCTTTGGGATCCCGATCGATCAAAGCGTCGCGATCCCGCTTGCCCTTCTCGGTCGACCTCGAAGAATTCCCATCTCCCTGGGCTTCTTCCTCGGGCTGGAGACTCACATGAACCCGAGCGATGCGGCTACCAGAAACATCGATGCACCTGATTCTATAGCCCGGCACGTCGACCGACTCACCCTTGCGCGGTGCCCGTTCGAGAGTATTGAAGATCAGCCCGCCCAGGGTATCTCCCCGTTCCGCAGGAACCTGCCAACCCGATTCACGATTGAAATCGAGAACCGTAACCCGACCGAGTACCTCATAGCTGCCATCGTTGCGCTGATGGATGGTCAACAATTCCTCGGAATCGAATTCGTCCCGAATTTCACCAACAATTTCTTCGAGGATATCCTCCTGGGTCACCAGACCCTGGGTGACACCGAATTCGTCCTTGACCAGGGCCATATGACAGAAGACCCGCTGCATTTCGGTCAGCAGCCCGAGAATCGGTTTGCGTTCGGGAACTCGGAGCACGGGCTTGACGATCGATTGCAGTTCTCCATCACCCGAATTCACCAACTTGATCAGATCCTTGAGGTGGACGATTCCGAGGACATTATCGATATTCTCCCGGTAGATCGGCACCCGCGTATAGCGGCCTTCGAGCATCTCCTCCAATAGGGAATCCGCAGAGGTATCCTCGGAATGGGCCTCGATCTCCGTGCGAGGCACCATGATATCCGTCACATTCATCTCCGCGGCCTCGGAGGTCGCACCCATGATCGCGATCGGAGAACCCGCACCCTCATCGTCCCGTGCCTCGCGTGCAATCCTCAGAACCTCTTCCGGGGAGAGCCCGCCATTGCTATCCACACCACCCGTTGCACGGCGCACGATGGGATCGATCACGCGATCGAAGATCGCGTGAATTGGACGCAGAATCTGATGGAAGATATAGAGGGGCAGACCCACCGTGAGGGCGACTCCGCGTGGATGCCGAGCCGCGACCGCCTTGGGGAGAATCTCTGCGAAGATCAGGAATAGGATCGACATCACGCCCGTCGCCACCGGTACGCCGAGATCAAAGCCCAGCAACTCGACCGCCAACGCCGCGGCCAGGGAGGCAGCCAGAATATTCACGATATTATTGCCCAGTAGAATCGTGACCAGCAGACGCGAAGATGAAGATGTGAGTTGCCGTACGGATACCGCCGCCGGACCGCTCTCCCCCTGCATCTCTTCATCCAATTCGTGGGAACGGATGCGAAAGAGCGCCGTCTCGCTGCTGGAAAAAAACGCGGAAAGGGCGAGGCAGATCACGATCGCGACTACCGAGGCTACGATGGTCAAGGGGAACCCCCCGAGAATTGGCTATCCGTCGCTATTGCCTCCTTCCCCGGGAGGGGAAGAGGGCGGGACGGCGAGTGGAAAGAACTCCCGGCCGGAGACCCGAATTCCGGATGCAAAGCCCCGGGAAGAGGGGGGGGCGAGTCGATCCCCGCCGCCGCCGAGGGCATCCCGAGCGTCTCGTCACGAACTTCCATGAGCCGAGCGGACTTCAGGGTCCGCGCGGTCTGACGGTATTTCTCCGATGGGTGAGGCTCGTTCATCGTTCGACTCAGCAAGGCTAACTCCGCGCCCAGCCCAGAGCAAATGGCAGCGGAAAGACGAGGCTGCAAGGGTCCGATCCGCCAACCGAATCTTCTCTTGCCATGCCCCGGACGGAAACGAGGGATCCGAGTGGACGGCCCCCATGCCTCATGTCGCTTCAAAACCCGCCTCGGCCAGAGCCGCACGCAGGGGAGAATCCGGGGCGAGCAACCGCCTGAACTCCAGGATGGCGGGGCGATCCCAGCGCTCTTCGGGTACCACGAAATCGTAGCGCTCGGCCTGTAGGGCCCGAAAGGCGAGATCGGCCTGGCGCGCCACGGTTTCGATCGTCATCCCCCAATCGGCCCGCCCCTGGGAGACGGCGGCCGCCACCGCATAATGGGAACGAGGCTCGTAGCCATAGCCCGGGGGTCGCTGATCCGCGAGCAGTTGATCGATCAGGATCCGCGTTCCCGCTCCGCGATTTCGGTTCACCATGCGAAGGCTCCCGTCGGCGAGCAATTCTTCGATCTTGCGGGTCTCCTCCCGGCGCGTGACGATCCCCTGCATTCGACCGTAGCCGGAAATGAGGCGCATCCCCGGCTTGACGAAGCTCCGATTGTATTCGCCACTGCTGGCGTCCAGCAGGTGAATCGGCGCCACGTCGCACTCCCCGCGCGCAGCCGCCGCCAATCCGCCCTGGCTGCCCACCGCCAGCAATTTAACCCGCACACCTTCCCGCATCAGCGCACTGGCGATCAGGTCCAGGCCCGCGCAATGGCTTCCGATCACGACGAGGTCCGCCATATCCGCTTCGTGGCCAATCAGATTGACCTCCACCGACTCATCCGCATCCACGATCTCACGATTGCGCTCGATGCGAACGAAACCATCCGCGCGGCTGAATGAAGTCACACTGCCGCTTCCCTTGCCCATGGGATATGCGGCGAGTTGCCCCGAATCTCCCGCGACGAGCCCAACCAGGAGATATTCGAGGCGGCCGCGCTCGGAGACGACCTTCTGGGCCAGGCTCGCGCGGATGCTACGGCCCTCGTCCGGGCCCAGACCCGCCATGCCCCGCAGCACGGGGGCGACGAATTCGTGAAAGGTGAAAATCGCCGACGTGGGGAAGCCCGGCAGGATGACGACGGGAGTCCGTCGCGCGGCGGCCAGGCAGATGGGTTTTCCGGGCTTGAGCGCCACACCGTGCACGATGATGCCGGGATCCAGTTCGGCCACCACCTTGGCGTTTAGATCCCCTTCTCCCTTGGAAGTCCCGCCGGATAGGAGCACCAGATCCGAGACTTCGAGGGCGCTGCCGAGGGCCTCGCGAAGTGCGGCGACATCGTCCCGGAAGGCGCCCATGAAGATCGGGTCTCCGCCGAGTTCCCGCACGGCGTCCGCGAGAATGCGGCCGTTGCTATCGTATACGAAGCCCATTCGCATCGATTCACCGGGCTGTAGAATCTCGTCACCCGTCGAGAGGATGGCCACGCGGGGGCGGCGCACGACCCGAACCTCGGCCCGACCCACCGCAGCCAGCACCCCGGTCTCCCTGGAACTGAGACGAGCACCCGCGAAGAGCACCGTCTCGCCCATTCCCATATCGGTGCCCGCGAAGGAAACGGCGCCCCCGGGCGTCCGGGGATGGCGCACGAAGAGGGTCTCGCCCTCCACATCCGTATGCTCGACGGGAACCACCGAATCCGCACCCCGAGGCAGCATGCCCCCGGTCGCAATCTGCATCGCCATGCCCGCCTCGACTTCCCCGCGCGGAACGACGCCGGTGGCGATCGTCTCCTCGCAGAGCCGCAGGGTCGCGGGCTCCTCTTCGGAAGCGCCGAAGGTATCCTCGGCCCGCACCGCGAAACCGTCCATATTGGAGCGATCGAAGCCCGGTACGTCGACTTCGGCGCGAACATCCTCGGCGAGTACCCGACCGAGCGCTTCCGCGAGGGTGACGGATTCGGATTCCAGATCAAAGGGAGCGATGACTCCATGCCAACGAAGCTCCGCCTCGTCGCGATCCAATACATCGAGAAATTGCTGCTGCTTCACGTCAAAGGCCCGCCCGCTCCATCGATCCCGGATCCGATTGCTTCCGGTATCTCATCATCGTAGAGGATCACCTCCACCCCCTCCCCTTCAGCCATTCCCTCGCGTCCCCGCGGCACGATCACCGCACCCGCGGCCCTGACCGTCGACGAGAGAATCGAAGCTCCCGAGGTGGCGAGGGGGAGAGCCTGGCCCGCCTCCAAGGCCACGCGCACATAATCCGTTCTTCCGATCGCGGAGGTGATCTTTCGCGCCAGGGGAAAGTGGGCACGCCGATGGGGCCAGGCCCGCGAGCGTCCGCCCATCTGGCGCAGGGTCGGGCCCGCAAAGAATTCGTAGGCGGCCAGGCAACTGACGGGATTCCCAGGCAACAGAAAGACGAAACGTCTGCCGATTCGGCCGACGCCGGTAGGACTCGAGGGACGCATCGAAATGCCGTGGAAATCCAGCTGGCCCAACTCGGCCAAAAGGCGCGGCGCATGGTCCTCCTGGCCCACGGAACTGCCCCCGGAGACGAGCACCACATCGGCACTCTCATCGGCAATGGCCTCGCGAATCCGCTCGGGCGTATCCGGAAGGATCTCGAAGGGGAGACTCTCGGCACCATCGCGTTCCAGCAGGCCCCGAAGCACGACCGAATTGCTATCGACAATCTGCGCACCATGGGGTCGACTGCCCGCCGGCAGAAGTTCATCCCCCGTGATCACCAGGGCCACCCTCGGCCGACGCACGCAGGGGATCGTATCGACTCCGATCGATGCGAGCAGACCGGCGTCCTGGGCCCGCAACCTGCGACCGGCCCGGAGCACGAGATCGCCGCGGCGAATATCCTCCCCCACCGCTCCCACGTTCTTATGGGGCGCCACGGCTTCAGAGATTTCGACCCGCCCGCCCGCGGCGTCTTCGCGACATACTTCCGCCATGGCCACGGCGTCCGCACCTTCGGGCAAATGTGCACCCGTCATGATCCGAACCGCCTGCCCGGCTTCGACGCGGCCGGGAAAAGAGCTGCCCGGTAGAATGGTGCCGATCAGATCGAAGCTGATGGGATCGTAATTCGATGCCCCGAAACTCTCCTTCCCCCGCAGCGCGTAGCCATCCATCGAGGAGCGCGGAAAGCCGGGCACATCGACCTCGGAAGAAAGATCCTCGACGAGAACTCGGCCCACGCATTCGAGCAGGGGAACTCGCTCACTCGCCAACGACGAGCAGTGTTCACGCAAGAAGGCATCGACCTGCGCGACATCGGCCCTCTCCGCGAAGCCCCGCATGCGAACATCACGTACCATTCGATACCCGTTCTATCTCCCGCCGGGGGAGCCGGCTTCCAGAAGCGCAAAGCGAGCAGAGACGCAATTTGCCTCTGCCCGCTCGACTTCCTCTGCGCGGCTCTTCGGGAATAGGGTCGCCCCCAGACCTGCTAGCCGGCCGCCTTGACCTGGTAGAGCTCATCCCGCGCCTCGAAGCGAACCTTGGCCGAGGCAATGGTCTCGGCATCCACATCGAATTTGAATACGCCGTCGGGACCGATCCCCTCCTCGACCAGGCAATCGGCCAGCTTGTCTCCATCGGCGGTCCAGCCCGCCGCCTCGTTGAATTTCCACTCATCGAGCAGACATTGCCAACCGAGATCGCCAACGTTTTCGTTGCTGACGCTCTCGCCGAGATGGGCGCTATAGAATTGCGCGAGATCCGCCAGCGTGGGCTGCAGGAATTGGCAGAAGCCGGAGGAATCACAGGCCGCGTTCACGAGCTGTACATCCTGGCTGGCCCGGGCGAATTCATCGGGCTGCAGACCGGGGTTGATGACCAGGCCGGCCGTATGATCGGCTCCCATCGGGCTCGTCGCGTAGGTGATCCCCGTAGCCTTGAGGGGCCTTGGATCCCAGGCGGGAATCGCCTGGCCCCGACCCTCGGGAACGCGAGCATGTTTGGTGAACTTGCCCGTGGCCACGGCACCGTTGCCGATCGCCGTATTCTGATCGCTTCCGTCCGCGATATCACGAAGGATCTGCTTGGCGGCCTCGGCATTGCCCCAATCCAGATTGCCGGAATCCATCAGGATGGCGATGGCAGCACCCGCTTCGATCGTATCCAGTCCCAATTCGTCGCAGAGTCGGTCGAGTTCTGCCACGTCATCGAGCTTCTCGATCGCGCAGCTGGCTCCGAGAAGCGTTAGCGTCTCGAATTCCAGGGCCGAGGTCACGTAATCCCCCGCCTCGTTATGCACGATATTGCTGCATCTGACGATGCAACCCGTCATGCAATTATGCATGCCTCCGCCGCGCTTCTCGAATCCCTCGACGATACGCGCCCCGTCCAGGGCCTCGACATCCGGGGACTGGCCCTCGGTGCGATTCTTGTACACGAAGGTATGCAGCATGTTGGCCACGGGGACGATCGAACTGGTTCCCGTCTTGAACATCTGGCCGCCACCCAGGTAGTCGCTGCTGAGGCTCTTGACCTTGGCCATGAAGGCCTTGCTATCGACCGGGCGTCTCGCCTTGGCCTTCTGGGGATCGACGAGCACCCACTTGAGGCCCTTGGAGCCCATGACCGCGCCGAGCCCGCCGCGGGCGGCGTGGCGTGCGGGGCGGCGCTCCTGGTCGGCATCCGTACAGGCGATGGAAGCCCCGGTCAGTTGGCTTTCGCCGGCGGGACCGATACTGATCGCCGAAGCGCCACTATCCTCACCGGCCAGCAACTTCTCGCAGCTGGCGTAATTCCACAATCCCTTATAGTCGTCCGCGCCCACCACGGACGCACCCTCCGCATCGACGCGAAGACCGAAACGCTTTGCGGAATCCGCCGGCTGGCCTTTCACGATCACCGCGCGATATCCCAGCTTCATCAGATCCTGGCCCGGATTGCCACCGGAATTGGCCTCCTTGATCCCATTCGTGAGGGGACTCTTTCCCCCCATGGAGATGCGACCCGAAGTCGGCGCCGTCGTGCCGGAAAGCAGACCCGGGGCCATCACCAGGACGTTATCCGGGCCCAGGGGATCACAGCTGGGATCGCATTGTTCGAGCAGGATCTTGGCCGAAAGGGCGCGTCCTCCGAGCAGTTTCCACTGCTCGGGAAAGGATTCAATCGAGACGCTCTGATCCGTCATGTCGACATAAATCAGGCGGTCGTCTTCAAAAGCCATGCTGTGCTCCTTCATGTTCAATAGATGTGGATGGACGATCCCAACTGGGAAGATTTCATATTCTCTCGACGCGGCCGACTCCTGATCATCCCTCAGCCGCCCGCGATGGCGGCCATGACGTCCAGGCGATCGTCTTCGTTCAGGGGCCGATCGAGAGCCGTTCGTTCGACCTGTTCCTCGTTGACAAATAATTTGACGAAGCGGTGGACGCCACCCGCAGTATCGAAAATGAGTTCCGCAAAGCCGGGAAATTTCGAATCGACCGCCCGCAGAGCGGATTCCACGTCCGGGGCGTCGACTTGAACCGCCGCCGCTCCGCGCGTGGGGCCCCGATAGGGCTGAGGGACGGAAACCAGGGGCACGCGAACTCCTGAGGGATCTGAAAGTGGACTCACCAAAACGTGGGCGATCAGCTTAGCCCGCCTCCCGAAGCCATGCGTCGCCTGCTGGCGTTTTCCCTGGGGGCAACCGAATGCCGGGTGGCCGCAGACCCGGGTGGTGGTGCGAAGATTGGGTCCATCCGGGGCGATCGATTCGCCGGAGTCTTCTGCACTGCTCTCGAATCGGCCGAGTGAATCGGAAACCCGAAGGGTGTGCCCGAAGCGCATCGCCGCTGGCGCCTCCCCCCGGCTTCGAACTGCGAGCAACCTTCGGCCCCCGTTACGAAAAGACCGATGCCGGCAGCGCGGGCGCGGATCTCGCTCTCGGCGCGGGACCCATTCTTCGCACCACGTCGGAGGACACGCCCGGCCCGGCGTGAGGGCTCTCGCGAGCGGGCGCGGGTGTCGATCGATCTCCCGGCGAGAATTCGCGGGGAAATCTCGCCGGGGCTCTCAATAGGGGTAGTAGCGTCGGCGGGCTCGGACCTGCCAGAGGGCGTCGTCGGGAAGATCGAAAACGGCACTCTTCTCGGGCCTTTCCCGGCTTCCCGGCAGCCACGCCGTCAGGTAGCCATCCCGCCCCCGGCCGTGGTGCACGCAGCCCGAATCCAGGCCCCGCAGGCCCGGAGCGAGGTGCAGGCCCTGCCGAGCCCAATGACCGTATACGACCCCGTAGTCGTGTCCCCGCCGACTCCAGGCCATATGCCAGGGCTCGGCTTCGGAGCCGACGGGCTCCCGGGCGGACCAGGAATCCCCGCGACCCACACTGCGACACGAAACCAATCGGCCCAGCAGACCACGATCCGAATCCAGCTGCGCGCCCTCGGCGGGCTGTACGAGAAATTCGCGTACGCTGTCGACATCCGCCGACGCGATCCGTCCTGCGACCCGCGATGCGTGCTGGGCGCAATCGGCCGAACTCCAATCCGGATGCAGGGCCGCGTGCACCATCACGAAGCGCTGGCCGCAAATTTCCCCGCACTCGACCAGCGGTTGGCCCCGCAGCCACTCGACCCAATCCCCGGCCTCCCGGGATGCCAGCACATCGCCCAGGGTGTCGCGCTCGCCAAGCCTGCGAATTCCCAGGCCGATCGAGATCAGGGCGATCTCATGGTTGCCGAGTACGTAGTGGCCCCTGCCCGCTTCGACCAATTCGCGCATCTTCTCGAGGGGACGCAGGTTGTCGGGACCGCGATTGACGAGATCCCCCGCGCAATGCAGAACGAAATCGCCCCCGTAGCGATCGTGCAGGCGAGTGAGCATCTCGAGGAATTCATCCGCACAGCCCTGGACATCTCCCAGGAAGACGTGTTGAGGCCCGGCCAACGCCTGGGATCCACTCACGAAGCCCCTCCCGGCTCTTCGGGATCCGCCCTCAACCAGGCCAGTGTCGCCCCCCATCCGCCACGCTCGGGAGGAGCCTGCTCGAAGGCCTCCACCCTGGGATCGGCGGCCAGAAATTTTCGCAACTGGGCGCGCTGCACGCCTCGCCCACGACCGTGGATCAGACGAACCTCGCGAAACCCCCGCTCGATGGCCGCATCCAGATAGGCGTCCACGACGCTGAGGATCTCGGCGGGCCGGAAGGAGTGCAGATCGAAGGCCTCTTCAATCGGGACGACGACGGGTTCGTCGAGGTCTGGATCCGGGGAGTCATCGCGCGGCACCATGAGGGGAAATCATAGCGTCGAATCTCGACAGTCGAATTTCGTCTGGCCCGCGCCGAAAATCTCGAGTCGGGCGGAAAGTCCCTGGATCCCCGCCCTCGCGGCGACTCCCGGCCGCCGCGGTTAACGCCGCAGATCCGAATCGAGTCTCGCCGCGGCGGGGAAACACCGGCGCCGCCACTCCGCCAGCCCGGCATCCGGGATCGCCCGGCATGGATCCGAGAAGAAGAGGGCAGAGTCCGAGGGCCCTCCCGCCTCGCCGCCCCGGTCGCGCCCTGCCGGGACAGCAGATACGATGGGCCGAGCGGCAAAGATCCCGAACCGGCCCAGAGGGGGGCCCCTCATGCTGCTCGAAACCGAGAGGCTCATCCTGCGCGAGTTCGAAAGCTCGGACTTCGATGCCGTCCACGGCTACGCGAGCGACCCGGAAGTGATTCGCTACATGCCCTGGGGGCCCAATTCCAGGAGCGACACCTCCGACTTCATCCGGCTGGCCAACAGCGAAGCCCGGCTCATGCCGAGAATCTCATTCCAATTGGCGATCGTCGAACGATCATCGGCCCGATGCATCGGAGGAATCAAGATCCAGGTCGAGGGAACGACGGGGGAACTCGGTTATTGCCTGGCCCGCTCGGCCTGGGCGCGCGGATATGCGAGCGAAGGCTGCCGGGCCGTAGTCGATTTCGGCTTCCGCGAACTCGCCCTTCACCGCATCTGGGCGGGATGCGATCCGGAAAATCCGGCTTCGGCCAGGGTTCTCGAAAAGTCGGAATTGCAATTCGAAGAATGTCTGCAACGCGACACTCAGATTCGCGGCCAGTGGCGGGATACCCTGCTCTACGCTCTTTCGCGGGAGGAATGGGCATCTGGATGACGTCGCCGCATCGCCGCCGGCTCTCCGCCCATGGCGGAATCGAATCGGGAGTCCAGAGCCGGCTGCCCACGAGCGGAAGGCTCCATACTTCGCGCTGAGACTGGCCCCGCTCCGATGTCGAAACTACCCTGGATCAACGCCCGGGGGCCCGCACTCCAGCAGGCCCAGCGGCCCGGATCAACCGACTCAGCGGGAAAGGGAAGTCCAGATGGCGGAATCCGTCGAAATCCACGGACATTGTGATGAGAGCTTCCGCGGCGTTCGCGAAGTATTCGAGCGAGCCTTCGAATGCGGCGACGAGCTCGGCGCTTCCGTCTGCGTCAACGTCGAAGGCGAAAACGTGGTCGACCTCTACGCCGGCTTCTCCGACGAGGCGCGCACTCGGCCCTGGCAGCGCGACAGCCTCGTCAACGTCTTTTCCAGCACGAAGGGCATGACGGCATTGTGTGCGCTCCGCCTCGTGGAGGAGGGACGCCTCGAACTCGATGCTCCGGTGGCGCATTACTGGCCCGAATTCGGGGCCAGGGGGAAATCCGAACTTCCGGTGCGCTACCTGCTCTCTCATCGCGCGGGCCTGGTGGCCGTGAGGAGACCGCTGCCCCCCGGATCCCTCTACGACTGGGAGACCATGACCCGCGCGCTCGCCGAGGAAGAACCCTGGTGGACGCCGGGCGAAGAACACGGCTACCACGCCGTGAGCTTTGGATTCCTGGTCGGAGAAGTCGTGCGCCGCATCACGGGCAGGAGCCTCGGCAGCTACTTTCGCGAAGAAGTCGCCGCGCCCCTCGGTGTCGACTTTCATATCGGCCTGCCCGAGGAATGCGAATCCCGGGTCTCACCCCTGGTTCAGGGTCCCGTCCATAGCGAAGGCGGCCCGGATCTCTTCCAACAGATCATGCAGGATCCGGAGGCGATGCTCGCGAAAGCCTTCACGAACCCCCCCCTTCTACCCACCGATGCCAATACCCGCGAGTGGCGTGCGGCGGAGATTCCGGCGGCGAATGGGCACGGAACGGCGAGCGCCCTGGCCCGCGTCTACGCGGCCCTATCCCTGGGAGGCGACCTCGACGGGGTGCACGTGCTCTCGCCCGAGGTGATCGAAATCGCCCGCACCGAACAATCCCTCGGCAAGGACCTGATCCTGCCCCTGGTCTCTCGTTTCGGGGTCGGCTTCTCGATGCCACCCGCCGAGGAACCGACGGGCCCGAATACCCGGGTTTTCGGACACGCCGGGGCCGGGGGCTCCTACGGCCAGGCGGATCCGGAAAATCGCATGAGTTTCGGCTACACGATGAACCTCATGCACTCCGGCCTCTGGCTCGTCGATCCACGTCCCCGTGCATTGCTGCGCGCCGTCTACGCGGCCCTGGCATAGAAGAGCCGAGGACCCCGACCCGAAGCGGCATGGGGCTTCCGCCACCTGGACGCATTCCGAGGGATACTTCGGTGCCCGTCGCCAAAGCCGATTCCTCAGACGAAGAGTCGCATCGGAAATTTCTGCCCGATTTCTTCGTGCAGGGCCTCGCCGATATGTTCGGGTCGTGGCGCCGCGAGGATTTCATCGACCCGGGCGCGGGCCCGGACCACGAGGGCCGGACGCCCCGCCTCATCCCATTCCTTCGGGCTATGGCGATCGCCGATTTCCGGATAGACGTAATCGGATTGCATCCGGGTCAGGGTCTGGGGGTGTCCGAGATAGTGGTCGGGACCATTCAGACATACCTCCTTCATGGCCTCGAGCGAAAGCGCATCCTCAGTGATTTCGATGCCCCGTATCGTACGGTTGATCGCCCCCAGCATATCGTTATCGATCACCAGACTCTCGAGGCAGCAACCGAGCAGGCTGGCGTGCATGCCGGCCGCCTCGTAGACGAGATTGGCCCCGCTATGGCCCGCCAACGCGTCCGTATAGGCTTTTTCGTAGCCCGACTGGGCATCCGGCAGCTTGGCATCCGCCATTCCGGCCGCGATGCCGGTGGGCAGATCGTAGAAGCGCCCCATCTGCCCGCAGGCGGCCATCAGGATCGCCTGTTCTCCGCCACCACCGCTCATGGCCCCGCTGCGCAGGTCGGATACGAAGGGCCAGGTGCCGCAGATCGCTGGATGTCCCGGCTGCAAGAGGTTGACGTAGACGAGACCCGCAAGAACCTCGGCGATGGATTGAACCAGCGAGCCCGCGAGAGCGGCGGGGCCGGTAGCGCCGGCCTGCAGCGCCGAAAGCAATAGGATGGGCATCCCCCGGCGGACACAGACTTCGAGCACCCTCAAGGCCTCCTCTCCGAAGCGCAGGGGGGGAACCACGTGACAACAAGAGCAACTCACGAAGGGGCGGTCTCGCCATTTTTTTTCGCTGCCCGCGACGATTTCCAGCATATCGATGACTTCTTCGGCATGGGCGGGCGCCACGAAGCTGGTGCCAACGTGCTTTCGGGTTCCGGAGATCGAGGCGTAGCAGGTGTTGAAATCCATTTCGCGAGGATCCGGCACATCCCGCGGAACCATGCAACGTTGGAAGAAATGAATATGCTCCATCGCGTCGACGACACGCGCCGCTTCGTAGAGATCCTGCAATCGGGAATCGCGATATTCACCCCGAATCGGATCGACTACGTGCACGGCGGCGCCGGCCGTTCCGAAGTAGGTGCGGGAACCGCTGAGTTCCATGTCGTGGACCTGATCCTGAGCGGCCAGAACTAGATTTCGAGCCGCACTCGCGATCACATCCTCGACCAGGGCCCGGGGAAATAGAAGGCGACCCTCGGCGTCGACGGATCCCCCCGCTTCGCAGACCCGCTCTCTGCAGGAGGGAGTCGCCCCCCCGATACCGATCTGCTGGAGGGCGTCCAACACCGCTCGATGGATGCCCTCCATCTCGGAAGGATTGAGGGGCTGGTAACGGCCACCGGACTGCCCGGGCTGGACCGGCCGCTGCTGCCCGGAAACGACCGCACTCCGTTCTGCGCGCCGGCCCTCGCGTCCGCCCATACGCCTGGATCGGGAAGCCATACTCTTCTCCCTCGTCTCCGTTCCCTGGACTCCTGGGTGGAGTCTAGTACTGATCAGACCCGAAGATAAAGCCCCCGACCCACGGCGGGAAGCAACCCCGAAAAAACGCCTCGGGGCAAGCGGAACTCAGGCGCGCCAGGGCCGGGCGGCGTCGGGAGGACCTCGCGGGCGGCCCTGAAACCCGAACTCAATCTCTTGAAGTGCTGCCCCATCGGGCGCATGGCCAGGCCTGGAGGGATGAACGGCCGCGGGTAAAAATTCCTCCAGCCGGCCGGAAGAATTTGAGTTTCTGGCTCCCCCCCTCCGCCGATGGAGGGTCAATGGGCCGCAGCCGCATGGGGTTTCTTCGAGGCCCGGGCCGAGCGGCGATCCCGAATTCCCGCGAGGGAAGGCTGGCGGCGAAAGTACCCCTCGCGCTCCTCGTCCCACACGACCTCCCGGACCGCTTCGGTGGTATGGTGGTGATTGCGATGGATAGCCGCCAGTACATGCCTCCGATGCCCGGATGCGAACTTCTGCGCAGCCCCAGCCGGGGAATTCGCGATCCGAAGGAGAGAGCGCGGCCTCGAAGCCAGAAGCGCTCGGCGTCAAACTGGGACTGCAACATCCGATGAGAAGCGCGTGCGCGCGCATATTCTGCGAGGCCTGAAGGCATGGAATCCACCCGATTTCTCGATGACGATTTCGAGATCCCCAGCGGATTGGAAACGGAGGGATTTCGCCTGCGAATGCTCGGCGTCGAGGACGTCGTGAAGGACTACGACGCCGTCATGTCGAGCGTCGAAGAGTTGCAGAAGATCTGGCCGGACTCCGGCTGGCCCAGGGGCCTGACCCTCGAAGAAAATCGCAAGGATCTCGAGCGGCATCAACGCGAATTCACGAGCCGACTCGCATTTGCGTATACCGTCGTAAGCCTCGACGAAACGCGGGTATTGGGATGCGTCTACATCAACCCGACCAATAGATCCGGCTACGATGCAGAAGTCTACCTCTGGGCCCGGGAAGCGAAATTGGGACGGGGTCTGGATGCCCGGCTCTACGCGGTCGTCAGGAAATGGCTCGACGCGGAGTGGCCCTTTCGCAAGCCGGCCCTGCCGGGGCGCGACATCGCCTGGGATCGCTGGGACGCGCTGGCCGAGGGAGAGACCTGAGGGAAGATAGGGCGCCCGAGCCGGCTCCGATTCGTCCGGACGAAAACCATATCGCCTGGGTCCGCGAGGCCGAAGACCGCCCGCTCATGCCTCGGTGATCACCTGCAATCCGGCCATACATGATCACCTGAAATGCGGCCAAAGGAATCGCGCGGTCATGATCCCCATTTGTAGAGCAATTTCCTTTTCGTTCGCCCACTCTCTTCGATTCAGCCCCGCGCGGAGTGACTGCAAGGGCGAGATCCGAAGCCCGCGAAACGGCGATCGTTTTCGACGCCCTTGCAGCCGCGAGCACGGGGCTAGCCTCGCCTGGCGGGAGAATCCGAACGGAGTTTGCACCCCTTACGAACACCACCGGAAGACACACTTTCGGAGGCCTCCCTTATAGCCGCATTTCAGGTGATCATGTATGGCCGCATGGGGGTGATCACCGAGGCTCATGCTCCCAGCGGCCGGGCATCCCGGGCTACCAAATCGAGTAGGATCTGACATCTTGCATCGCCAATCCATGTCGATTATGGGGGAATTTTCGATTCTTCCCTGGCGACACACAATTGACCCCAGGAGGATTCTGGTTTTGATGCCAAATCCATTCGTGATAAGAGTTGCCCTGTTGATTGGGCTTGGTCTTTTATTCTCATGCGATGACAGTACTTCGGGCGGTAGTGGCAATAATGAATTCGTCAGCGTGGCCGAATGCGTTCAATCTGACTTCGCTTCTTGTGTCGAGCGCTACGGTGAAGGAAATTATGAGATCTGGTTGGGCATCACGGAAATCTCCATCGACGAATTCGACATCGAAACTGACTGGTGCGGCTGAGCTCGATACGGAAGCGAGAACGCTGCCCGATCGTGTCATCACCTGGTCGCCTACGTCCCCCGGGCCACATCCCCGTCGCCGATGGCCCTGGAATGAGGCGACCCCGCGCAGAGTCCACCTCCCGACGGCTTTCCGAAAGTCATCACCGGGGCATGCCGGCGCGAAGCCGATCCATCTTCGTCGGGTGGCCGGGCTCGGGCTTCCTGAATCCGCGAGCCCCCCGACGAGCCCGCTGGATACGATGGATCGAATCAGAAGACCCTGAAACGACGTTGCACGTGTCGCTGACGAATGGCGATGGCCTCGCGCCTCTGCTCCGGGTCGACGCGGGGCATATCATCGGGGATCCAGTCCCGGATCTGATCGAAGGCGATCTTTTTCGCCGTGATCGTGGGCCAATCCGCTTCGTCTGGAAGTTCCGAATAGGCCCAGCGATTCGTGACGAAGCCCCGGGGCAGACCGGTCGTATCGATCCAATTCTGAATGCCCGGATCGCGATGCGCGACCACCCATCTCTGCACGCCATCCCCGCCCAAATACGCCTGGTGGGCATTCAAACTGCTCTGATGATTCGCGTAGTCGGGCGACTCACCCCATAGATTCCCGAGATGAATCCCCGCATAGACGGGATTCCCGGAGAAGCGCGCCTCCACGTAGAGTGCTTCGTCCTGCCCCAGATCGTAGATCCCACCGGCGTAGATATTCGTACTCATGCCGCCGCCGGTATCGCTCGAGGCCGCATTCGGCTGATTGTAGCCGTTGACGGGCATGAAGTAGCGACCGGCCTCCTCATCGTCATGATTGCCGAGACTGTTGAGAAGCACGTCATAGAAGTGCAGCCAGAACCGCATCTGCCCCCGGATGAGGGCCCCCATCCGACGCAGATTCTCGGCCGCCCTCTCTGGAGTCAGCGCGGGTGGATGGCTGCCCGCAGCGTCCAGGGGAATGATCGTGAGCGCAATGGGCTCCTCGTTCTGCCAGTCGTGGAAGAGTTGTCTCCCGCTGATGTAGGTCGCAAAGCGATCGCCCTCCTCGGGTTGGTCGGGGCTCGGCGGCTTTCGGGTGCAGATGAAATTCCCGCTAAAGCCCGGGGGCTTCTCGCTCGCCAGCAGCAACTCGAACTCACCGTCATTCGATACCTGCAGGCCGTCGATATCCAGGGTGCCGAAACCCGTGCGATAACCCGGAATGAGTTCCCTCAGATCTCCCGTATCCCCCGCCAGCGGGCCATTGGATACCTCGAAGATCAGGTATTGCGGGGCCTTCGGGCCGGAGGCCGCAGCTTCCTCTCCGCGCCAGTGGCGAAAATCTTCGACTTTACCGCGGACGAGATAGCGATTGCGCCCGTCGATGGGCGCGTAGAAGTAGATCGCATCCGGATTCTCGATCGTGGCCTTGTTGAAGATGGACAGGGCGTTTCGGAAGGCCGGACGCTGGGGATCCTCGTGGAATGCGCGCTCGATCCCATGGTGGACGAAACCCGCCAGGTAGCGGTAGCCCTCTGCGAGCACCCGACGACTGGCGTCGGGGGCTAAAAATTCCGGATTGTCGATCGTCTCGCGTGCGGCCTGGAGCTCGGCCATCATCTCATCCCATGCCTCTCGAAGATCCGTGCTGGCCCGATCGATCGTCGCTTTGTCTTCGCCTCCAGTCATCTTCCCCTCGTCGCAGTTTCATTTTCAGCACCGCTTTCCCTTTCCCAATCCCCGATCCCCATCCTCTTCTTCATCCCGATCTTCTTCATCCCCATCTTCGGCGTCCCATTTTTCACGGCGCGCCCGCTCTTCCTTCTTCCTCGAGACTTCCTTCGGGCGGACTACTTCCTTCGCCCTTCTTCCACTTTCTTTCCCCTCCTTTCCCCTTCTTTCCCCGGCTCTAACCCGGGGTCATCCCAAAACCGATTTCAAGATGGGTTGGCCCGCGCAGCCATCTCCTCAGCCACTTCTCTCAATCATGAGCGCTAGGATAGCTCATGATCCTTTTCTCGATGGGAGGTCTCGGAGCGTGCGCTTCTACTTCGATTTTGCCAACTACTTCAAGATGCTCGGGCTGGCGTGGAATGAGGAGTCCGCTGCGGCACGCTATTTCTACCTCTTCGTTCTGCTCGTCTGGGTGCCGGCGATTTCCAGCTTTCATGCCGTCTGCTTCTTCCTGGACGGGATCTTCTTTCCGAAGATGCTACGCCTCGAAGTCAAGCAGCCGATCTTCATGGTGGGCCATGCGCGCAGCGGAACGACGCTGACACATCGGCTTCTTTCGAAGGATGAAGGGCGCTTCAGCTCCTTCATGCTCTACGAACTCTACTTCCCATCCCTGCTCCAGAAGAAGGCGATTCGTGCCATCGCCGCCCTCGATCAACGTTATCTCGGCCGCTTTCTGGAGAAGCTGGTGCAGCGCTGGGAGGCCGGGCATTACACCAGCGACGCGCATGAAATGGGCCTGACGATCCCCGAGGAAGACGACATCATCTACTACTACTCGATGGCTTCGGGCTTCTGGATTACGAAAATGCCCTATATGGGAGACCTCGACTTCTACCATGTCGATGACTGGCCCGAAGATAAACGCCGGCGTCTGCACGATTTCTACCGCGACTGCGTGCGCCGTCAGCTCTATCTGAATGGCAGTGAGAAGATCCACCTCTCAAAGAATCCGGTCTTCTCGGGCCGTGTCGCCTCATTGATCGAATCTTTCCCGGATGCACGCATCGTCGTCAACGTCCGCAATCCGAACGAAACCATTCCGAGTCTGCTCAAATTGTTGGATGGCGGATACCAGATTCTGGGCTGGGATGAGAGCAGGCGCGCCAGGACCCTGCGAATCCTCGCCGAGCAATCTTTCGACACCTATCTGCGACCACTCGATTTCCTGGCGCAGAATCCGCACGTACGCGGATCGGTGGTGAATTACCGCGATCTCGTCTCGAATCCCGCAAACGTCATCGAAGAAATCTACGCCGACCTGGGGCTGGAAATGACCTCTGAATATCGCGAACTCCTCTTGAAAGAGGCGAGTGGCTCGCGCGGACACACATCAAAGCATCGCTACAGCCTCGAGGAATTCGGACTCGACGCGAATGAGATCCAGGACAGGCTCGCAGCTCTTTTCCGGCGTTTCGAATGGGAGAGGATGGAAACCGAGTAGCGCATCCAATGCCACAATCCCCGGCCCGGCGGTCGGAAGCCAGGGGCATCCGCATTTCCGCGGCAGCCACGGGGGGACGGAGAAGACGGCGAAGAGATCGACATCAGACTCCCCGAAAGGACGAACTCCCGACTCGAGAAGACATTTTTAAATCATCCGGGCAGGCCCTGGAATGGGATCAGGGGGCGAAGCTCGACCTGGCCTTGACCCCCCAGCGGCCGTCCTGATGCGTGACTATATAAAGGGAATCGAAGCGGGCAATGACCGAGCCATCCGCCCGATAGCGAATAAATCGCGTATCGATATGAACTTTTCCCGCCCCGGCGTGGATCACCTTCCGCCGCTCCCAGGCACTATGATGCCAGCCCGGCGTTGCAGCGATGAATCGCTCGATGGCATCTGGACGGCTGCCGGCCTCCCCGAGCACGGAAACGCTTCCACTGGCGATCCGATAGTGGGGAAAGTGAAAGGTCTTCTCCAGGGCCTGGACATCCCGGGCGTTGAATGCCGCCATGAAATCGTCGAGGACTCTCATCGCAGAGGCCTCGGCCCGAGTATCGGAGACCAGTGCCAGCGAAGCGGGATGAACAGTCAGGAAGAGGATCGCCGCAAGAATTCCCATCCGTTGACGTCTCATGCACTTCCTCCTGAATTCCATCTCGCGGATCAGATTCTTCGCCTCAATTCCCGTCGATGCTTCGAATAGACGAGGGGCGGGCCGTAACTCCCAGAGATCCCGGAGAATGCGAGTTCCGCAGCCCGCCCCAGGATGCAAAAAGATGGCTCTCGCTCTTCCCCCTTCATGACACAAGTCGATCCATTCAGAGCATCAATGGCGTAGATTCGATGAGGATGACCGGCCATCCCACAATCCCCCGATGGGTGTGAGCATAGCCTTTGCCGGGAGTACGCTCCCCACATCGGAGCGCTCCGCCCACCCGAGGACCCCCGCCCATCCAGGCGAAAACGCCATCAAGACAGGGAGCGACGACGGCAAGTCACATCGAACTTGCGAGTTCTTTCCCGAGGTGACGGCGCACTCCCTCGGCCAACTCCTCGGCATCTGTGGTGTGGTAGTAGAAGTCCAGGGTCTGGCCATCCGGTGCCACGAGAAAGATCCAGGTAGAGTGGTTGATGCGGTGGTCACCGGGCTCCGGGCTCTGGGTGATGTGAGCGTGCTCACGACGCACCTTGAAACTGCGCACGATGTCGAAGATCTGTTTCACACTACCGCTGAGACCCACGATACGGGGGTCGATTTCCGACAGATAGGTGGCGAGTTCCTGGCTTCCATCGCGCTTATCGAAACTCACAAAGAGCGGCTGAATCTTTTTAGAATCCTTGCCCAGGAGATCCAGAACTCGGTCGATCGTCCGCAAAGCAAGCGGACAGGATTCCTGACAGCGCGTGTAACCAAAGTAGAGGAGCATGTAGTGGCCACGAAAGTCCTGATCTGAAATCGGGCGGCCGTGATGATCAATCAGCGAGAAACTGCCACCCAGCGTAGCGGGATCGGGAAATCCCCCATACGCGTGCTCTGGCGACTTCTCTCCACCCTTCTTCTTGGCCTCGGATTGGGACTTCGCCCCTTCCGCATCCGTCATCGCGGCGAAGGGCCAGACGATAAGCGCCGCGAATAGAAGAACCGAAGCAAAGAAATTCGATGAGCGTGCGAACTGCGATGCCCTCATATCAGCCCACCGTAATCTGCGTTTCGGCGACGCCCACGACCTCGCGGTGAACCCACTGCTGAAACTCCCCACGCACTGGGAATACCCCGCTGCCCCGCGGTTCTACGATGATGTCATAGCGCTGCGCGGTCGAGAGATCAAAGAACTTCCCTGGTGTCAGCGGGAAGGGCTTCGACCAGGGCGCCGCACCGACCCCCCCTGGCTCGCCGCCGAGTGCACGAGAATCGACATTGACCACGGTCATGTCAAAGGGATCACCCGGATCACCGATCGTCACGCGAAGCGGTCCGTAGGCCCCATTGATCAGACGCACAAGAAGTTTCTGATCACCCCGGATCGTCGGTGCAATGGCCGGATCGGTGATC
>PVBE010260760.1_pt1 | contig 26473 bp, 20 predicted proteins | sample 1631181 | NCBI WGS metagenome assembly PVBE01 (sample SAMN08397723, study PRJNA350692) | Marine metagenome, whole genome shotgun sequencing project. | isolation source: water | place: Pacific Ocean | collected 2012-04
GCCCGCGGCCCAGGGCGTGGTGTCGGTGGTGCCCTGGTTGCCGGAGGTGCCCTTGGCGTTGCTCAGGGCGGTGTAGGGCGTGCTGTTGATCGTGCGGAGCCAGGCGCCCTTGGATTTTTCAGTCCAGGTCGCCGAGGCGGTCATGCGCAGGGTGGTGACCGTGAGCGTGCTGTAGGCCAGGTTGACCATGTTGGCGTCCTTGAGGGAGGCGTCGGTGGCGTTCATCACCTGGTTCGGTTTGCCCCAGCCGACCCACTTGTTCACCGCCAGGGGAGAGCCGTAGCCCATGTTCTTGGCCTGCTTGAGCACCAGGGTCCAGCCGCCGCCGTCGGTCTTCATGTCGCAGTAGACCGAGATGGCGTTGCTGGAGGATCCGCCATCGGGGTCGATGGAGTAGGCGCCGCTGGCCGCCGAGGCGTTGGCTGCCAGCAGGTCCTTGCAGCTCAGCGGCAGGCGACACTTGCCCGAGCTGCAGACGCCGCCCTTGCAGTCGGCGCCCGTGGTGCAGGCCTTGCCCACGGCGCAGCCGCTGCAGACCTTGCCGCCGCAGTCCACGTCGCTCTCGTCGCCGTTTTTCAGCTTGTCGGTGCACTTGTGGCACTTGGACGCGTCGAAGGCGCAGGTCGATGAGCAGGTGAGCGTGCCGCCGTCGTGGCCCTGGGTCTTGCAGGTCTTGCCGCCGAGGGCCTTGCCGTCGCACTGCTCCTTGCCGTTGATCACGCCGTCGCCGCAGCGCAGGCACTTGGAGATGTCGAAGGCGCAGGTGGAGCTGCAGGCCAGGGTCCCGCTGATGTAGCCCATGGACTTGCAGGTCTTGACGCCCAGCAGCGCGCCGTCGCACTGCTCGCCCGGGTCGATGGCCTTGTTGCCGCAGGAGCTGACGCACTTGCTCGAGGAGCAGACCTCGCCGAACTTGCACGGGCTGTTGCAGCCGCCGCAGTGTTTGGCGCTGGAGGCGGTGTCCACGCAGGCGCCGCCGCAGTCGGTTTGACCGGAGACGCAGGTCAGGGCGCAGACGCCCGCCTTGCAGATGTGCCCCGCCTTGCAGGCCGCGTCGCACTTGCCGCAGTGGAACAGATCGGTCTTGACGTTGACGCAGGTGCCGCTGCAGTCGGTGAGCCCCGTCTGGCAGGAGAGCGCGCACTTGCCGGCCGAGCAGAGGTAGCCCGCCTTGCAGGCCGCGCCGCACGAACCGCAGTTGCCGTTGTCGCTCTGCAGGTTGACGCAGGTGCCGCTGCAGTCCTTGAGTCCTGTCTGGCAGGAGAGCGCGCACTTGCCCGCCGAGCAGACCTCGCCAGACTTGCACGCCACCCCGCAGCCCCCGCAGTGGAAGAGGTCGGTCTTGACGTTGACGCAGGTGCCGCTGCACTGGGACAGCCCCGCCTGGCAGGTGAGCCCGCACTTGGCCGCCGAGCAAACCTCGCCCGCCTTGCACGCCGCGCCGCACGACCCGCAGTGGGCGTTGTCGGCCTGAATGTTGACGCAGGTGCCGCTGCAGTCCTTGAGCCCGGCCTGGCAGGAGAGCGCGCACTTGCCCGTGGAGCAGACCTCGCCAGACTTGCACGCCGAGGCGCAGGCGCCGCAGTGGCCCACGGCAGACTTGAGGTTGACGCAGGTGCCGCTGCAGTCGGTGAGGCCAGCCTGGCAGGAGAGGCCGCACTTGCCCGCCGAGCAGAGCTCACCCGCCTTGCACGCCGTGCCGCAGGCGCCGCAGTTGTTGTTGTCAGCCTGCAGCTTGGCGCAGTAGCTCGCCCCGGCGTCGCCGCCGCCGCACTTGGTCTGCCCTTTGGCGCAGGAGAGCGCGCACTTGCCCGCCGAGCAGACCTGCCCCGCCGCGCACTTGGTGCCGCAGGCGCCGCAGTTTTGGTTGTCGCTCTGCAGCTTGGCGCAGTAGGCCGCGCCGCCGCCCGTGCATTTCTTTTGCCCCGACGGGCAGGTGAAGGCGCAGGTGCCCGAGGAGCAGACCTGCCCCGCCTTGCAGGCGCTGTCGCAGGCGCCGCAGTGCTTGCCGTCGTTGTTGAGGTTGACGCAGGTCTTGCCGCACTGGGTGGTGCCGGGGCCGCAGATCCCCTTGTCGGGGCCAGCGTCGAGCTTGGCCGGCGGCGCGTCGGGCGTCGCCTGGTCCACGGGCGCTGGTGGCGTGTCGTCCCCGCAGGCGAGGACGAAGAGGAGGCTAAGGCAGCAGGCGAGGCAGGCGTCCAGTCATGATCTCTCCTTTGATGGGGAGAGATCAGTATACGTCGTGGCGCGCCCCGGGGGAAAGAGGCTCAGATGGCGTCGAAGGTGAGCATGACCTTGTTGTACAGCTTCGGCTTGAACTTGCGGGCGAGGTTGCCGAAGGTCAGGACGTACACGCGCTTGCGTGCCTGGACCACGTAGGTCTCGATCTTGACCTTGGCCCCCTTGTGATGGGCGCGGAGCACGAAGGCCGGGTGATTGGTCCCCTTGAGCTTGCCGCGCTTGTCCTTGAGGATTTTCCACCCCTTGGAGCGCCAGCCCGCCTTGATCGCCTCGGCCACCTTGTGGATGTTCACCGTCTTGAACTTGCGCCGGATGCTCAGGGAGCCGGCCTTGCCGAACCTGAACTTCACCTTCTTGGTGGTCTGCTTCACCTTCTGCCATTTGGCAGGCACGCTGACCCTCGCCAGCAGCGAGCCGAAGGTGTACCGCTTGAATTTACGTGCGTGGGCGGCGGTGCTCAGGCCCATGGCCAGGGTAACTGCCACCACGGTCATCAAACGGATCCTGTTCCAGCGTTTCATCTGCTCCTCCTCGTCGTTGTTTGAGGTTGCGGCGGCGCTGGTGCACGCCACCGGGATGCCAAATCTAGCGGACTAAGCGGCCCGCGCAAGGGCAAAGGTGTGCTTTTGCGCAGCGGGCTAGATTCCGCCGTCCCCGCACTTGTAGTTGGTGTTGTACTTCCAGTGCAGGCAAGCCCTGGCCTGGCCCGCCGAGGTGGGTCCGAGGCGGCAGACGCAGTCCAGCTCGGTGGGCTGGGTGCCGGTGGACTTGCAGTCGGTGATGGTGCTGCACTTGCGCCCGCAGAGCCCGCCCCAGAGCTGATCGGAGACGCACACCGCGCCGGGCGGGCAGACGCCGTCGTTGGCGCAGCCGATCTTGGCGCAGTAGCCGCCCTTGAAGTAGGGCCCCTTGTTGCAGCGCATGCCGGAGCCGGTCTCGCAGTCGGCGTCGGTGGTGCAGGACGCGCCGGTGGTGGCGATGACGTCGATCTCCAGGGGCGAGTCGTAGCCCACGGGCACCGTGGCGCACTGCTTGTACCGCACGTCGTGGGCGCAGCCGCGGCCGACGATGTGGTACTTGCCCTTGAAGTCCTTGGCCACGGCCTCCACCACGATGAGCACCTGCTGGTTTGTGGGGATCGAGACCTTGCTCGCCACCTCGGGGTTGATGCCCTTTTTGACGCGCTGGACCGTCTGGGTGCTGAGGATGGCCAGGGCCGGGTTATTGAGCCGGTAGGTGCCGGGGATGTCGGCGCAGGTGATCCGCGCGCCCTTTTTGGTGGAGTTCTTCAGCACGGTCAGCTGGTAAAAGCCGATGATCTTCTGCAGCTCGCGGTCAGTGACGAAGCCGGAGTTCACCGCGCCGCCGTCCTTGCCGGGGCACGGGATGACCTCGGGCTCGGGCTCGGTGCAGGCCGCCGTGGACAGCAGCATCAGGCAGGCGAGATATGTCAGGGCGCGCGTCATTTCAATATTATCGGCGGCTGCACCGCGCTGGGGTAGACCGGCTGCGGCGTGTCCGGCCGGGTGAGCAGGATGGCCGCCACCACGCCGCCGGCCACGGCCAGCCCGGCGCCGATGCCGATGACCCACCACTTGGCGTTGGACTTTTTCTTCGGGCGCTTGAGCCGCACCACCAGCGGCTCGTCCATGGAGCCGTCGTGGGCCACGGTCATGCTGCCGCGGGCCAGGGCCTCGACGAAGTAGACCACCTTCCCCCGCTTGCGCTTGAGCGTCACCGCCGGGATCATGCCCTTGACCACCTTCTGGCCCGGCTTGACCTTGACCTTCACCGAGGAGTACTCGCCCCCCTTGACCTTGCGCCAGCGGATGGTGACGTGGGTTACGAGCTTGCGCGGGTCGGTGATGTTGATCGTGACCTCGATGGGGCTGCCGGCGATCACCTTGCGCGGTGCCTTGGCCTCGACCTCCACCGGGGGCTTGCCGCCCGGTCCAGGCCGACCCGGACCGCCCTGCTTGGGCGGCGGAGCTCTGGACGGCATCTTCAGCCGCAGCAGCGCCTCCTTGAACATGGCCCGGATGCTGGGCGAGACCCCCTTGGGCAGCCGAAAGTCAGGCTTGAGCTTGAGCAGCGCCATGAACGACTGCACGGCGTCCTCGGCCTTGCCCTGGGCCGTGAAGCAGACCCCCATATACAGGAAAGAGCGCGCCCGCTGCATGGGGCCCACGCCCTTGACCTGGTGGACGCGGATCAGCGCCTGCAACGCCGCGGCGTACTCCATCTGCTCGTAGAACTTCTCGGCCTGCTGGAGCATCGCCTCGGCCTGCTGGGATCCAGCGGGTGCCTGGGGCTGCTGGGCCGCGGCGACCCCGGGCCAAAGGAGGCAAAATACCGCAAAGACAATAAGAATTCGGTGAACCACTGAGTCGATGCTACCGACGGTACTTGCGGGTGTCAAGGAAGCGCAGACCCAATAACTGGCCCGCTGAGGGTGTCACATAGTGGGAGGACAATCGTTGCTCGATGGATGGATCGTGACCTAAGATGAAGCCGTGGCTCAGACCCTGATCACAGACCGCAGAACGGCCGGTTCAAGCTACAAAATCCTACGCCGGCTGGGCAAGGGAGGCATGGCCGAGGTGTTCCTGGCGCGCCAGGAGGGCATGGCCGGGCTGCGGCGCCTCACCGTGATCAAAAAGATCCTGCCCCAGCTCTCCGAGGTGCAGGATGTGGCCGAGATGCTGCTGGACGAGGCGCGCATCGCGGCCCAGCTGACCCACCCCAATATCGTCCAGATCTACGAGCTGGGCCAGGAGGAGGGGCAGTACTTCATCGCCATGGAGTTCGTCGACGGCTGCGACCTGGCCACCCTGGCGCGCATCGAGCGCCACCGGGAGAGCCGCATCCCCCTGCGGCTGACCCTGCGCGTGCTCTCCGAGGCGGCCATGGCCCTGGACTACGCCCACCGGCAGGTGAGCCTCGACGGCCGGCCGCTGAACCTGGTGCACCGCGACGTGTCGCCGCACAACGTGCTCTGCAGCCGGGACGGCGCGGTGAAGGTCACCGACTTCGGCATCTCCAAGTTCGCCGGCAAGCATCAGCTGACCCAGGTCGGGGTGGTCAAGGGCAAGGTGCAGTACATGTCGCCCGAGCAGTACCGCGGCGCGGCCGTGGACCACCGCTCGGACATCTTCTCCATGGGCGTGGTGCTCTACCAGCTCACCGTGGGCAAACTGCCCCGGGTCACCGAGAGCGGGCAGGTGGCGATCAAGCGCGTGGTGGAGGGCACCATCCCCCGCCCCACGTCCCTGCGCTCGGAGTACCCCGAGGAGCTCGAGGACATCGTCATGCGGGCGCTGGCCAACAACCCCGACGAGCGCTACCCCGACGCCGCGGCCCTGCGCGACGACCTGCTGGAGTTTGCCCGGGAGCACGACCTGCTCGCCTTCCCCAAGGAGCTGGGCGAGTACGTCAACACCCTGGTGCCGCCGTCGGACCTGGTGGTTCATGAAAAGTCGGTCATCGGCGTGCCGGCGGCCTCGGCCGGCCGCGAGGACAGCGGCCCCATGGAGCCCCAGGTAGAGGACGGCCGGCCGCTGCCCTCGGTCATCGTGGAGGAGCTGGCCAGCGAGGCTGCGCCCCACACCAAGATGACCTCCTCCATCGGCCGCCACCGCAAGCCGCCGCCCGCCAGCCTGGAGCTGGAGGAGCAGGCCGTGGAGCAGAACACCGACATCCCGATCACCGACTCGGCCATCGAGGAGTCTCGCGCCGCGGAGGCCTCGGAGCTCGCTGTGCTGCCCGACGAGGACCTCACGCCGTTCCCCGACGACCCCGAGCCGTACCGCCAGGTGACGCCGCCGAGGCCCTACCGCCCCCCGCGGCGGGAGCAGCCGCAGGAGTACGCGCCCACGCCGGTGCCCCAGGTGACGGACCAGATCCGGTTGGACCGGGAGCCTGAACCCGAGCCCGCCCCCCTGCCGCAGACCGAGCCGCGGCTGGAGCCCGTCGCGCCCCCGGTGGAGCCCCCGCCGCCCAGGGCCGAGGGGAAGGCCGGCGCCGGCGCCTGGGTGGTGGCCCTGCTGGCCGTGCTGGTGGCCGCGGGCAGCCTGGCCTACGTCTTCCTCGGTGATCGGCTCAAGATCGTGCAAAAACCCACGGCCAGGCCGGCGGTCAAGCCGAAGCTGGGCGCCGGGGTGATCCACCTCCACTCGAATCCGTCCGAGTCGTCGGTCTCCATCGACGGCGCCAAGCGCTGCTTCTCCACTCCTTGCCGGGTGGCGGGGCTGCCCCTGGGGCGGGAGCTGCTGCTGACCCTGCGCGCTCCGGGCCACAGCCTGTGGATGCAGCGGGTGGTGCTGACGGCGCACCAGCCGAAGCTGCTGCTGCGAGCTGACCTCACGCCGCTGTCGGGCTACAAGAAGCCGGCCGCCAAGGGCAAGGGCAAGACCAGGGCCAAGATCAGGGCCGCGCCGCCCAGGGCCCCGAGGAAGGGCACGGCCCGTCGCGCTCCGGCCACGCCGCGAAAGAAATCGGCCGCGGCCGCCAGGCGCCCGCCGGCCAGCGCCGCCAAGCGCAAGCCCGCCGCCCGCCCGGGCAAGGCGAGGAAGGTCGGCAAGAACATCACCATCACCAACAGCGGCTCAGAGGCCTCGGTGCTGGCCATCGACGTGCGCCCCTGGGCCGAGGTCTGGGTCAACGGCAGAAAGGTGGGCTACACCCCCATCGTTCGCCAGATCCCGCCGGGCAAGTACAAGATCAGTCTGAAGAACCCCTCGATGAAGTACGACAAGACCTACCCCATTACCGTCAAGAAGGGCAAAAAGGTAAAAATCGCCGACGTCATTGCCCCCCCGGGCCAGTAGGAGTACATACACACATGGGCTTCTACCGAAAATCGCGGCCGCGGCCGTTCCGGGACGTGGTGTTCATCGCCTGTCCGCCATCCACCATGACCATCCCACCCGTGGGCATCGGCTCCATCGCCGAGTACCTGCGCCAGGTCGGCTACGAGGCGCCGATCATCGACCTCAACATCCGCATGTACAACGCGGCCAGCGAAAAGGAGCGGGAGGCCTGGGACCTGGACAAGAAGAACCTCTGGCTGCAGGAGAACACCCTGGCGCGGCTGCTGGAGCGCTTCGACCGGCAGATCGAGGATGCCATCGACGAGGCCCTGGGCCACGAGCGGTACGTCATCGGGCTCACCGTCATGCACTCCCGCGAGGAGTTCACCACCAAGCTGATCAACCGCATCAAGGAGCGCGACGAAGGCCGGCTGGTCTTCGTCGGCGGCCCGTCGCTGGCCCAGGACCTGATGCGGCGCTCCTACACGCCCATGTGCAACTACGACTTCGCCGTGGTGGGCGAGGGCGAGCTGGCCATGGAGCAGATCCTGTTCCGCCTGGGGCAGAGCGCCGGCGAGGACATCATGGACGTGCCGGGGGTGATCCACCGCCTGCCGGCCTACAGCCAGGACATCGCGCCGCACCCGCCCATCGTGCCGCTGGATCGGCTCCCGTTCCCGCGCTACCGCGACCTCGATCCGGCGGACTACCCCCGGGACGACCCGTTCCCTGTGGTCTGGAGCCGCGGCTGCCCCGGGCGCTGCGCGTTTTGCGAGTCGTGCCGCATCTGGGGCAACATCCGCACCCGCTCGCCGGACCACATCCTCGCGGAGCTGCGCTACATCACCGAGCGGTTCGACGCGCACCACATCTCGCCCTTCGATCCGATCATCAACGGCAACCCCGCGGACCTGCTCGAGGTGGCCGACCGCCTGATCCGCGAGGGCCCGGAGATCGTCTGGGAAGGCAACTTCATGGCCAACACGAAGATGTCTCAGGAGATCTACGCCAAGCTCAACGAGGCGGGCTGTCAGCGCGCCTACTTCGGCGTGGAGAGCGGCTCGCCCGCGGTGCTGCGCAAGATGAAGAAGCCGTTCAACCTCAAGACAGTGGTCAACAACATCACCTGGGCCAGCAAGGCCGGCCTGGACGTGTACCTCAACATCATCACCGGCTTCCCCGGCGAGGGCGAAAAGGAGTTCGAGGAGACCCTGGATTTCTTGCGCGAGCACAAGGAGATGATCACGGGTATCGAGTTCATCACCGAGTGCCAGATCCCGGAGAAGACCGACGTCTTCATCTACCCCGAGCGGTTCGACATCCGCTTCGACGGGGACAGCTTCCTCGGCTACAAGTGGGAGAGCCTGGACGGCACCAACACCTACAAGGTGCGCCAGCAGCGGTCGCGCATCGTGGAGCAGGAGGCGGCGGCCGTTGGCATCAAGACCAACCCGTCCACCACGCTCACCGACGGGCAGGAGCTTGACGAGGACTGGATGGACGAGGCCGTCGAGGAGTGAGGCGGCGCGGCCGGTAGCGGTCGTCGCGAGAAACGATTACTATCCAAGGCAGATGGAGCTTCCGGACCACATCCCCCTGGACCTGCTCAAACGGTTCGTCCACTCGCAGATGCAGCGCAAGCTGATCTGCGTCGCCGTCTCCGGGGCCCACGCCAGCGGCTACGCCAACGACGAGACCCCCCTGGAGCTCAAGGGGCTGCACGTGGAGCCCACGGTCAACCTGGTCGGGCTGACCGCTCCGCCCAAGGCGTTCAACTGGGTGGGCGAGTTCGAGGGACTGCTCATCGACTACTCCTCGTCGGAGATCGGTCCGGCCTCGCACCTGCTGCTGCGCGGCGACGGCGCCATCCTGGAGCGGATCCTCTCGCCGATGCAGGTCTTCGGCGGCGAGGACCTGCGCCGGCTGACCCAGGTGGCCCGCGGGGCCATCTGCCGGCTCTTCTTCGAGCACTACCGCAACTTCTCCAAGGGGGTGCTCACCGAGTTCGAGGGCCAGCCGTCGCGTACAGTGCGCCAGGCCCTCAACGCCTACCGCGTGGGGCTCACCGGCGTGCACCTCCTGCGCACGGGGGAGCTGAACCTCGACCTGCTGGTATTGGCGCGCAAGTACAAGCTGTTCAAGATCGACGACCTCGTGCGTATCTACCAGGAGGGCCGGGCCAAGACCCTGGAGGACACCAGCCCCTGGGTCAACCGCATGGCCAAGCTGCACGGCCTGCTCGACGCGGCCTACGAGGGCAGCGAGCTGCCGGTGGACCCGGAAAACCCGGCCGACGTGGAGGAGTACCTGCTGGACATGCGGCGCCGCTTCTTCGACGCGCAGACCGTGCAGATGTAGCGGAAGCCGGAGTACCGCGAATGAAGTAGGGCGGGGGCCTAGGACCGGTTTGCGAACGAATTGAGGGCGCCAAGCTCTGCGTTGAGGGTGTGAGGGTGTGAGGAAGTAAGGCTTTGGGTTTCCCGCTCCCTCACCCCCTCACCACTTCACTTCCTCACCGGGCGATCTACCCATTTGTATTTCGCTCTAGAGCACCCCGATCTTGTCCCGCGGCACCCAGCCCTCCAGGCCGTTGGGCAGGCGGATGCGCACCCAGCCGCCGGACGGCTTGGTCTGCAGCCGCACCTTGAACCCGGCGTGGAGCTTGAAGGTGGACTTGGTGGTGGCGTTGGGGCCCTCGCGCACCTCCAGCCGGTCCGGCAGCACGATGCCCTGGGTCACCCGGCGATCGAGGTAGACCCTCCCGAGCAGCATGCCCGCGCAGAGCAGCGTGATCAGCCCGATGAAGACGTCCCCCACCAGGAGGCCGGCGCGCAGGGGCCCGGGCTGCAGGAAGCGGATGACCAGGATCAGGGCGAAGGTGGCCCACCAGAGCGCGAGGAAGGAGACGGTCCAGGTGCCGGTGCTCAGCAGGCGCACCGCCCGCACCCAGGCCGACTCGCGGTCGGCCCCCTTGAGCTTGTCGGCGACCTTGGTGGCGGCCAGGGCCCGGCTGGTCTCGATGTTGAAAGCCGCGTCCTCCGACGACGGATCCAGGGCCAGGGCCCGCTCGAAGTGGAAGATGGCCGGCCCCAGCTTGCCCAGCTTGAAGTAGGCGCAGCCGAGGTTGTAGCTCAGGTCCTCGTTCTCCAGGGGGATGGCGCGGATCCGCTCCAGGGAGGCCACCGCCTTGGCGGCCTTGCCAGCGTAGAACTCCTTGAGGGCCCGGTCGTAGGCCTGGTCCACGGTCTCGGCGGCGGCGGCTCTCGGCGCGAGCGTAAACAGCCCGATCAACGCGAGCAGCAGGCACGGCGCCCGCAGCCCTGTTGGCGCCAGTGAGGGGAATTGCATTAAACCCCTCCCCTGCCGGTGCGGACGCGGTTGAGCTGATTGAGCAGCCGCTTGACCCGCGCCAGGGTCTCGTCCATCTGGGCCTCACCCGAGGCCGACGGCGCGAAGCGCGCGAAGTCACAGTTCTCCAGCTCCTCGGTCACCGCCGCCACCTGCTCCGGCAAAAACCCCGCGGCCTCGAGGCGCTCGGCCAGCTCGCCGCGGGTCATGCCCTCGGTCAGCTCCCCCAGCTTGTGGTCCAGCAGATCTCGCAGGGCAGCGGTGATGGCGCCGAAGAAGCCCGCCTTGTCCCCCTGCAGGCGCAGCTCGCGAGCCCGCTTGAGGCTGCGCGCGATGCGGCGCGACGCCGCGCGGCGCAGGCGGCCCGGGGTCTCGCGGGTCAGCCGCGCCCGCAGCCGCTCCCCGCCGGTGAGCAGCACCAGCAGGCAGGCAGGCAGGGCCACCAGCAGCCAGAAGAGCGTGCTGTCCAGCGGCTTGATCGGCTGGTGCCGGGTCAGGGGCCTGGCTGGCCGCGGCGGCCGGATGGTGCGGCCCAGCACGTTGGTCTTGCCGGGCTGGCGAGCGGCGGGCGATCTGGGCAGGGCGCCCTTGACGTGCAGCGACAGCGGCGCGGTCTTCAGGCGCTGGTAGCGTCCCCGGCGCGGATCGAAGGTGTCCAGCGCGATGGACGGGACGCGCAGCCGGCCGGACTTCAGCGGCATGAGCAGGACCTCCATGGTCTTTTCGCCCACCAGGTTGCGCTGGCGGTTGAACCGCTCGGAGGTCTTCGGCTCGTAGACCTTGAACCCCTCGAGGTTGTCCAGCTTCGGCAGCTTGAGCTGGCGCAGGTTGCCCTGCCCGCGCACGTCCAGGCGCAGGGTCACGGCGTCGCCGGCCTTGACCGAGTTACGGTCCAGGCTGGCGCTCATGACGTAGCTGCCGACGTTGCCCAGGGGGAACCCTGGCGGCTTGCCCTGCTCGGGCAGCGGCATGACCTCGATGACGAGGGGGGGGCTCTCACGCCTGGGGTTGGCCGACGGGTCGCGGGCCTGGCGGGCCATGCGCACGTTGAATTTCAACGGGCTGATGGTCAGCGTGCCGGTCTTTTGGGGGAAGAGGGCCTTTTTCGCCAGCACCGCCCGGCCGTAGGTCGTGCCGTTGATGATCTTTTCCTTGAAATCCAGCCGGTCGGGGGTCTCGAGGTCCTCGCTCCAGAAGGCGTCGGTGGTGGGCTGGCCCGCCATGCGGGGGTTGAAGATCGGCACGCGGGTGTAGAGGTGCCAGGCGGCCATCACCTGCTGGCCGAGGTAGACCTTCTTCGGCGAGGCCGTGGCGGTGATGAACAGCGGCTGCTTGGAGCGCTCCGGCGGTACCGGGGCCACGCGGTCCGGTGGCGGCGCGGGCGCGGGCGCGCCGCCCTCGAGCACCTTGAGCTTGACCACCGCCGACTTGAACAGCCTGCCGTCCACCTTGATCGCGGCGGGGCCCACGTTGAGCATGCCCGCCCTGGTCGGCTCCACCAGGTAGAGGAAGGTGGCGCTGGTCTGCCGGCCCGACTGTCCGGGGAAGCCGAAGCTGAAATGTGAGGCGGAGTTGAGCCGCTGGGTCTGCACCACGCGGAACCCGGCGAAGGCAGGGCGGATGAACTCGGAGCTGCCCGCGTGGCCGGAGACCTTGACCTTGACCGTCACGCGCATGCGCTCACCCACCCGGCCGATGTGGCGGTCGAGGTCGATGGACACGCTGCCGCGCCCCTGGGCAGCGGCCGGGGCCGCAGTGAGCAGGAGCGCGATGATGAGCAGCAGCCTGGGAGCCATTACCAGTCCTTCTCCGGTTTGCGCCGCCTGCCGCCCTTGACCCGCGCCCGCCGCTTCTGCAGGTTCTTGTCCTTGCGGTCCAGGGCGTCGAGCACCGAGTTCATGCGCTTTTTGTCCTTGCGCTTCTTCGGATCGTCCTTGGGCTGCGACTTGTCCTTCTTCTTCTTACGGTCCTTGTTCTTCTTGTTGCCCGGGTCGTCCTTCTTCTTCTTGTTGTTCTTCTTGTTCTTTTTGTCATTCTTTTTCTTCTTCTTCTTCTTCTTGTTCTTTTTATCCTTCTTCTTCTTCTCCTGGATCTTGCGCAGGGCCAGCTCCAGGTTCCACTTGGAGGGACGGTGCCCGGGGGTCAGCTGCAGCGCCCGCATGTAGGCCGCCACGGCGTCCTTGTACCCCTTGAGCTTGAAGTGGGCGTTGCCGAGGTTGTAGAAGGCGCGGGCCTTGAGCCCGGGATCGAGGGCGGCGGTGCCCTTGAGCAGGGCTTCGCGGGCCTTCTTGTATTTGCCCAGGCGGTGCAGGGCGATGCCCCGGTTGTAGTGCACGCCCGCCTCGTCGGGCAGCTCCTTGGCCGCCCTGTCGTACAGCTGCAGGGCCTCCTTGATCTTGCCCGCCTTGAGCCTGGCGTTGCCCTGCTCGACGTTGCCGTTGCTGGTGCTGAAGGGGTCGAAGCCGTACAGCACCGGCAAGCAGAGGAGCAGGGGCCACAGCGATCTCAGCCTACGATTCAAGGGGTACCTCCCTCCGCTCGCGGATGGTGGCCTCCAGCAGCAGCAGCAGAAACGCCGGCAGGAGGAACCAGTGGAAGACCTCGTCGTAGTGTTTGATCAGCCGCGCCTTGCTCTCGGTCTTCTTCAGCTTGGCCAGCTCGCGCAGCACGGGGTCGACGGCGAAGTTCTTCGGGTCGATGACCTTGAAGACCCCCTTGGTCGCCGTCGCGATCTTGCGCAGGGTCTTTATGTCCAGGCGCGTGGTGACCACCGTGCCGTCGGGGCGCTTCATGTAGCCCGCCCCGGTGCCGTCCTCGTTGAGCATCGGCACCGGCTCACCGGAGGCCGAGCCGATGCCCACGGCGAAGATGCGGATCCCGAGCTCCGCCGCCTCCTTGGCCGCCTCCTCCGGCTCGCTCTCGTGGTCCTCGCCGTCGGTGAGCAGCAGGATCACCTGGGAGCGGGGCGGGCCCTTGCCGCGCACCCCCTCCAGCAGGCGGGTGGCGGCGACGATGGCCTTGCCGATGGCCGTGCCGCCCACGGGCATGTCCATGGGGGTCATGTCGCGCCAAAACAGCTTGGCCGCCCGGTAGTCGGTGGTCAGCGGGTAGCTGAGGGTCTCGCCGGCGAAGGCGACCATGCCGACGCGGTCCCCGCCCAGGGCGTCGATTAGCCGGCCGAGCTCTGCCTTGGCGCGCTCCACGCGGCTGGGGTAGACGTCCTTGGCCAGCATGCTCTTGGAGAAGTCCAGCGCCACGACGATGTCGATGCCCAGGGCCGGCGCCATGGTGGAGCGCTCGCCGGCCTGGGGCCGGGCCAGGGACAGCACCAGCAGGGTGGTGCCGAGCACCAGCAGCGCCGCCTTGAGCAGCCGCCTGGGCACCGAGACTGAGGCCGCCAGCCGCTGGATCTGGGGCAGGTGCCCCAGGCGGGCCAGCATGCGGCGGCGCCACTCGTAGCGCAGCGCCAGGCCCACGATGAGTAGGGGCGCCACCAGCAGCAGCCAGAGCAGCATCGGGTTGGCGAATCTCATAATAGCTATCAGCTTTCAGCTTTCAGCTGTCAGCTCCTCCTTACAAATAGTTCCACGGGCATCGCCCACCTGGCACCACACCAGGCTGACCGCTGACCGCTGACCGCTGACCGCTTGATCATGGAAACTCCCTGAAGCGGGTGAAGGCCAGGGTCGCCTCCAGCAGCAGCAGCAGCAGGGCCAGCGCGGCGAAGGGGCGGTAGGCGTCGATGAAAACGGCGGCCACGTCGCGGCGCGTGCTCTTCTCCAGCACGTCGAGGATGCTCTCGAAGTTCTTCACCAGGGCCTTGCGGTCCGTGGCGCGGTAGGCCTTGCCGCCGGTGCGGTCGGCGATGCGCTGCAGCAGCTCGGGGTTCACCGGCGCGTTGCGCTGCTGGATCTGGATCGGCCTGCCGAACTCGTCACGGCCGGCCATGACGTTGCGCTCCTTGGGCCCCATGAGGATGGTGAACACCTTGACCCCCATGGTGCGCGCGTAGCGGGCCGCCTCGTGGGGCGTGACGTTGCCCGCGTTGTTCTCGCCGTCGGTGAGCAGGATCACCACGCGGCTCTTGGCGTCGGACTTGCGCAGCCTCGCCAGGCTCACGCCCAGGGCGTTGCCGATGGCCGTGGAGCGGCCGTCGATGAGGTTGAGGCGCAGCTCGGAGAGCATGGTGCGCAGCACCGAGTAATCCAGGGTCAGGGGACAGTGGGTGTAGGCCTCGGTGCCGAAGACCACCAGGCCGATCTTGTCGCTCTTGCGGCGCGAGATGAAGGCGTCCACCACCTTCTTGGCCGCCTTGAGCCGGCTCGGCGCCAGGTCCGAGGCGTTCATGCTCAACGAGAGGTCCAGGGCGATCATGATGTCGATGCCCTCCACCTCGACGCGGCTGCCGCGGTCCCGGGTCTGGGGCCGGGCCAGGGCGAAGACCAGCAGCGCCAGGGCCACCACCCGCAGCGCCGCGGGCAGACACGAGATCTGAGAAAAGAGCCCCTGCCGCAGCCGGCTCATCAGCCCGGTGGTGGTGTGGGCCAGGGTCGGCACCCGCCGCCGGCGCATGAGCAGCAGCACCCAGTAGACCAGGGGCACGGCCAGCAGCATCAGCAGGGCCCAGGGCGTCTTGAAGGCGAACTTGCCCTTGTCGCCCAGGTCCCAGGCCAGGTAGCCCAGGGCCGGCGCCGCCGCCAGTATTGTAAGCAGCGCCGGGGTGCGGTGGTCCTTGCCGGGATCAAACCACGCCATCACTCACCACTCTCATTCCCTTGCCCCTGCCCCTGCCCTCCCCTGCTCTCATCCTTTTCCGCGACCTCGGGCGCCGGAGGCTGCTGCTCCGGGGGCCCCGAATCCGGCGCCTCATCCTGACCGCAGGTGTCTCGCACCAGCCTCTCGGCCTCCACCCGTGCCTGCCGCGCGCCCTCGGGGTTCGGCTTGTACCTGGCGAACTTCACCAGGTCGCTGTCGGCAAAGAAGGCGTCCAGCCGCTGGCGGAGGGCCACGTCCACGAAGCGCGACTGCAGGGCGTGGTTGATCTCACGGGTGGTCATCTCCAGGGCGTCGAAGCCCCAGCGACCGCCGACGTACTCGCGCACAATCTCCGACAGCTCCAGGTAGAGGTCCTTGTAGGTCTCCTCGGCGATGTGCGCCTCGGTGTCCAGCGCGGCCAGCCGCTCCAGCGCCGTGACGTGGGGCGGGATGGGCGGCGGCGGCGGCTTGGCCGCCTCGCGCCGGGCGCGCAGGCGCCGGCTGATGATCAGGGTCAGCGCCACGATCAGGCCGACGCCGGCCACGCCAAAGATCGTGTAGAGCAGCCACCAGGTGCGCATGAAGACCGACACCGGCGGCTCCAGCTCCTTGAGCTTCGGGTTCGGCTCGTTGGGCATGACGCTCTTGACCAGGATCGGCAGCGACGGCGTCTTGAGCGACACCATCTCGCTGCCCGGCCCCAGGGCCGTGACCTCGATGGAGGGCAGGGTCAGCTTGCCCAGCTCGTAGGCCGCCACCTTGACCACGAAGGTGCGCTGCCGGGGACCGGCCTTGTCGCCGGGCTTCACCGGCGTGGGCGCGGGCTCCTCCCGGGACAGCTCGGAGAACTTGCCCAGCTCCAGCTTCAGCGGCAGGTTCACCGCGACCCTCGGGCCGTAGCGCACGTTGATCGTCACCTTCACCGGGTCCCCCACCGACACCGTGGCCGGCTTCACCGTGGCCGACAGCTTTGGCGCCCAGGCCGGCAGGGGCTTGGCGTCGGCCACCGTGGCGTCCGCGGGCGCCCCCGCGTCGGGCGACGGCGCTGGATCGGCCACCGCGGCGTCGGCCTCCACGATGCCAGGGCCGGCGTCCGGCGCCTGGGCCAAGGCCGGCGCGGCCCACAGCAGCGCCGCCAGGCAGGTGAGCATCTGCCCGCGGCGTCTCACCGGCGCAACCTCCGCTCACGGGCCTTGAAGAAGGCCACCAGGGGCGGCACGACCACCTTCTCCATGTACCGGTCTTCCTTGACCCCGTCGTCCAGCCGGGACGGCAAGGTCAGGTTGACGAAGTCCATCTTGAGCCGGCGAAAGAGGCCGTGTCGCCGCGCGCGGGACTCCTTGATATAGCGGGTGTAGCGCCTGGCCTCTCTGCCCGACCAGTCGAACAGCTCGATCTGTCCCGTCTCGGGATCGAGCATGTTGACCAGCCCCAGCCGGGGCAGCTCCTCCTCCAGGGGATCGGTGATGGTCACCGGGATCAGGTCGTGCCGGCGGGACGTGATCCGCAGGGCGCGCTCCAGGCGCTCGGGCACCGCGTGGACCTTGGGGTCCGGCGTCTCGTCCGCCGGCGGCAGCTGATAAAAATCTGACAGCATGAAGACCACGCTGCGGCGCTTGGTCACCCGGCCGAGGAACTCCAGGCCGGCGGCCAGGTCGGTGAGCCGCTGCTCCGGCCTGAAGTTGCGGATCTCGGAGATCACCCGCAGCACGTGCTTTTTGCCCTTCTTGGGCGGCACGAACTTCTCCACCTGATCGGTGAAGATGATCAGCCCGACGCGGTCGTTGTTCTTGATCGCCGAAAACGCCACCACGGCGGCCATCATCGCCGCCACCGCGCGCTTGGTCTTGAGGCCCGTGCCGAAGTCCGTGGAGGCGCTCATGTCCACCACCAGCATCAGCGTCATCTCCCGCTCCTCCACGAAGAGCTTGACGTAGATGTCGTTCATGCGGGCGGAGACGTTCCAGTCGATGAGTCGGATGTCGTCGCCCGGCTGGTACTGCCGCACCTCCTCGAAGGCCATGCCGCGGCCCTTGAACACGGACTGGTACTGGCCGGCCAGCTGATCGTTGACCAGCCGCCGGGTGAAGATCTCGATCTTGCGGATCTCCTTGATCTGCTCGTTTGAACTCACGGGACTTCGATATGCTCGAACAGCCTGCGGATGATGTCCTCGGCGGTGACCTCCTCGGCCTCGGCCTCGTAGGTCAGGATGACGCGGTGCCGCAGCACGTCGGCGCCGATGCTCTTGATGTCCTCGGGCGTGACGAACCCCCGGTGGCAAAGAAACGCGTGGGCCCGGCTGGCCAGGTTGAGGTAGATGCTGGCCCGCGGCGAGGCGCCGTACTCGATGAAGTCGGCGATGGCCTCCAGGCCATACTCCTTGGGCTCGCGGGTGGCCGCGACCACGTCGACGATGTAGTCCTTGATCTTGTCGTCGATGTAGACCTGGTTGACCACGTCCCGGGCGCGCATGATCTCCTCGGCGCTGATCACCTTGTTGGCGGCGGGGGCCGCTGCCGCGGTCATGCGGTCCATGATCAACCGCTCCTCCTGCCGCGAGGGGTAGCCGACCTTGATCATCAGCATGAAGCGGTCGAGCTGCGCCTCGGGCAGGGGGTAGGTGCCCTCCTGCTCGATGGGGTTCTGGGTCGCCATGACCAGAAACGGGCTCGGCAGCGGGTTTGTGCTGTCGCCGATGGTCACCTGGCGCTCCTGCATCGCCTCGAGCAGGGCGCTCTGCACCTTGGCCGGCGCGCGGTTGATCTCGTCGGCCAGGATCAGGTTCGAGACCAGTGGACCCTGCTGGAACGTGACCTCGTGACCGCCGCCCTCGTGCTCGACGAGCACGTTGGTGCCCTGGATATCCGCCGGCATCAGGTCCGGCGTGAACTGGATGCGTGAGAAGCCGATGTCGACGGCCTCGCCGATCGCACGCACGAGCATCGTCTTGCCGAGGCCCGGCACGCCTTCGAGCATGACGTGGCCGCCGGCGAGCAACCCGGTCAACGCGGCGTCGATGACGGGTTCCTGGCCGACGATGAAGCGTTGCACCTCGGTCTTGATCTTGGCGTGCGCGGCGCGGAAGTCCTCGGCGTCCTGCTTGGCGGCCTTGTTATCAGTCATGCTTACTTCTGGCATTCGTCTTCTGCGTCTTGTTCAGAGTTTCGGACAGGGTTGCTTGGGCTGTCTTCTGGAAGGCGCGTACGAGGTCCTGCATCCATGGTGTAAGGACCGGGCGCGACAGGTGTCCCAATGGCGATGAGCGTTCGAGTCGTGCCTCGGCCGGAACGACGTTCGTTTCCTGCGCCTGTGGCTCGATGCGTTCTTGGGTGACCTTGGTGCGCCCCGCGTTCGGCTTGCCAGTGATCTGATCCGGGTAGGGGATCCCGAGCACGAGCTGTGCGACGCCGCGCTGCTTCTTGGGCAGACCCGGACCACCGCGTCCGTTCGCATGTGGTGGCGGCGGTCCGCCGCCGAAGCCGAGCGTGAGATCGCGGTTGACGGGTGGCTTGCGCTGACGCAGGCTCGGCTGGAGGCCGCCGCGTGCGTCGGACTCCTCATCTTCGTCGTCGACGTCGTCCTCGTCCTCGAGTTCATCTTCGTCGTCGGCGATCGACTGATCCTTGCTCGTCCAATCGCTCGCGGTTGGACTCTTGCTCGAACCCTGACCGCGGCCTTGGCCCGAGCTCGCGACCGAGTTCTTGTCGGTCTTTGGCGTCTTGTTCGCCTTCTTGGCCGTGCGCTTCTTGGCCGGTTTCTGCTTCTTGGGCTTCTTGGGCTTCTCGGCCCCGCCTTTGGTCGGTTGTGCTTGGTCGGTCGCTTCGCCGTCGCCACTGCTGCGACCGCTCGTGCTCTGCGCGGTGGAGCTCTTGCCACGGCCGATCTGGCCGCGCGACTTCTTGGTTCGGTCCGAGTCGACGCCCGCGTCGCCGCGCTTGGCCTCTTCGCTGCTCGGGTCGCGTTGCGACTCGGGCTTTTTTTGCACCTTGGGTTCGGTGCGACCGGTGATGTCGGCATCCGGCGTCGACAGTCGTTCTGCGGCGGCGATCGGACCGTCGCCAGCAGGTACGCCGAGTTTTGGTCCCGCGTGGGTGGGCGCCGGTGAGTCGATCAAGGTCGCCAGGAAGAACGCGAGCGCGCCGGCCGCGGGCCATGCCAAGTCGCGCCAGCTGAGCTGAGCGCGAGAGGACTCGGGCGCCAGCTCGAAACCCTGGGCCTGTTGGGTGTGGTTGTGTGCGTCCTCGATGGCCGCCTGCATGAACGGCGTCGGTGCTTCGGCGTCGAGATACTCGCGTGCTGACGACAGTCGGTCCTGCAGGCCGAGACCGTCGTCGATGAGGGTGAGCGCTGCGACGTCGCTGATCGGCGCTTTGCCCGCGCGTTCCCCTGCAATGCCGAGATAGACGACCGGAACGGGGATGCTCAGAGCGGCGACGATCCACCACGCCATACCGAAGTCGACGCCGAGGCCACGCAGCAGCAGACACAGGACGAGGTAGAGCAGCGGCGCGACCACGAGCAACTGCACGGCCCGCGGCACGGCCGCGGTGCGCGACCGCTGGACCCGGTGTGCGCGCAACGCGTCGCCGGCTGGCGTCGCTAGCGCGTGCAGTTCGTCGCGCAGCGTGGTGTCGTCGCTTGGGTCCATCTAGTTGCCTGTGGTTGAAACGTCAGCTTGTGCCGCCTGCAGCACGTCTCCCGTCCCTTGATCCCGCAAGCACACGATCACGACGAGCTGGTCACGCGCCATGCCAACGGACAGCCGCGTCGCGATGCTACGTGCCTTCTCTTCGTACTCATCAAGGAACTTGCGGTTGGCCTTCTCGATGGCCGCGAGCGAACGGCCGAAGGCGACCTTCGTCATCTCCTTGGCCGGGTCGAGGGCGACGCCGTCGAGGGAGTCGGTCAGCGGCGCGCGTGCCACCATGCGATGCACGACGGTGGCGCCGAGGCCGGGATAGAGCACGCCCTTCTCGGCGAGGATGACCTCGACGTGCACGTCATCAGTGTGCGGGCCGTGCACGCTGGTGGATCCCACGACGCGATCTCCACTGAGCTGCGCTTCGACCTGGATCTTGTAGTCCGAAGGCGCACCGAGCGTGCGGGTAACGAACTTCTTGAGGATGTCGTAGCCCTGGTCGGCCTGGTGGTACTCCATGGCGCCGTTGACGATGCGATGCCCGTCGACGCAGAAGGCCCAACGACCGCGCGCGAGGCGGTTCGCCGCGCGGACCGACAGCGCGTTCGAGATGCCGACCGGCCGCGGCGCCACGCCGTGGTAGCCGAGCATGACGACGCGTTCGCGTGGGAAGTGGGTCTGCAGCCCCTGGAATACCATGGATCCACCTTCGGTCCACGCGCGCCACGTCTCGCCGCGTTTGCGCCCGATGTGTGGGTTGGTTACGTGCTCGATGAGGACGGTGCGGCTGGTGTCCGCGTTTGGATCCGCTACGAACTTGGTGGGCGCTGTCATGCTCCGCACCTTGCCCGAGATCAGTCGGTCGACGAGCTGCCACGAAAAGACCTCGCCACCCATGGTGTGCTGTAACCGAGTCAGCGCTGCGATCGCGCGTTCGCCTGCCTCGGGAGTGACGACCGCTTGCACGTAGCGGGACATGGCGCGCTTGTAGCGCTTGTCGCGCTCGTAGTACTCGCCGAGCAGTAGGTTGACCTTCGCCTGGTCGGCTGCACCGATTGCCTCGTGTAGACCGAAGGCCGCAGCCATCAGGTGTTCCCACGCTTCGCGATTGCGGTTCGCGGCCAGAAGGATCTCACCGAGGCGAACATGGAGCCGGTGTACAGACCCGGGGTATCGATCGGCACGCCCACCCTTGATGCCGTGCCGTCCGGCGACGACCGCGGCATCCCCGAGGCGTGCCTGCATCAGTATGCGCATCGTGTCGATGGCCTTGGTCGCCCGCAGATTCGGGTGCTGCGTCTGGTCGACCCACCCGATCGCATCCGTCAGCTGCGCGAGTGGCGAGCCGTGGTCCATGTGCAGTACGAGGAGCGACGACGCGGCGGTGGGGGCCAGGCGGGACTTCTGGTTCGCCTTCAGCCATGCGTGCAGGGGGGCGACTTCCTCGGTCGCACGTGCCTCGAAGAAGGCGCGCTCCTCAACGGGGAAGGCGCCTTCCTTGGTCCGCGTCAAGCCGACCCAGCCGTTGACCCGATCGATCTCGACGCGGAAGTTCTCGAGGAAGTTGATGCCCAGGATGCCGAGCGCACCATCTTCGTGCGCGTAAGACAGCTCTTCGGGTCGCCACGGCACGATCTTGTTGAGATCGAAACCCGCCATCTCGACAGTGCCGATGTTGCCGCCGTACTGGCCGAACTCCTCGCACAGCAGCTCGTCGATCACGCTGTCGTATTGGTGGCCGCCGATGCCGACGACGCGGCGGTGCTCACCGCGTAGTTTGACCGGTAGCCATACGAGCTTGGAGGTTGCATCGACTCTGGTGTAGATCTCCTCGGGACCGTCCGGCTCGAGGTCGGTCTCTTCCTTCGGCGTCGCGATCTTGATGAGACCGTGTGCCAGATCGAAGGTGACGTAATAGTCCTTCAGGAGGTTGGCGCCGATGGAGCCGAGCACGCCGATCTCCTCGAGATCTGGCGAGTAGAGCTTGGTGAACTCGTTGAGCTCGTCCTCGTCACCGTGTTCGCGGCGCGGCACTTCGATGTCGATGCCGGGGAAGCCGAGCGTGACGGGCGTGAAGCGGCCATCCTTCTCGATGTCGAGTGCGTTCGTTGCCTGGTTGTGCAGTTCGAGCCCACACAGTCGGTCATAGGACAGGAAGAGGTATGCCGGCATCGTGGCGGCCTTGGACGTCAGCTGGCAGCGGACGACGATGCGGTTCGCGACGACCTTGGCCCGGACTCTCGCTTCCTTGTGCGCGGCCTGCGCGGGCATCGACGACGCCGCGGTGCCTAAGAGGGCGACCGTGTAGAGGGCGAGGGCGGACCGCGATAGGGCGTGGAACATCATGCGGCCGCCGTTGCGGCGTCTCGGGGCAGGACTTCTTGGTCTTACGGCTACCTGGGTTTGGCGACGAGCTTGCCGAAGGCCCAGTTGTCGAAGGTCATGCGAACGGTCGGGTTCTGCACGTTGCTCGGTACGCTCACGGCGACCGGAACCATGCCAGAGCCTCAACAGTTCGGTGGGAAGATGACTTCGGCGAGCCGTGTGTTCTTGAGTGCATCGTCGATCGTGATCAACGGTGACTTGCCGAGCGGTTGCCAGTTGTAGTACTCCTCACCAGCGCGGCCGAAATACCAGATGCGATCAGGGGCGAAGTGATACTTGCCGCCTTTGGTCTCGTAAGCGAACTCGACGCGGGCCGGGCCACCCAGGCGGATTTCGGCTGACGCGTTGGCGGTCAGCGCGACGGCCTTGGCGCTGCCGGAGCGGACGCTGACCTTGTTGCCGCCGAACGACAACAGGCCCGAGTGAATGCGGTAGCTGGCGGTCGGGATGGTGATCGCCTTCTTCACGTTCGAGACGTCGAACGAGAAATCCCCGTTCGTGCTCTTCAGCACGGCGGCGAGGATCTTGCCCTTCGACAGGACCTTGAAGTCGATCTGCGAAGTCGGGCCCTCATAGGGCTTGTACGTCAGTTGGCCGCCGTTACTGCTGACGCCGATCTCGAACAGCTTCGAGTCGACGCGCACGACCTTCGACAGGAAGCTCGCTGCCTTGCCGCGTCCGATCACCATCGCATCGGCGCCGAAGTCGTCGAAGCGACCGTTGTTGTTCTGGTCGATCAGGCGGACGCGCTTGCCCTCGATCTCCCCGACCTTGACGCTCGCCGGTGCGTAGCTCCAGTCCGGTGCCGAGCGCAGGCGCAGCGCCAGTCGCTCCTTGCCGTGGGTCAGGAGGACGACACCACCCTTCTTGTCGATGGTCGTGTCGACCTCGCCGTCGGCATCGGTGTCGAGCCTGAGCGAGGTGCCATCGAGCTTTGCGGCGAAGCTCTTGTCCCAGCTTGCCACCTGGACGGCCTTGCCGACCTTGCGCCAACCCTCGGCTGGCAGGCGGATCTTCCAACTGCGGTAGACCTTGGTCGTCAATGCGACCTCGTTCTCTCCGTGCATCGCTAGGCTTGGGGCCACCAGGGCCCCGCTCAGGGCCAGTCCCGTGAGGATGGGATTCATGCGAGTTTCCGTGTGAGGTTCTTTGGTATGGGGACGAGCGTTACCCGCCATGTTTCCGTCGATGACGGTTAGCAATGGCCGCTACTTTACGGCATTTACGGCCGATATGAGAGTTCCATCGGCCGGCGAAGGCCGGTTGGGCGCCTCGGCGGGCTGCAGCCCGGTCGTCGATGGCCCCGACCGTCCCTGGGAAACTTGGCGAACCCGTCCTGACGACCGGCAAGTAGGCGGTTCGGTTTCCTGCATCGTCTTTTGCTCTTCGGGACGTGCGCCGCGGATGGACCTTCCGCCGCCGGAGCCCCAGGCGAGAAGTCGCCTACGACCCGAAGGATGCGAGCGCGAGGTGTGCGAGCTTCTTGCGCATGGCCGCGAGCGTCTTGACGACAGCGGCGTGGCCGACCGCGTGACTCGTGCAGATCTTGGACGCTGTCGGAAACGACATCGTGGTCTCGGTCGCGTCCTGGCTGGCTTGCAGGGGGTGCAGCCACGCGTCGATGCGAACGTCGAACGAGCCCGCGGACATGGCCATGGTGTCCGCGAGGGTGGCCGACTGTTCGGCGAAGGGGAAGGGCAGGCTACGCAGCAGGTGCAGGGGCTGGTGCTTCTTGGACAGCAGCTCGTAGGAGGGTCCATCGTCCGAGATGGACTCGACGGCTCGCTCGTAGTTGCACAGCGGCCAGAGCAGATACAGCGCCTGCGCCGAGTGTTCGCGATAGAAGTCGAGCAGGTCGTCGAGGATCGTCTCGGCTCTCAGCGTTGACCCGAGCCAGTCGTCCGACGCATCGCCGCTCTTGGACGGCATCTCGGACGGCATCGGCAAGTGGAACATCAGCTCCGACCCGAGTGGCTGCTTGGGCGCTGCCGCATGGAGATCGAGGTGATGTCCGAGCAGAGCGGCCAAGAGGCGGAGCTGGCACGCGGGTGGGGTGGCGACGAGCACCCATCCAGCCTAACCGTCTCGGAGAATCTTGCCGGTGAGATGCCGGGGAAGGCCACGCGATAACCCTCGGTTGTTACAAGGGTCCGCGGCCGCACCTGCCAGGAAAACCCACTGCCAGTAGGTGGTGGGCCCGGTGAGGACGGGGGCACGGAGACCGTCGCGGAAGTCTTGCCGGGAAATCCAGCGAGCATCGACACGTCCCGTGAACCATTGACGTAGCAGTCGTTCGCACCTACCGGTGCGGGGTTGAACGGCAGCGTCAACGCGAGCGCAGGGGGCACGAGGAGCAGCCCAAGGAGTGGGATCCTGAGTGACGGCCGCTGTCACCGTAACGTGTCACGTCGTGTAACGTCTCGCCGGACCGCGAACCCAGAAGACGTGATGCGTACTCTTACTGACCTCGCCGTGGGCTGTCTTGTCGCCGCACCCTTGGCAGTGCCAATCTGCCTGTCTTCTGGCGCTGGCACCGATCTGCACTGGCACTTCAGTGCCCAACGACTCGCAAACGGATTCGCGGTCGGCGGAGGCACGCCGGCCCTTGCTGTCGCCAAGCCAGTGTTCGCCCCCGAGAAGTTCGGTGGTGGCCTGATCATGAATGGCAAGCCGGACACGATCACGATCGGCAAGCCTGGTGCCCTATCTGGCGTCCTGCCAACGCGGGCCATGACCGTCGCGGCCTGGGTCGCCATCGAGATGCCGCGTGCCTGGGGTGGAGTCATCGGTTGCGTGCAGGACAACGGCGACTACGAGAAGGGCTGGGTGCTCGGCTACAGGGAGGAGATCTTCACCTTCGGGCTGTCCACGAAAGGGGCGGATGACGGCAACGGCAAGTTGACCTACCTGAGTGGCAAGACGCGCGCTCGCTTCGCGCGCTGGCATCACGTCGCGGCGACGTTTGATGGTGCCAAGGCCCGGCTCTTTGTCGATGGCAAGCTCGAAGCGGAGAGCATCACGCAGAGCGGCGACCTGCTCTACGACGCCGAGGCCCCCTTTGTCATCGGCGCCTACAAGGACAAGAACGAGCACCACCCGCACGACGGTCGCATTCTGGACCTGCGACTGCAGGACCGAGCCGCAACCGCGGCCGAGATCGGCCAGTGGTATCGCAAGCGTGTGGCGCTGCGGTCGCAGCCGCTGTGGACCGACCTCGAGTTAGGCTTCCTGGTCGCGCCGTATCTCACCTGGCCGACGCGCACCGCCATGAGCGTCATGTGTGAGACGACGCGTCCTTCGCAGGTGAGCGTGCGCTACCGGCTAGATCACGCCAAGGCGATGACGACGACCCAGAGTCGTGGGCTGAAGCGGCTGCACGAGGTGCGCTTGACCGGGCTCGAACCAGACGCCAAGTACTTCTACCAGATCGTCGCCCATGCCGAGGACGGGTCCGAACTCGAGGGCGAACTCTTGTCGTTCCGCACCGCGGTGTCAGCGGATCGACCGTTTACCTTCATCGCGATCGGCGACACTCAGTCACAACCAGAAGTGGTCAAGCGAGTGTCGGATCGTGCCTATGAGCACCGGCCCAATCTGGTCGTGCACGCGGGCGACCTCGTGACGACGGGCACCGACAAGTCGCACTGGACGGGACATTTCTTTCCGAACATGCAGCCGTTGATCGGGCGCGTGCCACTGATGCCGGTGCTCGGCAACCACGAACAGGACGCACCTTACTACTACCGCTACATGTCGCTGCCCGAGCCTGAGCGGTGGTATTCCTTCGAGTTCGGCAACGCCGAGTTCTTCATGATCGACGGCAACCGTTCGCTGGCCGACAGTTCAGCGCAGTTGACCTGGTTGGCGAAGGCGCTGGCCAAGTCGAAGGCGACCTGGAAGTTCGCGGTGCTGCATCAGCCTCCCTACACGTCGGACTCGAACGACTACGGCGACACGAAAAAGACTTCGTCCAAGCGCGGCGACCCGAATGCGAACAACATTGCCAAGCTGCTCGAGCAGCACGGCGTCGACATCTGCTTCTCCGGGCATGTGCACGACTACGAGCGCACCTTCCCGATCAAGAAGGGCCGCGTCAACCTGTACCGCAACGGCGCCGTGATCTACGTGACGTGTGCCGGTGGTGGGGGGCATCTCGAGGACTTCGATCCGGCCAACACCTGGTTCGGGAACAAGAAGGCGCGTTGTCACCACATGGTCTTCGTCGCGATCAATGGTCCCGAACTCGAGTTTCAGGCGATCGACGAGCACGGCAGGCTGTTCGACGTGCTGACGC
>PVBE011687623.1_pt1 | contig 26467 bp, 25 predicted proteins | sample 1631181 | NCBI WGS metagenome assembly PVBE01 (sample SAMN08397723, study PRJNA350692) | Marine metagenome, whole genome shotgun sequencing project. | isolation source: water | place: Pacific Ocean | collected 2012-04
CCCATGCGTTAAAATCTGATCCAGATCGTCCACTCGGCCAGAGGATAGTCGGTGACCAAAGTGACATGGGGCGAGATGGCGCGTAGGCAGAAATCGTAGAGCGGCTCGGGTTGAACGTAATAGAGGGTCTTCTGGGGCCTCTTCGATCGATCGCCGGCAAGCATGTTGAAAGCCAGGCCCTTGCGCGACATGGTCGCCAAGTCGATCAGACTGCGCTGGATATAGTCCAGCCACTTATCATCCGGGATGTCGAGTCTCAGGTTATAGGTCCCCGAGACGAAGGAATAATCAGCGGTCTTCGTCGCCCGCAGGCTTTGCTGGAACGACGCTCTGGGATCGGTGATGCGCTGGCAACAACAGTCCACCATTTCCTCTGTGATGTCATAGCCCTGATAGCGGCCTTCCTTCATGAAGGGCAATTCGGCGAGGAAGTCGAACATGGCGCCATAGCCGCACCCTAAATCGTTGATGGCGAGGCCGCGTCCCCAGTCGTCCTCGTTAAGAATGCCAATAAGCTGTTCGAAGCGCAGGCGCTGTCCCTTGGTGTCACGCCAGAACACGCCGCGCGGCTGCGCCCCGTATGTACGTAGGGCGGCCGTGTAGTGCACGGCAATGGGGGCGAGAAGCCTAGGCGTGTCGCTCAAGAGATGGGGAGACTTGATCTGGTCGGGAACCATCTTGGCCGACGCTCAAATTATCGCCCAGTCGGGCTTGCGGGGAATAAGCCGCGCCGGACCAGCGGTAAACGGCTGCCCGGTCTCAGCGGCCTTATTCAGGTATTCCAGGCGCATCAGGGCAAGGCCGATGCCGTCACGGCTTGAGCGCATCCGCCCGGTTTCCAAGCCGTCGAGCATGACCGGCGCGTCGGCCTCGGGGCAGGGGCCCTCGATCGTCACCGGTATCAGGCGCTTCTTGATCAGGCCGCGGTGCTTGGTGCGCGCGGTCAGTTCCTGTCCCAAGAAGCAGCCCTTGTGGAAGTCGATGCCGTTCAATTCCTCGAAGCCGTTTTCCAGGAGGATCGCTTTCTCGACCTCCATGTCTCGGCTGGCGTCGGGCAGGCCAAGCCCGAGGCGCAGGGTATCGTAGTCTCCGGCCGTGGCGGCGGTGAAGCCGGCTTCTTCAAGCCCGCTCTCGAATCCGTCCCGGGGAAGAATGGCACGCACACCCGCCGCCGCCAGCCTGGGATCAACGAACGCGACGCCGTCCTGAAACGCTGCCGCTGTGCCGGCGGTGGTTGGCAATCCGGCGGTCTCGGCCGCGCCGTCGCCAAAAAGTGCCGACACACCAAGCGTAGTGCCGGCATCTTCCAGCGTCACGTCGGCCCTGAGCACGTATATGCGGAGGCGTCGCAAAAGGTCATCGATGCGCCCGCCCTCGCAGTCGAGGAGCAAGGAGTCCTCGGCCTCGGCGATGAAGAAATCGTGCAGGTACTTGCCCTGGGGCGTCAGCAATGCGGCGTGGATGGCAGTCCCGGGACTTACCCGGTCGATGTCGTTGGAAACCAGTCCCTGAAGAAAGGCGCGCCGATCGCCACCCGACACCGAGATTACGCCGCGGTCTGCAAGAGGGGCATAGAAGGGTTTGTTCATAACACCACCTTTAGCCGCCGTCCGTCTTCGCTTCAAGGGCGCGCTTGGAAATTGAGATGAGGGTCTGCCCCTTTGCAAGGCCGGGCGGCGGACGTATAAAAAGGTCGGGCGACCCGCCAGAGGTCAAGCCAGGGTGTTTCTGCCGTGGAGAAAACTTGAAAATCTTGTTTATCACATCAACCCGCGTGGGGGACGCCATCCTATCGACGGGTTTGCTCGCGCACCTGATCGAGCGCCACCCTGATGCCCGCGTCACAATCGCCTGCGGGCCGGCGGCGGCGCCGCTTTTCGACGCGGTGCCTAATCTGGACCGGATCATCGTGCTCGACAAAATGGTCGGGTCGCTTCATTGGCTGATGCTGTGGAGTGCTTGTGTCCGGCATGTCTGGGATATTCTGGTCGATCTGCGCAGCTCTCCGATGTTTTTTATTTTGGCGGCGCGTCAGCGATGGCGTATCGGTCGCGGCCGCGCCAGTCTGCATCGAGTTAGCCAGTTGGCCGAGGCGCTGAACTTACAAGACAATCCGCCGGCGCCGCGTCTGTGGATCACCGACGCGCATCGTAAGGAGGCACGCCGCCTTATTCCTAATGGCCCACCCGTGCTGGCCGTGGGGCCGACGGCCAACTGGGGGGCCAAGATGTGGCCTGCCGAGCGCTTCGCCCAGCTAATCGAGCGCCTAACTGCCGCCGACGGCATCTTGCCGGGCGCCAGGGTCGCTATCTTTGGGCGCGATGACGAACGGCCACTGGCGCTGAACCTCATTGAAGCCATACCCGAGGTCAGGCGCATCGATCTGGCGGGACACCTTGATCTTTTGGAAGTCTTTGCGTGCCTGCAACGGTGTGCCTTTTACGTCGGCAACGATTCGGGATTGATGCACCTTACGGCGGCTTCCAACATCCCGACCCTCGGCCTTTTTGGTCCCAGCCGCGAGGAGCACTACGCGCCCTGGGGGCCGCGCTGTGGACTGGTACGCACCATCGTGCCTTTTAGCGAGATATTCCCGCCCGAATTTGACCACCGCTCGACCGACAGCCTGATGGATAGCCTCAGCGTTGATGCCGCCGAGGCGGCGGCCCACGATTTGTGGGAAAAGACGCGGGGAATGGCGTCATGAGCCAGCCCCTGCTCTCCGCCCTGGTGGTGGTCCACAACGAAGAAGTGCGTCTTGACGCCTGTCTAGAGCGCCTTGCCTTTGCCGACGAACTTGTCGTCGTCTTGGACAAGTGCACCGACGGATCACGCGAAATTGCCGAACGCTACACAGACCGCATTTTGGATGGCGCTTGGGAGATCGAGGGCGACCGGCGCAACACCGGTATCGAATTCTGCGCCGGCGAATGGATCTTGGAAGTGGACGCCGACGAATGGGTTACCGATGCCCTGGCCGGCGAAATCCGGCGCGTCGTCGAGAGCACTTCCTTCGATTGGCACGAAATTCTCGTCGACAACTATATCGGTGATCGGTTGGTGCGTTGGGGGTGGGGGGCATCCTATGGCAAGGCCGCCTATCCGGGCCTGTTCCGCAAAGGGGTCAAGGTGTGGGGCCGCCAGCGCGTCCACCCGGCGCTTCAGTGGTCGGGCCGCAAGGGACCCATGCTCAAAGAGCGCATCGACCACCATGTCGATCGTGGCATCTCGGACATGATCCGCCGCCTTGATTCGTACTCCACGGCGCGCGCCCGCGATCTCCGCGATTCGGGCGAGATCGGTACCATGCCCCGAAATTTGCGGCGGCTGTTCAGCCGTTTTTTCAAGTGCTACGTGTCGCGCAAAGGCTACCGCGAGGGCGGATACGGCCTCCTTATCGCCATATTTGCTGGCCTTTATCCCCTTCTGTCGCACCTCAAGGCCAAGCTGGAACAAGACTGAATGGCGCGCATCGTTCTCGCCGACGACGGCATCCGATTTGACGGCACGACCCTGACGGCCCAGCCACTTGGCGGGGTCGAGACGTCGGTAATCCTGCTGGTGCGGGAGTTGGCGCGGCGCGGCCACGAGGTTCTGGTGCGCAACAAATGCGAACGCGCGTTGTTTCACGACGGCGTCGAGTGGGCACCTATCAGTGATGGATTGCCCGAGCGTGCCGACCTCTACATTGCAAATCGGGGCGACAGGCTGTTGCCTCTCATGCCAAAGGCACGCCGCACGGTATTTTGGATTCACAACCCGGCGCGTTATCTTCTCAAGTGGCGCTATCTGTCAAAATTGTGGCGTCTCAAGCCGATCATTGTCTTCATTGGGGACTACCATGCAGGGACCTATCCCGGCTGGGCGCCCGATGGCGGGCGCGTGGTCATTCCCTATGGCATCGGCGACGAATTCCTTGCCGCCGAGATTGACCCGACGCCGCCGCCACCGCGCGCTATTTTCACGTCTAATCCGCTGCGTTCCCTGGATTGGTTGCTCGATCTTTGGGCTGAGCAAATCCGACCCCGAGTGCCTGCCGCGGAGTTGCACCTGTTTTCGGGCGCCGCCACCTACGGCGGCGTAGGTGCCGTCAAGACGGCCGAGATGGAAGCGGTGCTGGAACGTGCTCGTGCTTTGGTGCACTCGGGCGTAGTGTTGCGCGACCCGTTGCCCAAGGTCGGCCTGATCGAAGAGTTGCGCGCCGCTCGGGCCATGCTTTACCGTGGCGACGTCAACGAGACCTTCTGTCTGGCGGTTGGAGAGGCGCAGGCCATGGGCGTGCCGGCAGTGGTGCAGGACCTGGGCAGCGTCGGTGAGCGCGTGAGTGATAACGAGACCGGTTACGTCACGCCCGACGCTGCGACATTTGCCCACGCCGCCGTTCGCTTGCTGACCGACGACGATTTGTGGAGTCGCCAGCACCGGGCGGCCCTTGACCGGCGATCCGATATGGGGTGGCAGCAAGCCGCCCGAGCCTTTGAGGAGCTTATTCCCTGATGCGCGTTTTCCAAATTATGGCAGGGGCGGAACATGGCGGTGCCGAGGCCTTCTTCACCCGTCTGGTGCCAGGCTTGACACGCGCTGGGGTGGAACAGCGCGTGGCCATTCGGCGCGACGCCAAGCGCGCGAAGATATTGAGCAAAGCCGGGATTAAACCCATTGAACTGCGCTTTGGCGGCCCCATCGATCTCTACACCTCCTTTTGCTTAAGACGCGAGATCAAGGCTTTCAAGCCGGACATCGTGATGACGTGGATGAACCGGGCGACAACCAAGTGTCCGTCGGGAGAATTCGTGCATGTCGGCCGGCTAGGCGGCTATTACGACCTCAAATACTATCAGGGCTGCGATCACCTGATCGGCAATACCGAAGATATCATCGGTCATCTGGTCGGCAACGGCTGGCCGGGTGATAAGGCCCACTATCTACCCAATTTTGTCAGCTCGGTGCGCGCCGAGCCGGCGTCCCGGGCGGAGGTCTTCACGCCACCCAGCGCACCGTTGGTGCTGGCCCTCGGCCGGCTGCATCAAAACAAAGCCTTCGATGTGCTGCTCCAGGCCATGATCCGGGTCCCCGACGCCTATCTGTGGCTGGCCGGCGAAGGTCCGCTGCGCCGCGAGTTGGAGGATTTGGCACAGAAACTGGCGGTCAAACCCCGCGTGCGCTTCTTGGGATGGCGCGACGATGTCGCGGCGCTCTTCGCCGCTTGCGATGTTTTCGTGTGTTCCTCGCGCCTGGAGCCGCTGGGCAACGTGGTCATTGAGGCCTGGGCCCAGGAGGTCCCCGTGGTCGCCACCGACAGCCTGGGGCCGGGCACCCTGATCGAACACATGGAAACCGGTGTTTTGGCGCCGGTGGACGACGGCGCTGCACTTGGGCGTGCGCTCAAACTGGTGCTTGGGGACACGGGCCTGCACCAACGTATCACCCGCGACGGTCATGGGGTCTATAAGGCGCGCTTCAGCGAATCCGTCGTTGTTCGCCAGTATCTAGACTTCTTCAACCGGATCACTGCCTGATGTGTGGAATCGCGGGCGTGATCGACGCCTCGGGATCACCGCCGGACAGCGCGATTTTGGACCGGCTTGTCCAAGCCCTTGCCCACCGCGGTCCCGACGGCCAGGGCCGACACCTGGACGGCGGCGTCGGCATGGTGCAGACCCGCCTTGCCATCATCGATTTGGAGACCGGTGATCAGCCGCTTTACGCCACGGCGTCGGGCGGCGGACGCACGGCCCTGGTCGCAAACGGCGAGATCTACAACTACGTGGAACTGCGCGCCGCGATGACGGATGGTGAATTTCACACCCGCTCTGATTGCGAGCCGCCACTCCATCTTTATGCGCGCCACGGGACCGGCTTCGCCGCCCACCTGCGCGGCATGTACGCCATTGCCATCCACGATCCTGAGGTCCCTGGCGGGCGGGTGGTGCTGGCCCGCGACCCCTTCGGCATCAAGCCCCTCTATTACGTCGAGTTGGAAGGCGGCCTGGCTTTCGCCTCGGAGCCCCAGGCGCTCATTGCCGCCGGCTTGGTGGCGCCGATGCTCGATCCGGCTCAGCGCGACCAAGTTCTGCAGATGCAGTTTTCTTGCGGTCGTTCGACAGTTCTCAAGGACATCCGGCGCGCCCTCCCTGGCGAAACCTTGGTGGTGGACGGCGGGCGCATTGGCGAGAGCCTGCGCTCGCCCGCCCTGCCGGCGGACGGACCGAAAGAGTGGAGCGAGGCGGAGGCGCTGGAACGTCTGGAAGAGGCCCTGGTCGACAGCGTGAGCGTGCACCAGCGCTCCGACGTGCCCTACGGTATGTTCCTCTCGGGCGGCGTCGATTCTTCGGCCGTTTTGGCCCTGATGCGTGATCTCAACGATGAGCCGGTGCAGGCCTTCACCGTGGGATTTGCGGGTACCGGCGTCCACGACGAACGCCACCACGCTGAAGCCGTGGCGCGTGTCGCCGGCGCCCACTTCCAGGCGGTGGAATTCTCGGACGACGATTTTTGGCGCTTGCTGCCCCGTATCGCCGCTGTCATGGACGATCCTGCCGCCGACTACGCCGTGCTGCCGAGCTATAAGCTGGCCGAGGAGGCGCGGCGGAACGGCCTCAAGGTGATCCTCACCGGTGAGGGGGGCGACGAGCTGTTCGGCGGATACGGACGTTACCGCCGTGCCGCCCGGCACCGCTTGCTTGGCGGTCGGCCAATGCGTGCGCGTGGCACTTTCGACGGCCTGGATGTGCTGCGCGACGATTCCAAGGCATGGCGCGGCGCCATGGTCGAAGCCGAGGCGGCGGCGCGGACGCCCGGGCGATCACGTCTGCAGGTGGCCCAGGCCACCGACTGTGCCGATTGGTTGCCCAACGATCTGTTGGCCAAGCTCGACCGCTGTCTGATGGCCTTCGGTGTCGAGGGACGCACTCCGTTTCTCGACCCCCGTGTCGCCGAGGTCGCCTTTCGGCTGCCCGACGCCCTCAAGGTACGGAGCGGCCGGAGCAAATGGCTGTTGCGCCGCTGGTTGGAGCGACGATTGCCCGAGGCCAAGCCTTTTACCCGCAAGCGCGGCTTCACGGTACCTGTCGGCGACTGGATCGCGCGTCAGGGCCGCCGGCTGGGATCCTTGGTCGCCGACCAGCCGGGCGTCGCCGAGGTCTGCCGGCCGGGCACAATCGAAAGTCTGTTCTCGGCTACGGGTAAGCGCGCCGGCCAGGCCCAATGGACGCTCTTGTTCTACGCGCTCTGGCATCGTCGTCACATCCTGGGCCGTGACCCGGGCGGCGATGTTTTCGAAACCCTGGCGGAGAAGGGGTGAGGCGAAGCATGAACGAGATATCCGAGACTCTCACCATTCGCCAGCCCGATGACTGGCACGTGCATTTTCGCGACGGCGCCATGCTGGCGGCGGTGGCGGGGCTGACGGCGCGCCAGTTCGCCCGCGCCATCGTCATGCCCAACCTGATGCCGCCGGTGACAAGCGTGGCGGCGGCAAGCGCCTACCGCGAGCGCATCTTGGCGGCACTGCCTTTGGGTGCCCACTTCACGCCGCTGATGACGTGCTATCTTACCGATGAAGCTGATGCGGACGAAGTGGGGCGGGGCTTCGCCGAAGGTGCCTACGCCGCCGTCAAGTATTACCCGGCCCACGCCACCACCCACTCGGCCCAGGGCGTGACGGCGGTCGGCTGCGTGACCAAGGTTTTTGAGCGCATGCAGGAGATCGGTATGCCGCTCCTCATCCATGGCGAGGTGACTGACCCGGACGTTGACATCTTCGACCGCGAGGCAGTCTTTATCGAGCGCACATTGGCACCGCTGCTCGCCGATTTTCCGGCCCTCAAGGTGGTGCTGGAGCACGTTACCACGGCCGACGCCGTCGACTTTGTCCGGGCCCAGGACGGTCGGCTGGGCGCCACGGTGACGGCTCATCACCTGATGATCAATCGCAACGCACTGCTGGTCGGCGGCATCCGCCCGCACCTCTATTGCCTGCCGGTGGCCAAGCGAGAGCGCCACCGCCTGGCTTTGCGCGGTGCCACCACCTCTGGCGAGGCTTCTTTTTTTCTGGGTACCGATTCGGCGCCCCACGCCCTTGATGCCAAGGAGACCGATTGCGGTTGCGCCGGCATCTTCACCGCCGCCTCGGCGCTTGAGCTCTACGCCGGGGTTTTTGCCGAGGACGGGGCGCTCGATCAGCTCGAAGCCTTCGCGTCGCTCAACGGCCCCGGATTTTACGGACTCCCGGTCAACGAGCAAACGGTAACGCTGGCACGGCGGCCGTGGACCGTGCCCGACACCGTCCCGGTGGCGGGCAGTCAGCCGGTGAAGCCTTTCCTCGCCGGCGAGATCGTGGACTGGCGGATGGTCGAGGATTGAGCGCGCCACCAGCCCGCATCCCCTCCCGACCACCTCAAGTGTACCAGGGTCGGACTTCCAAGCGTTCTTTGTTCCGTATGCTCGTCAATGTCCGCTTATGGGGGAAAGTAGACGTAAATCACTAGGCGGCAGGATGTCTTCTAATAGCCATAAACGGACATATGTGGCGTTTATTGAAAGCGTCCACTAATCTGGCTTCGCGTTTTAGCTACCGTCGTGTGGCTCCAGCCTGCCGTGGCCACTTTTGGTGGCATATGGTATTTTCCCTATGACGTGTAGTATAATCCCTACTTAATGTTTTAGACGGCGCCGAGCCGCATTAGATTTGCTTGGGTCGTCATGAATTTGCAAAATTTTTTGGAACATACAGATGGCTATCACCGTAGGTGCTCAGTCAATTGAAATTGCCGCCAAGGATATTGACTCGCTGTCTGTCCTGCCTCTGGCCATACTTCCGATCGACTCCCAAGCCCTCCGCCGCGTTCGCATGGTTAAGGACAGCAAGCTGCAAAGCGCCATAGAAATGTTTTCGGGCGAAAGTGTGGGCAACGGCCTGATCTATCCGTCAAGCCTGCGCGAAACATTCCCCAGTATTACTATTGAAGACTACGGCATGCTGATGGCCGTGGCTGAACTGCACAGTTTCGATGTGTACAGTCTGCGCATTTCGCTCCGCAACATTGGCATTGAAGTGGACTCTCAGCAATACCTCTGCCTGTCAGACGAGAAGCAACGGGAACTGCAAGATTACATTCGTTCTTTCACCGAGCGTCTGATCAGGCAGATATACGGTAGCGACAGTGACGATGTAGATACCACCAGTATCGCTACTTTGTTTTATAATCCGGATGTGAATGCAGCGCGCAAAAATCTGGGGAATTTCGCCAACAGCATTGCCATTCCGTTGCATGAAGTACCGAAGTTTCTGCAGGACTACGGTGACATCTATCTGTCCGTGGCCTATTACCAGAACTGTCTTGATAGGATACAGCCGATCATTGATGATTTCCTGGCCTCCACGGGCGAGATTACACAACACAAACAAATGAAGCAGAACCTTGAACTCGTAAGGGTCTGCCAAGGGCTGGAAGCCAAGCTCAGAAAGCTGCAGGGCGTCGTGCTTCGTCACTTCGCCGTATTTGCCAGAAGCACTGAGGAAATGTGGGAAAACTTGAGCGCCGAACAGTTCAGTGAATTTAAAAAAATGGTGGAAGACAATCATACGGTAATGGGAAGCGTGCTCTGCACGCTGTCAGTAATAATGACCGTATGGAACGACAAATTTCCATTCGACAATATGGCAGGCCCTAACCGCCGCGCCGACTTTATCATGGCGGAAATGCGCCAGGGGCTATTGACCTGATCGCTTTTGATTGAATCCCTGGTTCTCGGATTGGAGCGATAGAAACAAACTTGAGCAATTATCCGCAGAGAACGGATCGGGATATTTAGGTGAAGCGCCCTTGACGTCCGCAGTGGATCATTAGCGGACGTTGAGCGACTACCTTCCGAATATCCGGTTTCGGGGGTAAAGCGGACATAAATAATTTGGTGGAATCGATCCCGCAGTTACCATCCCACGGGTGGCCGGGAGAGGGTGCGGGACGGTGCCGTTCAAACTTGATTATGTCTAACCCGTGCGGGGCCAGCGGCCGGTGAAGGGATGGCGTTCGGGAACGTAGCCGGCGGGTGACTGAAATCCCGGCGCCACCAGGGAATCGACCAGGGCCTCGTCCTCGGCCGTGAATTCGTGGTCCAGGGCACTCAGGTAGCCCTGCCACTGCTCGTAGGTGCGGGCGCCGGAGATGACGCTGGTCACGAGTTCGTTGTTGAGCACCCACAGAAGTGCGAATTCACCCGCCGTCAGGCCGCGCTTCTCGGCATGGGCCTTGATGGTTTGCGCCTTGACCAGGGATTCTTCGTCGTATTCGGTGGCCATGATAATGGCGTCCTTGCGCCCGGCCCGGCTTTCCTTGGGCGGCGCCTTGCCGGGTGCATACTTGCCGGTCAGCACGCCGCGGGCGAGGGGCGAATAGGGTGCCACCCCAATGCCGTAATGGGCGCAGGCGGGAAGATATTCCATCTCGGGCGTGCGCTTGAAGGCGTTGTAGTAGGGCTGGGCGATGATCGGACGCGGCACGCCGAGCTCATCGCACAGGCGTACCATCTTGGCAATCTGCCAGCCGCGGTAGTTGGAGAAGCCCCAATAACGTGCTTTGCCCTCGGCGATGATGTCGCCCATGGCGGCAACCGTTTCGTCCAAGGGCGTCGATTTGTCATCGTGGTGCAGGTAGTAGATATCCACGTAGTCGGTGTCCAGCCTCTCCAGGCTGCAATCGATGGCGTACATCAACCACTTGCGGCTCAGGCCTCCCTCGTGGATGCCGGGTCCGCGCCGGTTGCCGGCCTTCGTGGCGAGCACCCATTCCTCGCGGTCGCGTTTTATGAGGGGGCCGACGACGCGTTCCGACTCGCCGTCCATGTAGGAATCGGCGGTGTCGATGAAGTTAATCCCGGTTTCGCGCAGATTGTCGACGATGCGCGCCGCCTCCTTGTCGCTGGTCAAGCCGCCGAACAGCATGGTGCCGAGGCACAGAGGGGAGACCTTGAGGCCGCTCTTGCCGACGTTGCGGTAATCCATGGGTTCTTCCTTTCGTCTCGTAATTCGGGCGCGCAGATTATCTCTTTCCGGCATCGACGACGAGGTGTTGTCCGGTAATGGCGCCGGCGGCGTCGCTGGCCAGGAACAGCGTCGCCTGAGCGACCTCGTCGGGCTTGGCCAAGCGGCCGAGGGCATTGCCCGAACCCGCGCGTTCGACCAATTGGTCGATGTCCATGCCTTCCGAGCCTTTGCGCAGCGGCAGGAGTTCGCGAAACATCTCGGTATCGACGCCGCCGGGACAGACCGCGTTGACGCGGACGCCATCGGGGCCAAGTTCGAAGGCCGCCGCTTGTGTCAGGCCAAGGACGGCATGCTTGCTGGCGGCATAGGCGCCGCGCCGCGGGTTGGCTTGGATGCCGGCGATTGATGAGATGTTGACGATGGCACCCCGCGATTTTTTCAAAAGCGCCGCTGCGTGCTTGATGCACAGCGCCACACCGCGCACGTTGATGGCGAAGGTCTCGTCCCACGTTGCCGCGTCTTCGTCGGCGACACTGACCGTTGGGCCGACAACGGCGGCGTTGTTGATTAATATGTCAAGACGCCCAAAGGCCGCTTCGCAGGCGCCGATCAAGGCTGCCACGTCGGCTTCCTTGGAAACGTCGGCGGGGACCGCCAGGCCAGAGATGGCGCCCGCCACGCGCTCAATGGGTTCCTTGCGGCGGCCCGCCACCACTACCTTGCATCCGTCGTCGGCAAAGGCCCGGGCGATGGCCTCGCCGATGCCTGCGCCGCCGCCGGTGACGATGACGACTTTGCCGTCCAGATCCGCGTACATGAAATGTCTCTCCCATATGTTTATTCGCGATGTTGGCCCATCATGCCCTTTAAGGCAACGTCCCGGGCCGCACAATCGAGCATTTCCTGCCGCGACGTTGACGGCTACCATGGCGTCATCAGAATCTTAGGAGGGGGAAAACGCCGGCCATGACAGTCAAGCCGCGCCGCGTCCGAGTGCACATTCAGAACATGCAGCCGCCCGAGAGGGGAGCGGAAGGCGACGTTCCCGACCGCTCTGCCGATTTGGCCTTCCGTGTCACGGAAGAGCGCTTCCGGGCGGCCTTGGATCGCCATCCCGACGTGGCGGCGGTTCTTGATGCGACGATCAGCAACGACCTTGCCGAGCTTCCCGCCGCCGCCGCGGAGGCCGAGGTGGTGTTCTCAAAGACCAAGGTCCTGCGCGAACAGTTCCCGGTACCATCGGCACCGAACCTGAAATGGGTTTTCGTGACCTCGGCCGGCGTCGAGACCCTGTTGCCGACGAACTGGCTGCCGCCCGGTGCCGTTTTGGTCAATTGCCGCGGCACCCACGCCGAAAAGGCAGGCGAATTCGCGCTCACCGCCGTTCTCATGCTCAACGCACGCATTCCGTTTTTCGTCACCCGCCAGCGGGCCGCCCGTTGGGACCCCGTCTTTTCGACCTCGGCGCGGGGCAAGACGGTGGCGGTCATCGGCACCGGCGCCATGGGGGGCGCGACGGCGGAACGGGTTCGCCAGGCCGGCCTGAAGGTAATCGGCGTCAATGCCAGCGGCCGGCCCCACGACGCGGTTGAGGAAATGTTCACCCCGGCGGACTTGGGCGAGGTGCTGGCACGCGCCGATTTCGTCGTCGTCAACGTGCCGGCGGTTCCGGCGACCCGTGGGTTAATCGGCCGTCGCGAGTTGGATAGGATGAAGCCGACGGCGGGATTGGTGAATATGGCGCGCGCCGATGTCGTCGATCAGGGGGCCTTGGCCGATAAGCTGACCCGGGGCGAACTGGCTGGCGCTGTTCTCGACGTTTTTGATCTTGAACCGCTGCCGCCCGACTCGCCCCTGTGGTCGACGCCAAATTTGATCATCACGCCACATGTTTCATGCGACGATGCTGACGCCTACATCCCGCGTGCTCTGGATATCTTTTTTGAAAACATGAGCTGCTATCTGGAAGGCCGTCCGATGCCCAACCAGATCGACCCGGCACGGGGTTATTGAGGAAGGGCTTCCTCAACGAGCCTGATTGTGTTGCTGCTTGAGGATAAGTTGGCGCTGGCGCGACTTCTGGAGGCGGATCTGCCGGCTCTGGGTAATCGTTCGGTTGCGGGCGTCTTGCTCTTGCCTGCGCAGCAATTTGAGCTGCTCGGCTTGCAGCTTACGCCGATTTTTTTCTTGTAAAGAAAGAACTGTCGGGACGCACTCGAATTGGCCGATATTGGAATTGAACAGCTCGATGAAGTTGGCCCCGCATTCGGCGTTTGCGGGCGTCGGCTGGGCGAGCCACACCGTTACCGCTGCCACCATGATCCCTTTCGCCTGCTTCATGTTTGGCACTTCCCTCCAGCCGGCCAATATAGCGCATATGGGTTAACAAACCGATGGTGTTAAGCCCCTCCGATTCACCAATTGTCAATCGGTGCAGCTATGGTTCTCACTTTCCTAAGCAAAAGGGTCCGCCAAGCCGTGTCGAAAACGTTGCGAGCGAAAGTGGTTCGGAAAAGATGCTCAAGGCGGAACTTTCCGACGTGCCCCTCCGTCGCGTAGTGGTTGGCATGAAACATGCCCTGAACGCGCCCGATACCGCCGACAGCCAGTTTTTCATTATCCTTGGAGCGGCACCGCATCTGGGTGGCAAATACACCGTTTGGGGTGGGGTGATCCACGGCCTGGGTCTCACCGACCTCCTCAGCCGCGGCAGCCCGCCCGGCGACCCGGACAAGGTGCATTCACTTAGAGTGGCGGCGGACGTCAAGCACTAAGCCGCGGCGCGGCGGAACCACTTGGAAGCTTCCGCGGCATCGCAGGGCACGCCCTGACCGAGGCGGTACATCTGGGCCAAGTTATACTGGGCGTCGGCATGACCCTGTTCGGCCGCCTTGCGGCACCAAACGGCGGCCTTGGTATCGTCTTTGTCGACACCAACGCCTTGTTCGTACATGAGGCTGAGGTTGAACTGAGACAGCACGTGGCTTTGTTTGGCGGCCTTTAGGAACCACTTGACGGCTTGGGCGGCATCGTGCTCGGCGCCCTCGCCCTGGCGATACATTTGCGCCAGGTTGAACTGGGCTTCTGCGAAACCCTGGTGGGCGGCCTTGCGGTACCAGTTCATTGCGATGATTAAATCCCGTGGCACACCGCGATCCGTATCGTAGAGGACGCCTAGGTTGAACTGAGCGGTGGCGTTGCCCGTCTGCGCTGCCTTAAGGAACCGGCGAGCGACCATGGCGGGATCGCGGGGAATATTGGATTGGGAAGCCTGAAACAGGGTAATGGTCAAGGCACCGAGCATTAGAAGGCCGCCGCCGACGGTTCGTTGAAGGTCGAAGACCTCGCCAAATCCCCAGGGGCGAACGGCAATTCCCGACATGAGCAGGTACAGCCCAAGCCCGAACAAGACCAGGAATATCATCAAAGATAGAGTGAGGCGCCGGCCTCCCATAATTGCCGCCTTCCTGTGCCAACATGATAATGCACCGAAACAGTGATCGACGCCAAGACCCAGGTCAGGTGTCCGTGGAGTGGGGGCTCGAGTCCTCCAAACCAACAGGGGAGGCAATCTGGCCCGCACCCACACGCCCGTCAACTCCCCGGCTCTTGTCCGCGGGTGGTGGCTTTACCAATTTAAGGCGGTGGCGCATTGGGGCTTCCCCCACGCGGTATTACAGGTAACATAGCCGCCCAACCAACCAGCGTCGTCAGGCCAAGAGAGGGAATACGGATGGTAAGCAAGGATCAGCAGTTCAAGTCGGTGGGCAAGCGCCCGATCCGTCCTGACGGGTTCGACAAGGTCACGGGGCGCGCCAACTTCGGTGCCGATCTGCGTTTGCCCGGCATGCTCGTCGGCAAGATCCTGCGCAGTCCCCACGCCCATGCGCGCATCCTTTCGATCGATACCGGCAAGGCTCTCGCGCTTCCCGGCGTCAAGGCCGTCGTCACGTCGGCCGATTTGCCCGACCTTGCCTCGGAATGGGTCGGCGACTACCGGGTCGAGACCAACTTCCGCAACATGTCCCACAACATCTTGGCCAAGGGCAAGGTGCTGTACGACGGCCACGCGGTGGCCGCCGTCGCGGCGACCAGCAATGCCATCGCCGATGAGGCGCTGGCCCTGATCGCGGTCGATTACGAGGTTTTGCCCCATGTTCTTGACGTCGAGGAGGCGATGCGGCCCGACGCACCGCTTCTGCACGACGACCTGATCACGCGCGGCCTCACGCCTCCGCCCGACAAGCCGTCGAACATCGGCAAGCAGTTCGATGTCGTGGTTGGCGACACCGAAGCCGGGTTCAAGAAGGCCGACGTCGTGGTCGAGCGCCGCTTCACCACCAAGCCCGTGCACCAGGGCTACATCGAACCCCATGCGACAGTCGCCAGCACGTCGGAAGACGGACAAACCCAAATCTGGTCCTCGACCCAGGGCCAGTTCGGGGTGCGTGGCGTCTGCGCCAAGCTCTTGGGCATGGATATCTCTCAAATCAAGGTCACGCCGGCCGAGATCGGCGGCGGCTTCGGCGGCAAGATCAGCGCCTATCTGGAGCCCTTGGCCGTGCTCATATCGCGCAAGACCGGCCGTCCGGTGAAAATGGTGATGACCCGGGACGAGTGCTTCCGCGCCACCGGCCCGGCGTCGGGCAGTGCCATGACGGTCAAGATCGGGGCGACCAAGGACGGCACGATCGTTGCCGCCGAGGCATCGCTGGCCTTCCAGGCGGGTGCCTATCCGGGCTCGCCGGTGATGAACGGCTGCATGACCGGCTTCGCGCCCTATGACATCGAAAATGTCAAGACAGTGGGCTACGACGTGGTGGTCAACCGGCCCAAAAGCGCCGCCTATCGCGCCCCGGGGGCGCCAATCGCGGCCTTTGCCATAGAGAGCACGCTGGATGAGCTGGCCAAACGCCTCGACATCGCACCTCTTGACCTGCGCCGCAAGAACGCGGTCCGCGAAGGGACGAAGGCCGCCTATGGACCGAAATTCGGCGCCATCGGTTACGTCGAGATCTTGGAGGCGACGAAGGCCCACCCGCATTACTCGGCACCGCTTGGACCCAACCAAGGGCGCGGCATCGCGTCCGGCTTTTGGTTCAATGGTTCCGGCCAGTCGAGCGCCGCGTTGAACATCAACGAAGACGGTACCGCCATCGTTATTTCCGGAAGTCCGGACATCGGTGGATCGCGCGCCTCCATGGCCATGATGGCGGCCGAGGTCCTGGGCATCGATGTCGAGAAGGTACGGCCCATCGTCGGCGACACCGACGCCATCGGCTTCACCAACCCGACGGGCGGCAGCCGTGTCACCTACGCCACCGGCACGGCGGTGGTTCGGGCGGCGGAGGACGTTGTCGGGCAACTGCGCGAACGCGCCGCGATGATCTGGGAGGTCGATGCCGACGGCATCGTGTGGGAGGACGGACACGCCCGCCCGGCGAGCACCAACGTCGGCGAGTTCGAGCCCCTTTCCCTGGCCCAGATCGCGGCCATGGCGGCCAAGACCGGCGGCCCGATCAGCGGCCGCGCCTCGCTCACCGCCTCGGGCCAGGCGCCGGGCTTCGGCACTCACATTTGCGACGTCGAGGTGGACCGCGAGACGGGCCAAGTCACGGTCCTGCGCTATACCGTCGTCCAGGACGCCGGGCGCGCCATCCACCCGGCTTTCGTCGAAGGGCAGATGCAGGGCGGCGCCGCCCAGGGCATCGGCTGGGCGCTGAACGAGGAGTACGTCTACGACGAAGACGGCCGTTTGGAAAATCCCGGATTCCTGGATTATCGCATGCCGGTGACCTCGGACCTACCGATGATCGACACCGTGATCATAGAGGTGCCCAACCCGAACCATCCGTTCGGCGTCAAGGGCGTCGGCGAGGTCCCCATCGTGCCGCCCATGGCGGCGGTGGCCAACGCGGTCGAGAACGCCATCGGCGTGCGCATGGCGGACCTTCCCATGTCGCCGCCGCGCATCCTGGCCGCCCTTGACTGAGCCTTCTTTGTGCGGGTAGGAAAGTGGGGGCGGTGCGCGCTAAACAATGGTGTGGAATTGCCGGGAAACGTGAGTGAAACAAAAAAAGCGAAATCGGAAATTAGAAGAATTCACCAAACCGGATGCTGACGTTGCGCGGCAACTTGATGAAGCCATCCAGCGTCACCAAAGGGGCGATTTAGAGGCCGCAAAACAGGTTTACGAGCAAATTCTCGCCGTCGTTCCCGATCATGCCATGGTCCTAAACCTATCGGGTGTGCTGGCTCATCAGGCCGGTGAAGGCAAGCTCGCCATCAGGCGGCTTGAAAGGGCGCTGGAACTCGAACCCGACAACGGCACTTTCCACAACAATATTGGCGAAGTTTTTCGCAACCTCGGCGAACTGGATCAGGCCGAGAAGCACTTGCGCAAATGCTTGGAAATAGCTCCAAACGACGCCTTTGCCCACAACAACATGGGCAGTATTTTCTTGGCGAGAACGAATTACGCCGAAGCCATTGGAAGCTTTAAGAAAAGCCTGGAAATTCAACCGGACGCCACAAGAGTCTTATTCAACCTAGGCGTGGCGTGTATGGAGCTTGGGAGTCCCGAAGACGCGCTTGGGTATCTGGCGAAGGCTCTTTCGATAGACCCTGGATTTGCCGACGGTTACGCCAAGGTTGGTGAAGCCCATTATCAACTTGGACAGCACACCAAGGCGTTGGAGAATTTTCGCAAGGCCATTTCCCTAGAGAAGTCTTTGGCGGCAATCAAACCGTCGGTCGTTCTCAACAATATGGGCAGTGCTCTTAGGCGTTTGCATCGCACCGATGAAGCGGTCGCTCGATTTCGGGAGGCATTGGAAAGGGAAACATGCAACGTTCCTCAACTCGCCAATTTGGCCAGTTGGCTGGAGGAACTTCATTCCCTGGATGAGGCTAGGGCTCTAGCCGAGAAGGCGATTGTATATGAACCATCCAATGTCATGGCCGGACGGGTAATGGCGCGAATTGAGTTGCGATCGGGCGAACTTGAGAATTCTAAAAACCGCTTGGAGGGTCTGCTCCAGACCGCACCCGAGGACCCATCGATCCCCGCCGTGTTCATGGAACTGGGTCAAGTCCATGACCGCCTAAGACAGTGGGACAAGGCGTTTGCGTGTTGGCTGGAGGGGAACCAGCGGTTGGCGGTGTCACCGAAATGGCGGAGGATCGACAAGGATTCCTTTCTTAGGGGCGTCAGAAAAATGACGGAATGGATTGACGCCGTCCGGATTGATGGCCGCCAGTCCGATTTCGAAGACGATGGTGCCGACGTTCCCGTTTTCATGGTCGGGTTTCCCCGCTCTGGAACCACCCTACTGGAACAAGTCATCGCCGCCGCTGGATTCACAGTATCGGACGAATTGCCGTTTGTTTCGAAGGTGCGCCGCTTGCTTCCCACCATTGTCGGCAAGGGGTTTCGGTATCCGCAAGACCTGGAAAGGATCACGCCCGAAAATGCGGAATATCTTCGTGGCGCTTATTGGAGTTTTGTCCGTGATTCCCTTGGTGGCATCAATTTGGGCAGGGGTTTGCTGGACAAGAATCCGCTGAATATCTGCGACTTAGGGTTTGTCTGGAAAATATTTCCGAGCGCATGTGTAATTGTTGTCTTGCGGGATCCGAGGGATGCATGTCTCAGCAGTTTCATGCAGAATTTTGATCCTAATTACGGCATGGCTCCGTTCCTCGAACTGAAGACGACCGCTGAGGCTTATGCGTCGGTGATGGAATTGTGGTTGCGCTATCGCGCCAAATTGCCACTACCGTTTCTGGAGGTCCGATACGAAGACATGGTGGACGACTTCGATGGCACGGTTCGCGGCGTCATGAACTTCATCGGGGTTCCCTGGCGGGATAGCCTGCGCAAGTTTCACGAGAACTCCAGGAAAAGACAGATTTCCACCCCCAGCTACGAGGGCGTGACAACACCAATTTACGATCGCGCCGTCGGTCGTTGGCGTAATTACGAGGACTACCTCAAGCCGGTACTTCCCGTTCTTGAGCCCTATGTCTCTTCTTTCGGTTACGCCGAGTAAGTCGAACCGTCATACGGCGCTGAAGGGGCGATTTCGAAGTATGCCGCGCATGACGAATTATTCAACCTTGGCCCCCCAATCACGGCTTGCGCGGCCTTTTTGCGAGCGGCTACGGTAGGGCCGGCTATCCTGCCTGGGAGTGAACATGGTTCATCAGCCCGCCTCCGCCGCGTTGTCGCGTTTCAGGGTGCTTGACCTGACCCGGACGCAGAGCTGCCTCAGGGTCAAGGCCCCGCCGCGCGGCCAAGACACCGACGATGTTCTGGGCGAGGCCGGTTATAGTGCCGACGAAATCGCCGATCTCAGGCGGCGCGACGTGGTGTGAGGAGGAGTCATTTCATGGCGACGGAGAAAGTGCTGGCCGAAAAATTGGGCGGCGTCGGCCGGCTGACCTTCAACAACCCCGAACGCCACAACGCCATGTCGCTTGAGATGTGGGAGGCGGTGGCCGATATCCTGGCCGATTTCGCCACCACCGCCGAGATCCGGGTCGTCGTCGTTACCGGTGCCGGCGGCAAGTCTTTTGTTTCGGGCGCCGACATCTCCAAGTTCGAAGACGAGCGCGCCTCGACCGAGGCCCTGGCGCGCTATACCAGAGCTACGGAGGGCGCCGCCGCGGCGCTCACCACCATCGCCAAGCCGACCATCGCCATGATCGACGGCTATTGCATCGGCGGCGGTATGGCGGTGGCGCTGTCGTGCGACTTGCGCATCTGTTCGGACAACTCGTGCTTCGCCATTCCGGCGGCGCGGCTTGGCATCGGATACGGATATGCGCACCTGCGCCGTCTGGTTGATCAGGTCGGCCCGGCCTATGCCAAGGAAATCTTGTTCACGGCGCGTCATTTCGATGCCGGTGAAGCCCTGGCCATGGGCTTGGTCAACCGGGTCGTTCCCCCGGCCGAGTTGGAGGCCGCCGTGGCGGAGGTTACCGAGAGCATCGGCGACAACGCGCCGCTGACCCTGGCCGCGGCTAAGATCGTCGTTGGCGAGGTTCTGAAGGATCCAGCGGAGCGCGACCTGGAGGCCTGCGACCGTGTGGTTAAAAAATGCTTCGACAGCGCGGATTATGTCGAGGGCCGGCGTGCTTTCATGGAGAAACGCAAACCCCGGTTCACGGGGCGTTAAATCATGACAAAGGATGAAAAGGACAACGCGGGCGTGGTGGCTCCGCCGCCTCTCTTCTACGCGGCGGGCCTGTTGATCGGGCTGGTGCTCGATTTTCTGTGGCCACTTGCCCTGATGCCGGATCGCGGCCACTATCCGGTGGCGTTCATAGCAATCGCCGCCGCCGGTGCGCTCATCGCCTGGGTTGTTTTCGAGTTTCGCAAGGCGGGGACCAAACTCGATCCCCGCCGGCCGACCAGCACGCTTGTCACCACGAGACCCTTCCGCCTATCGCGTAACCCGGCCTATCTGTCGTTGTGTCTGCTTTACGTCGGCATCGGAATCGCCACCGACGGTGTCTGGACCCTGGGGATGATCGTCCCCGTGTTGGTCGCCATGCATGTTGGCGTAATCTTTCGCGAGGAGCGCTACCTGGAAGCAAAGTTCGGCGAGGACTACCGCCGCTACAAGGCGTCCGTCAGGCGCTGGCTGTAACTTCCCTTATTCGAGTTGCGAACAGGCCCGAGCGATGCGGGCGCAGCCTTCCTTGAGCGCGTCGTCGTCGTTGGCAAAGGAAACGCGCAGGTGGGGCGATAGCCCATAGGCCGCGCCGGGCAGGACGGAGACGCGCTCGGCTTCAAGGATGTAGGTCGCCAAGTCGGTATCATTATCGATCGTCTTGCCGTCCGTTGCGCGTTTGCCCAACAATCGGGCGCAGTTGGGATAGGCGTAGAAGCTGCCCCGGGGTGACAGGCAGTCTAGGCCGTCGATCGCGTTCAGCATGCCGACCACCAGATCGCGCCGCTTCTCGAATTGGGCCATGCGTTCGGGCACTTGGTCTTGCGGGCCGAGGAGTGCCGGGACGGCCGCGGCCTGGCTCACCGAACACGGGCTGGTCGTGCACTGGTATTGGATCCTGGCCATGGCGCGGATTAGTTCGCTTGGGCCGCCCGCATAGCCGATCCGCCAACCGGTCATGCCATAGGTCTTGGAGACACCATTGACGGTCAGGGTCCTGTCCGCCATGTCGGGCGCTACCTGGGCCATGGTCGCAAACGTGGCCCCGTCGTAAAGAAAGTGTTCGTAGATATCGTCGCTGAGAACGGCGATGCCGGGGTGGCGGCGCAGTACCTCGGCCAGGGCCGCCAAATCGTCCCGGTCATAGACGGCCCCCGACGGGTTGCCCGGTGAATTGAGGGCGAGCCAACGGCTGCGCTCCGTGATGGCGCCTTCCAAGGCCGCAGGCGACAGCTTGAAACCGGTTTCGGTGGAGCATGCAACGATCCTGGGCACGGCCCCGGCGACGCGTGTGATATCGGGATAAGAGGCATAGTAGGGCGCCGGCACGATGACCTCGTCGCCTGCATTCAGCGTCGCCATGAGCGCGTTGAAGACCACTTGCTTGGCGCCGGTGCCGACGGTGATCTGATCAAGGGCGTAGTCGAGGCCGTTCTCGCGGTGGAATTTTTCTTGTATGGCGGCTTTCAATTCCGCCGTGCCGTCGACGTTGGTATAGCGCGTGTCGCCGCGTCCGATGGCTTGGGTCGCGCCAAGTTTGGCGTTATCCGGCGTCTCAAAATCGGGGGCGCCGATGCTCAGGCTAATAACGTCCACCCCGGCCGCCTTTAGTTCGCGGGCTTTGCGGTTGATGGCCATCAACGGCGAAGGTGCGAATTGGTCGAGCCAAGAAGCAAGGGCGATCATGAGTTGGTAATCCAGAGGGCTGGCGATCCAGGGCACCACGATTTAATAATAGCGCGTTCCAACGCACAAGGTTGAATTGCCGGCGCCTATGGAAAATCCCATCTATGATATCAGTGAGGGTGACGGCCCCTTGCTGCTCAACGTGCCGCACGCCGGGACCGAGGTCCCGGACGCCATCCGCGAGCGCCTGACAGCGGCGGCGCAAAGGATTCCCGACACCGATTGGCATATTCCCCGACTCTACGACTTCGCAAGCGGTCTGGGGGCAACCACCATGGTGGCCCGCCTGTCGCGCTATGTCGTTGACCTCAACCGCCCGCCAACCGGCGAGAGCCTCTATCCCGGCCAGACGACCACCGGGCTGTGCCCCGTGACGCTGTTTACCGGCGCGCCCCTCTATCGGACCGGCAGCGAGCCCGATGACGCGGAAATCGATGATCGCGTTGGCGCCTACTGGCGGCCCTATCACGACGAACTTGGGCGTCAGCTCGCGCGCATTAAATCGAAACACGGCTACGCCATTCTATTCGACGCCCATTCCATTCGGTCGCGTGTGCCACGTCTGTTCGACGGACGTTTGGCGGACTTCAATCTGGGTACCGCCAAGGGAAAAAGCTGTGGCGCCGGCTTTGAGGAGGCGGCGCTCGGTGTCCTTGGGGCTTGCCAAGATTTCACCTGGGTCGCCAACGAGCGTTTTATCGGTGGTTTCATCACGCGTCATTACGGTGACCCACGGGCTGGTATCCACGCCCTTCAAATGGAACAGTCGCAGATCACCTATATGGAAGAGGACTGGCCGTTCGCCTATGATGCTCCGCGTGCCGTCGCCGCCCAAGCTGTCCTGAAAGACCTTATCCGGGCCCTCCTGGGGACGTGCCCTGCATAAGGGGTGGGGTGTCGTGTGCCGCCGGCGGAAAAGACGTTAGGCGGGCGCCATGGTCGTTGTCATCACCTATAGGGACATTCAGGTTCGGCTGGCGGATACCGATCCCGTGATGCTGCGTCTTCTCAACATATTTACCCAGTGTTTGCGCAAACAGGAGCGCGTTTTCGCTAAGATTACCTCTAGCTCGCTTTTCAACAAGTGACGTACTCCCCTCCGCCCGCCTCGCTGTCGATGATTCGTAGCGCCGAGGCCGTCGTCGTACTCGACATGGAATGGACCGCCTGGGAGGGATCGCGGGCGCGCCGCTGGGGCGCTCCCGATGAGTACCGAGAGGTCGTCCAGATCGGCGCCGTCAAGCTGGACGGAGGAGACGCACTAGGCGAGCGGGACAGTTTTGATCTTCTTGTCCGCCCCCGCCGCAATCCGGTCCTCAGCGACTACTTCATCGACTTGACCGGCATCGCCCAAGAGCGCCTGGACGCCGAAGGGGTGGATTTAGCCGATGCCTTCGCCCAGTTTTCAGACTTTCTGGGGCCGCGCCCGGCGCTCGTGCTGTCGGCGGGATACGACGGATGGGCCTTGGAACAGAACTGCCGTCTCTGTAGCGTGCCTTTCACGCTTGATCTTGGTTGCTTTTTCTCCATCACCCCCATGTTCGTGGCGGCCTTGGGAGTAGAGGAAAGGGATTTTATGAGTTCTCAGCTACCGGAGCTGCTGGGTTTCGAGCGACCGGGCCGTGCTCACGACGCCGTCGGTGACGCCCGTTGCATTGCCGAAGCCCTGCGTATCGTGCTCCGAGAAATTCCGGTCTAACGATCCGCTAGTTCCGGCTGTCCTCATCCGACGGCGGTTCAAGCACGCCAAATGCCTGGGTCACCCAAGGCGCAAACGGGATTAGAACCAGGAACAAGATGACGCCCGACAATAAAAACTGAAACCCGGTGCGCCCGAAAAGGTCCACCAATCCCACGGCACCCGCCAGACCGGTTATCGGAACCCATGCCAAGGCAAGGACGATGAACACTCTTTGCCATGCTTTGGCGACGCGTTGCGATCGTTTCATGATACTGCTGCTTCCCCACCAAGCAACGACCTAGGGTTGCCATCTTACCCCATTCCCGGATGCCAGGCAAAGTCCCCACGAGGCGGCGTACTCTCCTCTTCCGATAACATCAATCTGGATTAATTGGAACAGGAGCCACCATAATGATAGAGTCATAAGCAATGTCGGCATTTTAGACCGCATTAGGAGGAGTGTAACATGGACAATCGCAAGTCGTTCGGGGCTTGGCCCTTCGCGCGCCCAGGTTGTTCCCGATTTCCGGCGCTTGTGGTGTCGGTGCTGCTTCTGGCCGGTTGCCAGTCGACCCTGTCGCTGGAGGAAGCTAAAAAAGTTACCGCCAGCTTCGAAGGCACGAGCTTTGTTCCGCCGCCGCGCACGATTAAGGACATCACGGCGATCCTCGACCAGCAGACCATCACCAATCCCGAGGAGTCGGCGCAACGGGTGGCAAAGGCCGACGAACAGCCCCCCGCGGCGGGTGACGCCGCGGCGCTGGCGAAATTCTATTGGGCCCGCGGCAAGGCGGCGAACAATGTCGGACGCGAACAGCAAAGACTGGAGGATCTCAGGACCGCCCTTCAATACGCGGAGAAGACCACCAGCGTAGCTCCCCGGCTGTGGGGCGACCTGGCCTGGGCGGAGCGTTCGGTCGGCAATTACAAGACGGCCATCCGCCTTATGCGATTTCGGACCAACGCCCAGCCCAAGAGTTATGCCGCTGCGAGCAGTTTGACGATGATTTTAGCCCAAAGCGGCGATATGGAAGCTGCCGAGAAGGCGAAACAAACGACCCTACAGCTCCTTGCGAACACGCGCAGCACTAGCCCGTGGGTCGGGGTCAACAAAGCTAACGTTGAGTCTTTCGTGCTGGAGGCACAGGGACTATACGCCCAATCGGAACCCTTCCTTCGTCAGGCCATGAACATCTTTGAAAGCGCCGGCTTGGCCCGCGACAGGCCGACATGGCTCGACTCTCGGCGTGGCATGTTGGCGCGCAACCTGCGCTGGCAGCGGCGTTATGTGGAGGCGGAGATCGTCGCCCGCGATGCGCTGTTGAAAGTGTTGGAGCGCGGCGGGAAAGTATCGGGAAGGGTGGCCGGTCTAGTCAGGGACCTGGGCAACATTCTCAAGGCTCAAGGCCGTTACGAGGACGCCGAGACCCTGATCCGTGCCGCCATCGACATCTTCGAGAAATCCGGAACGCCACCCGATTCCTTTTCCTTGATGAGCACCCGCTTCATTCTCGCCAATACCCTCATGGCCCAAGAGGATTGGCAAGGCACCATTGAGACCTTGGAATTGTCCCGGCAGGGGAACCAGACCGCGTACGATCAAAAGTTTGGCGACAGACCGTTTATGGCCCAGGCTCTTCTTTATTCGGGACGCACCGACGAAGCCCTGGCGATAATTTCTCCGATGTATGACCGGGTTGAGAAACGCCTTGGCGCTAAACACATCGACACGGCAAAGTTGGGGATGAGCCTTGCCGTAGCCCTGAACGCGGCGGACAAGAAAGAAGCGGCACTGGGCCATTTTGCCAAGTCCGTTCCCATCATTACCAACCGTTCGCGGCAATCCGATGATGACTCGACGTCTGATCGCGAACGCACCCGGCTTGTCCAACTCGGTTTGGAACCCTACATCGGTCTTCTTGCCGACATACGTGGCACCGCGTTGGAACGCAAGTCCGGCATCGACGCCGTGGCCGAAGCCTTCCGCATCTCCAATATTGCGCGTAGTGGTAGCGTACAGGAATCGCTTGCTGCTTCCGGCGCGCGGTCCTTAGCCAGCAATCCCGATCTCTCCGATCTTGTGCGCCGCGAACAGGACACGCGCAAACAGACATCGACCCTTTATGCGTTGTTGGCCGACATGCTGTCGGCGCCGTCCGACCAGCAGGACCCGAAGGCCGTTCATGACTTGAAGGTCCGTATCGACAACCTGCGCGGTGCGCGGGCGACGCTGATGGAGGAGATCGAGGCCCGCTTTCCGGAATACGCCGAGCTGATCAACCCCAAGGCGGCGACCATCGAACGCGCGCGCGCCAGCCTCAATACTGGCGAAGCGATGCTCGTCACCTACACGGCGGAAGAGAAGACCTATGTTTGGGCGATCCCTAAAGAGGGCGAGGTGGCGTTCACCGTCGCCGAGTTGGGGCGCGAAGACCTGGGCGACACGGTGGCGCTGCTGCGCTCTTCGCTGGAGCCCAATGCCCAGACCCTGGGCGATATCCCCGATTTCGACGTTGCCGCCGGCTACGGCCTTTACGAACAGCTGTTCAAACCTGTCGAGGCGGGTTGGAAGGACGCCAAGAGCTTGCTGGTTGTGGCCCACGGCGCGCTTGGTTACCTGCCGCTATCAATCTTGCCGACGGCGCCGGTCGAACTTGATCCAGCGTCCGGGGCGCTGTTTTCCAAGCATCGGAATGTTGCCTGGCTGGTACGCAGTCACGCGGTGACCATGCTGCCCTCGGTCGCGTCCTTGGCGACCTTGCGTAGCCTGCCGCCGGGGGCGGCGGACCGCAAGGCCTTCGCCGGCTTTGGCGATCCGTTGTTCAGCGCCAAGCAGGCGGCGGCGAAGCCTGAGAAGGAAGTTGAGGTGGCAGCCCTGACCAGCCGAGGCCTGAAGACGCGTGGCCTGCCGGTACGCCTGCGCGCGGCGCCCAAGAC
>PVBE011288973.1_pt1 | contig 26463 bp, 23 predicted proteins | sample 1631181 | NCBI WGS metagenome assembly PVBE01 (sample SAMN08397723, study PRJNA350692) | Marine metagenome, whole genome shotgun sequencing project. | isolation source: water | place: Pacific Ocean | collected 2012-04
CGCCCGAACCTTCTTGGAGTCGCTGGTGAAGAAGCCGTGTCAGAACAGGGTCATCCGCTCTCGCAAAGGGGATTGGCCATCGAGCATGCGGTCCACCCACCAGGCCAAGAACTCCTGACTCTGGTAGCGGTTTAACTTGCGCACGCGCTTCCTCTCTCGCCTGCGCTCGTCGTCATCTCCGTCTCTTATGATCGCCTCGTTCGGCTCGACGATGCGTATGGTGAAACGGCGGCCATAGTCCTCACCTTGGATCAAATCGCTCACTAGCCGCTCCTGCCCGAAGCGGAGGCCGCGGCGTATGTCCAGCGCATGGGCGCCGAAGCCCGCTCTGTTCAGCAGGTGCTCCACGGCGCGGGCGTCCCAGGTGAAGTCATCGATGGACTCCATGGCCACAGGGGCGAGGTCACCCTCGCCGCGTAGATCTCCAGCGGACTGACCCCAAGCGAGACTTGAAGCGGCAAGGACGAAGAAAGTGATGTTCGGGAAGTGAGGCATCTTCTTCATGACGTTTTGTGTCGGATACCGGGTTGGTTTGCCCATGCAACCTACAACGGCGCGCAGGTTTCGGGTCACCTCGTCTTTCTTTTGGGCTTGGCAGCGTGCGCCTGAACACAACGAGGCCTTTCACTCACGGCCAAGTCGCTCTCACGGTCCGAGAGGTCTTCTCGGCGACCGAGCAAATGAAGAGGGGTCTCTCTCGGTCGGGGATAGGCCCCGGCTGATTCAGGAGGAGAAGAGATGCGCTACGACTTCAGCGAGGTTGAGGATATTGAGAGCTTCGTTTCCATCCCCGAGGGTGAGCACCTGTGCCGGGTAGCTGAGATCCGAGAGGGGACGGCCAGGGACGGGAGCGCGCGCTGGAGCCTGCGGTTGGAGGTGGTCGATGGCGAGCTGTCTGGGCGGACGGCGGGGTGGGACTCGCTCACGTGGAGCGAGCGCGCAGCCCACAGGGCGAAGCACGTCCTCGGCGCGTTTGGCTTTGACACGGGTGGATCTTTGGAGATCTCCCCGGGAGACCTCATCGGGTGCGAGGCGCGCGTTGTGTTTCGAGAGGAGGAGTGGGAGGACCCTCAGACGGGTCGTCGTCAGGTCCGCCTCAGCGTGCCGTTCATCGGTTACCAGGCTGTAGATGAGCTCTGCTCGGAGGCCTCGAAATAGACACTGCTGAAGAGGATTGAAGGAAACAGGAGAAGGGTGAAAGGGGGAGGCGTAGGGTGGCGCTGAAGATTCAAGGAGTCATCACTTCGTGTGTTCCCTTCATCCGATTCTCTCGCACATCGAGCCGACTTCAGGAGCGATCCATTGTCTAGATCCATCATCGCAATCAGCCTCTTCCTCATCGTCACAGCCTGTGGCGCATCAGAGCCGCCGCCTGACCAAGTGGCAGAGGCTTACCTACAAGAGTTGATCGAGAGAGAGGGAGAGCTCGGTGACCTCGCGATGAGTGGCTGCTCAAAAGAGCTCCACGCCATGTCTCAGACCGAGATCCCAGCCATCGACTGGGACAAGGTCAGCGCAGTGAGCATAGATGGCTATCGCAGTCGGGGACCCGGCAGGGCTCACTCGGGGTCCCCAGACGACGTCTCCATCGCCTCTGTGAAATATGGGAGCATCACATACGGGAACCTGATCTCGATCCAAGTGAGGTTCACCCTCACCACCGAGGATGGAGGCGCCCACAGCGGCATGCTGTCCTTACGTCCAGTGGACGGGGTGTTGAAGATCCTCCCGCGCCGACAGGCTTCGGGTTGATCCCCTTTGAAGGTGTCTCTGAGAGGTGACATGAGCGCTCGCGAAGAGCGCTGCTTATCGGCAAAATTGCACACCCATGACTGAGACGACCCTGACGAATGAGGAGCTCGACCGCCTCCTTGAGGCGGCGAAGGGAGCGCTCGCGAACGCGCACAGTCCGTACTCTGGCTTGTGTGTGGGCGCAGCGCTCCTCGCACAAGACGGGAGCGTGCACGCAGGCTGCAACGTGGAGAGCGCGAGCTACGGCCTGACGATCTGCGCAGAGCGGAACGCTGCCTTTCGCGCGGTGGCTGACGGCGTCCGTGGGTTCCGTGCGGTCGTCATCACCACAGACCGCGACGGCGCGCTCATGCCCTGCGGGGCTTGCAGGCAGATCCTCCACGAGCTCGAGCCGGGGCTCGAGGTCATCGTCTTCGGCGCTGATGGAGACCGAGTAGACAGCACGATCGCTGAGCTCCTCCCGAGCGCGATCGGCGAAGCGGAGATCAAGGGCGAGGCTTAAGTGACTGGGATCCAAGAGGCGCAGGAGCGAGCTGCGCGGCTGCGCGCAGAGCTCTCGCGGCACGAGCGCCTCTACTACAACGAGGCGAAGCCCGAGATCTCGGACTCCGAGTACGACGCCCTCTTCAGAGAGCTCGAGTCGCTCGAGGCCGAGCACGTAGAGCTCGTGACGTCAGACAGCCCGACCCAACGCGTCGGCGCGCCGCTCCCCGAAGGCGAGAGCTTTAACAAGGTCGAGCACGAGGTCCCGATGCTCTCCATCGAGAGCCTCTTCGGTGAAGAGGAGGTGCAGGAGTTCGAAGAGAAGCTCTTGCGCTTCCTCGGCGAGGAAGAGGGCGGAGAGCTCGAGTGGGTGGTTGAGCCGAAGTTCGACGGGGTGAGCGCCTAGCTCATCTATGAGGACGGGGTCTTCGTTCGTGGGGTCACGAGGGGAGACGGGCGCATCGGCGAGGACGTGACGCAGAACCTGCGCACGATCCGCAACCTCCCGCTGGTCCTAGACGCCTCCAAGGGAGAGCTCCCCGCGGTGCTTGAGGTGAGGGGGGAGGTCCTGATCCAGCTCGAGCGCTTCCACGCATTCAATGAGGCGCGTGAGGCGTCGGGGCAAGACCGGCTCGCGAACCCAAGGAACGCGGCCGCTGGGGCGCTCAGGAGGAATGACCCCTCCACAGTCGCTAAGTACCCGCTGGAGTTTCACACCTGGTCGGCGCCGCGCTTCAAGGCTGGTGAGTATGTGAGCCAGACAGATGCGAACGCGGCGCTCAAGGAGTGGGGGCTCCCGTTCAGCAAGTACGGCGAGGTGGTGAAGGGTCTCGACGCGTGCCTCGCATATCACGCGAAGATGGAGGGCCGGCGCGATGACATCCCGTTCGAGATCGATGGGGTGGTCGCCAAGCTCGACGACCTCGCCTTGCGAGAGCGCCTGGGGCGAACGGCCCGCGCGATGCGTTGGCAGTATGCACACAAGTTCACCGCGAGAGAGGTCTCTACCGCGCTCCTCGCGATCGAAGCGAGCTTAGGAACGAACGGCAGGCTCACGCCGCGCGCGCACGTCGAGCCCGTCGAGGTCGGCGGTGTAGTCGTCAGACACACCACCCTCCACAACGCAGAGCACGTCGCGAGCCTCGGGGTGAAGGTCGGAGATCGAGTCTTTGTCCACCGCGCTGGCGACGTGATCCCACAAGTGAACGGGGTCGCGAAGGCGGCGAAAGGCTCTGCGCCCGCTGACTGGAGCGACCAGCTGCCGGAAGAGCTCCGAGACGAAGAGGGTGGGGTTGTCCCCGGCGTCACCTCTGGGTGGGCAGAGGAGTACGCGGTGCCATCCGGTTGCCCGGCTTGCGGGACTGCGCCTGTTCAAGAAGGGAAGTACTGGCGCTGTCCAAACACCTACGGGTGTCAGCCTCAAGTCGTGGGCCGTGCCACCCACCTCGCAGGGCGCGGTGGCTTTGAGATCGACAGGATCGGCCCCAAGCAGATCGCACAGCTCTTCGCAGAAGGTCTGATCAATGGGCCTGGAGACCTCTTCCACTTAGAGCGCGACGCCGAGAAACGAGGCGTGCTCATGGAGCTCGAGCGCTGGGGAGAGAAGAGCGTCGACGGGCTCTTCGAACAGCTCGAGGAGCGCCGTCGCATCGACTTCGGACGCTTCCTCGCGGCGCTCGCCATCCCGGACGTGGGCGCGCAGACAGGTCGACTCCTAGCGATGCACTTCGAGGAGCTCGACTCGCTGAAGGAGGCGACAGAGGAGGAGCTCTTAGAGGTCGACGGGATCGGACCTGAGGTGGCCGCCTCCATCGCGGCGTGGTTCGCCTCTAAGGAGGGTGAGGAGCTCTTGGAGCAGCTCTTCTCTGGTGGGGTCGAGCTCGTCTATCCAGAACAGAGCGCCGGCGGCGGCGCCTTGGATGGGAAGACCCTCGTGTTCACAGGGACGATGGAGGGCATGACCCGGGCTGAGGCCAAGCAGCAGGCTGAGGCCGCTGGGGGCCGTGTGGCGTCTTCTGTGAGCAAGAAGACGGACTTCTTGGTCGTGGGAGGGAAGCCCGGCAGCAAGGCTAAGAAGGCTGAAGAGCTCGGCGTTCGGGTCCTCCTCGAGGAGGATTTTGTCGAGTTTTTGCGAAGTGGTGACTAGGGAGCGGGTCGTTTTCACGTTTTAGAGGTAGGAGGCGGTCACCTCGCATAAGCGGCGTGGGGTGATTTCCGCCCAGACACACACACCCAGGAGTTATCGTGATGGGAACGACCAGGAGAGCTGAGCAGAGAACAGAGGAGCAAAAGACGGGCAGGCTATGGGAGCACTACCGTCAGATGAGGGCTGATCGAGATCGCTTCTCCCCACGATTCACACCGAATGAAGCCATGACTGAGGAAGAGAGGACCACCCCGGAGCCCCAAGATGGGGCGAGCGGATCACTCGACAAACCCGCAGAGGGTGAGGTCGTGGAGAAGGGTCTGCCCCAGGAGTTCTCAAGCGATAAGGAGGTCAAGCGGCTGGTCTCCCTTGCGCAGGACGGAGACGCTGAGGCGCTGAACGAGCTCTTCACGCGCTACTACCACGTGCTGGTCCAGACAGCGCGTCGCCGGCTCGGCCCTAGGTTGAAGGCCAAGGAAGAGCCCGATGATCTCGCTCAGACGACCTTCCGAGAGGCGACGCGAGACTTCCAGGCCTACAAGTACCGCGGTGAAGGCAGCCTCTTGCGCTGGTTGATCCAGATCATGCAGAACAAGATCCGCGACCGCGCAGAGTTCTACTCTGCTGGCAAGCGCGACCTCTCTCGGGAGCGCAGCCTCGATCCTTCGCAGTCGAAAGACGCTGAGGCGCAGAGACCGATCGACCCCATGAGCGCTGACCTGACGGTCACCATGCGCGTTCAGCGCGTCGAGAACTTTGAGATCCTCCGCGACGCGATGAGCGAGCTCTCAGAGGACCACCGCCGCGCCATCACCCTCGTGTTCTTCCAGGGTCTGTCCCTGCGTGAGGCCGGCGAGCGGATGGGAGGGCGCAGCGAGGACGCCGTCAGGATGATGCTGAGGCGCGCTGAAGGGCGCTTGGGCGACCTGCTCAAGCGGACCCTAGGGCGGGACCTGACGCCGGAGTGAGGGCCTCTCTCACCCCCTGACTTGAGGGGTGTGTCTTGCCACCGGGCGGGGCTAGCTCTAGAGTGTTCGGCCCTTCGAGGTCCCTTGAGGGGCCTCAAGCGTGGGCGATTAACTCAATTGGTAGAGTGCCATGTTCACAGCGTGGAGGTTACTGGTTCGAGTCCAGTATCGCCCACCAGCCCACGCGCGCTCCTGTGGTAGCGAGCTCACCCTCCTCAACGAGGGATAGGAGCTCTGCTCAGTGAAGAGCGCCACCTCTCGCAGGCCTGACCTGCACCCTGCAGAGATCGCGGCTATCATGCCGTCGTGACGTCTTGTCAGGATTGGCTTGGAGTGCTTAGCGCCCTCCGTGACGAACGCGTCCCGTGCGTCTTGGTCGTCGTGGCTGGGGTGAAGGGGAGCGCGCCGCGCGAGGAGGGCGCGCGCATGATCGTCGCGAAGGACGGCATCCGCTACGGGACAGTCGGTGGGGGGCGCCTCGAGCAGCTCGCGACCGAGCACGCGCAAGGGATGCTCTCCGGAGAAGGCGTCGCGGCAGAGAACGTCGACTTCCCTCTAGGTGAGTCAGCCGGGCAGTGCTGCGGTGGGGCCGTCACGCTCTTCTTCGAGCGACACGAGTGGCGGCGACGTGAGGTCGTGATCTTCGGCGCGGGCCACGTCGGGCAGGCGCTCGGCGGGCTCGCTGGCTACCTCGGCGCAGACCTCAGGCTGGTCGACTCGAGGACGCCGGACGAGCTGCATCCGCGACCGAGCGAAGAGCTCGCGGCTCGCTTGGACCTAGTGGACGCGCCAGAGGGGGTCGTCGATGAGATCGAACCTGGCGCCTCCATCGTCGTGATGACACACAGCCACGCGCTGGATCAAGCGATCCTCGAGGCATGCCTCCCGAGGATCCATGACTTCGCCTATGTCGGGCTCATCGGGAGCGATCGCAAGTGGGCGCGCTTCAGAGAGCGGCTCGTCGCGAAGGGCTTCGACGAGACAGCGCTCGATGCTGTGCGTTCACCCATCGGGCTCGTTCGCGGACCCAAAGAGCCGAGAGCCATCGCGCTCAGCGTGGCAGCAGAGCTCCTCGGCGTCTCTGCGGAGGTGTGACTCAGGCCTCCGCCTGCACCTTGGCGACGGCCTCGGTGAGGGCAGGGAGGACCTCGAAGGCGTCACCGACGATCCCAAAGTCAGCGACCTTGAAGATCGGAGCGTCCGGGTCCTTGTTGATCGCCACGATCGTCTTGGAGGTGCGTATCCCAGCGAGGTGTTGGATGGCGCCCGAGATCCCGACGGCGATGTAGAGGTTGGGGGAGACGACCTTGCCGGTCTGGCCGACCTGCTCGGAGTGGGGTCGCCAGCCGGCGTCCACGACCGCCCTGCTCGCACCGACGGCGGCGGTCCCGCCGAAGGCGTCGGCGAGGCCCTCGATCAAAGCGAAGTGCTCTTCCTCCTGCATGCCGCGGCCGCCAGAGACGACCACGCTGGCCTCTTGCACGTCGAGCTTTCCGCTCTCCTTCGCGCTCGTGCAAGTGACGGTGGCTTTGCAGTCGGCGCTCGCTGCGCGCTCTGTGACCTCGGCTGAGCCTCCACCTTCGGGCGGGGTGAAGGCGTTAGGACGGGTGGTCGCGCAGAAGACCTCGCTCGCGCTCTCGCAGGTCGCGATCACCTTCCCGGCGAGCCAGGGGCGGCGGGTCTGGAGCGAGCCCCCAGAGGCGTCGAGCGTGGTGATGTCCGAGAAGAGCGTGCTGTCCAAGTGAGCCGCGATCCGCGGGGCGATGTCTTTGCCAGTCGCCGTCGCGGCTGCGAGGAAGGCGGCCGCGCCGCTCTCTTTCACGAGGGCCGCGAGGTCGGCCGCTGCGCGGTCAGGGCTCCAGGTGTCGGCTCCTGTGAGGTGGCAGACGGCGCTAGCGCCGCTGGCGGAGAGCCCTTCGGAGGCGGCGTCTGCACCAGGACCCATGACGACAGCGGTGACGTCCAGACCGGCGGAGAGGGCGGCGCCGAGGCACTCAAGTGAGGCGCGGCGCAGCTCGCCGCCGGCGTGTTCGATGAAGAGGATGGCCTTGGACATGGGCGTTAGAGGACCTTGGCCTCGTTGCGGAGCGCTTGGATGAGGTCGTCGACAGCCGCCGCTCCCTCACCGATGATCTTCCCTTCGGGACGGGGCGCTGGGGTCTCAAGAGAGACGACCTTCGCGTGGGACTCTGCGGCCAGCGGCGCGGCCTCGTCGAGGGGCTTCTTCTTGGCAGCCATGATCCCCTTGAGGCCCGCGTAGCGAGGCTCGTTGAGCCCCTTGTCGCAGGTGATGACCGCAGGGAACGAGAAGCTCACGGACTCCAAGCCGGCCTCTGTGGCGCGCTTGGCTGTCCCGCTCGTGCCGTCGATCTCAAGCTCGCAGGCGTCCGTGACGCAGGCCCAGCCGAGGTAGGTCGCGAGCATGGGGCCGACGGCGGCGTTGTCTCTGTCCGTGGCGACCTTGCCGCAGAAGACGAGGTCAGCGCCGAGCTCACCGATCTTCTCAGCGAGCGCCTTGGCTGTGCTTCGACAGTCGCGTGACAGCCAGTCGTCGTCGGTCAAGATCACCCCGGCGTCAGCGCCCTTGGCGATGCACTCACGGACCTCCTTCGAGGCCGCAGCGGGGCCGAGCGTCAGGACGGTGACCTCTCCACCGAGGCTCTCCTTCGTCTTGACCGCCTCCTCGACGGCGATCTCGTCATAGAAGGAGGTCATGTACTGGAGGGAGCTCGTGTCGAGGCTCGTCGCGCTCGCGTCGATCTTGGCTTGAGCGTCGGTCGCTGGGACGCGCTTGATGCAGGCGATGATCTTCATTGGAGGCCTTTAACTAGGGGAAGGGCCGGAATTCGGGCAAGCATGATATCGGCGACCTCTCGTGCGCTCAATGGCTGACCTCGTGTAGAGGCAGGAGCTGCGCCATCTACTCGCTCTCCTCGTTGATGATCGCGTCAGCCTCGGCTCCGGAGACGCCACCAGCGATGGGGACGTCAAAGTTGCGGCCTAGGTAGACCTCGCGGACCGCAGCGTCTTTGACGAGGAACTCTGCGTCACCCTCACGGAGGATCTTGCCAGCGTGAATGATGTAAGAGCGGTCTGTGGTTTGGAGCGTCTCGCGGACGTTGTGGTCGGTGATGAGGATCCCGATCCCTCGCGAGCGCATCTTCTCAACCAGCTCCTGAATCTCGTGGACGTTGATCGGGTCGACGCCCGCAAAGGGCTCGTCGAGGAGGAGCACCGCGGGTCGGGTGGCGAGGGCGCGTGAGAGCTCAAGGCGACGTCGCTCACCACCGGAGAGGGTCTCAGCCAAGTTGCCCGCGAGGTGAGTCAGCTCAAGGTCGGCCAAGAGCCGCGCGCACTCTTCCTTCCGCTGGCTGCGAGTCAAAGGCATGGTCTCCAAGACCGCGAGGAGGTTCCCCTCTACGGTCATCCTTCGAAAGATGCTCGGCTCTTGAGGGAGGTAACCCATGCCGAGGCGCGCCCTCTTGTACATGGGCAGGCGCGAACACTCCCTGCCGAGGAGGCTGACGCTGCCCTCTTCCGGGGGGACGAGGCCGACCGTCATTCTAAAGGTGGTCGATTTCCCCGCGCCGTTCGGGCCTAGGAGCCCCACGATCTCTCCAGCGTGCACGTTGAACGCCACGCCATCGACGACGCGTCTCCCGTGGTAGCTCTTGGCGAGGCCGCTCGCCTCCAGCAAGAGGTCGCCAGCCTGGATATCCTCTCGAGCAGGCATCATGGAGTGAGTCTATCCTGAGCGACGGAGGTCTCGTGAGGAGTCTTCCAGAGAGTCTGTTGAGGGTTGCTCGGCGAGAGATTCATCGCCGCCAAACGGGGCGAGCTGCGGGTCTTCCACAGCAGACACAACACATGTGGAGAAATTGTGGACTTCACCAAACAGTCGGGTCGGCGGGGATCGGGGCGATCTTGAGCGGTCTCGGCGATGACCACGGCTGTGCCAGAATCACACTGAGCGGCGCGGCCCTTCGGAGCTATAACCACCGGTTAAATAAAGACTTGCAGCCATAGCAGGCGCGGTTTGTGCTCGGAGGTCAGCGCCTCCTCGGGAAGCTCGCTGTCCCCAGTGCCTCACCCTTTTTCGGGAGACAGGGGCTCTTACGGCTTTGTGGAAAACGGGCGCCGAGAGCTATCGGATCCACTTCAAGCGCCAGAGCTTGAGCGAGGGCTTCAGCGGCCAAAACACGATCAGGGCGCGCCCCGTGATCATCTCTCTAGACACCTGTGAGCGGAGCTGATTCGTCGGCACCGCGTTGCGGCGCTCTGAATCGAGGCTGGAGTGGAGCGTGCCCCACTCATCTCGGAAGAAGAACATCGTCCCCTTATCACCGCCGGGCACGCGCTGGGGGTTCTCCTCCTCGCCGCGGTAGTTCCCCTCGACGACCCCCTCGACCCCTGGGAGGTGGTACCTAGCGAGCGTCCACTCGCGGCTGTCGCTCGAGTCTTGGGTGTTGTCGCCGAGCATGACGTAGTGGTCTTCCTCCACATACCAGCGAGAGACCTTCACCTGGCTCGAGAGGTAGTAGATGTCACGGTAGACCTCCAAATCGTCGAACTCGACCTCACCGCCGAGGACACGCAGATGGAGGTTGGAGGTCTGATCGGTGGCCGCCGGGATCTCTAGGGAGAGGACCTCCTCGCCATCGATCTCCATGGCGAGACGGTCATCTAGGTTCTGCACCGCGATCTCGACGCTGCTCCCAGCGCTCAGCCTCCAAGGCTCCTCCAGCTTGACCTCTCGGTCCCTGGCGAGCGGGGAGCGGTCAGAGCGAGAGAGGTCCGAGGCGAGGATCTCTGCGGTCTCACCTTCAGACGCTGCCGGACCCGGCAGCTTGAAGGAGTAGACCCGGCTGCCCTCGATGAGCTCTAGCTGGACCCCTTGGCACGCGTCCTTCGCGGTGACCTTGGCCTCGAAGCGCAGGTCACCGACGGGCTTGGTCGCCGAGCGAATCCCACGCCTGATCTGGAGCCCATCTCGGACCTCTTTCGGGTAGCCGTCATAGAAGTCGTCCATGAAGGAGCTGGAGTAAGGCAGCCTGAGCGACCCGCCTCCCGTGGCGACGATCCGGTCCTCACTCAGCTCCCAGGTCGAGGCGGTCTCCATGCGGCGCCACTGGAGCCTGCCCGGCGCGCCCTCATCCAGCGCCTTCCACGTGTCCGATTGGACGTTCTTGGGTCGCCGGAGGATCTCCCAGTCCGAGTCGTAACGCGGCGGATCGTTCTGCGGACGGTCGCTCCGCCAGAGGTCTCCGTTGTGGATCCTCAGCCACTCGGGCCCGACCCCTACGATCCGCTTGATGTAGTTCATCGAGCGGTCGAGCGGATATTTGAAGACCGCGACCTCAAAGCGCTTCGGCGCGCGGTAGTGATACGAGAGCTTGTCGACGAGGACCCGATCGAAGATCCCCGTGTCTTGGTTGCCCATCAGCGTGGGCTGCATCGACCCGGTGGGGATCTTGTATGCCTCGATGAGGAAGTACTTGAGCATCACCGCGACGATGATGGCCATCGTCACCGCTTCGACGTTGTCGCGCCAAGGGTGACGGGGCGCGCCGTCAGGGCTAGAGGTCTTCTTCTTGCTCACTTATCTTCGCCTCCGAGCACCGAGAGGAAGGCCTTCTGAGGGATGTCGACGTTGCCGACCTGTCTCATCCGGCGCTTGCCCGCCTTCTGCTTCTCCAAGAGCTTGCGTTTACGCGAGATGTCTCCGCCATAACACTTGGCCGTGACGTCCTTGCGGAGCGCAGCGATTGACTCTCGGGCGATGATCTTGCTCCCGATCGCGGCCTGGAGGCGGACTTCAAACATGTGGCGGGGGATCTCCTTACGGAGCTTCTTGAGGACGATTCGACCACGTGAGTCTGCCTGGCTGCGGTGGACGATGCACGAGAGCGCGTCGACCTCATCTCCGTTGACGAGGATCTGCAGCTTCACGAGGTCATCTGCGCGGAAGCCCGTGATCTCATAGTTGAGCGTCCCGTATCCGCGGGTCGCAGACTTCAACTTGTCATAGAAGTCGAAGATGATCTCCGCCATCGGCATGTCAAAGTCGACCTGGACGCGCGTGGGCGAGAGGTGATCTTGACGCACGAAGATGCCGCGGTGATCGACAGAGATCTGCATCAGGTTCCCGAGGTATTCGGTCGGCACGAGCATCGAGACCCGAGCGATGGGCTCGAGGAGCTCCTCGTAGTGATCTTGAGGAGGGAGCTGGCCTGGAGAGCGGATCATCACCTCCTCTCCGTCCTCTTTCTTGATCTTGTAGGTGACCGAGGGGGCGGTCTGGATCATGTCCATGTCGTGCTCGCGCTCGAGCCGCTGCTGGATGATCTCCATGTGCAGCAGCCCGAGGAAGCCGCAGCGGAAGCCGAAGCCCAGCGCGTCAGACGTCTCGGCGTGAAAGGAGAAGGATGAGTCCGTCAGAGACAGCGTCTCTAGGGCGTCTCGCAGCGTCTCAAACTCTCCCGGGTTGGTCGGGTAGAAGTCTGCGAAGACCATGTGCATGGGCTCCTTGTAACCAGGCAGCATCTCGACCTCAGGCCCCTTGTTGATCGTCAGCGTGTCACCGATGCGGACGTCGGCCAGAGACTTGATGTTGGACACTAGGTAGCCGACCTCGCCTGCGCGGAGCTCGTCGCACTTGATCATGTTCGGAGAGAACTTGCCGATCTCGACGGCCTCATAGACCTTCCCTGTGCCGAGCATGTGCGTCACCGCGCGCTTCGGTAGGACGCCGTTGAAGAGCCGCAGGTAGACGATGATCCCGCGGTACTCGTCGTAGACGGCGTCAAAGATCAGCGCCTGGAGCGGCGCCTCCGGGTCTCCCTTCGGAGGGGGGATGTCCTTAACGATGCGATCGAGGACGGGGCCGACCCCCTCACCTGATTTGGCAGAGACCGCGAGTGCATCTGAGGCGTCGATCGCGAGGCTGTGCTCGATCTCCTCTGCGACCTCGTCGGGCCTTGAGTGAGCGAGGTCGATCTTGTTGAGGACGGGGATGATCTCGAGGTCTTGCTCGACGGCGAGGTAAGCGTTCGCGACCGTCTGCGCCTCTACCCCTTGGGATGAGTCCACCAAGAGGAGCGCCCCCTCGCAGGCCTGCATGCTCTTTTGCACCTCGTAGCTGAAGTCCACGTGGCCCGGCGTGTCGATCAGGTTGAGCTGATAAGTCTCGCCGTCCACCTCGTGTTCGATGGTCACCGCGCGGGCCTTGATCGTGATCCCGCGCTCCCGCTCCAGCTCCATGTCATCGAGGATCTGGTCACGCATCTCACGATGCTGGACAGCGCCGGTGTGCTCAAGCATCCGGTCGGCGAGGGTGGACTTCCCGTGATCGATGTGGGCGATGATCGAGAAGTTGCGGATCCGGTCAGTCTGCACTTGGTTTCCTAGGCTTCTTGAACTGCGGTCATGAGGTACTCCCGCAGAGCGGCGAGGGCCCTGCCGCGGTGACTCACGGCAGACTTCTCTTCGGGGTCGAGCTCCGCGAAGCCGCGACCAGTCTGCGGATAGCCCTCTTCCGTGAACAGGAAGTAAGGGTCATAGCCGAAGTCCCGGGCGCCACGTCGCTCTCTCAGGATACGTCCTCGCGCCTCCCCTTCGAACCGGGCTGCGACCCAGCCGTCCGGGCGGGCCAACGCCAGCGCGCAGGTGAAGTGGGCCCCGCGCTCGCCGTCTTCGACCTCTTCAAGCTCCTTGAGGAGCCGGAGGTTGTTCGCCTCGTCGTCGCCGTGAGCGCCCGCGAAGCGCGCCGAGTGCACGCCTGGGGCGCCTCCGAGGTGGTCTACCTCTAAGCCAGAGTCGTCCGCGAGGGCCCAGCGCCCGCTGACCGTCGCAGCAGAGACCGCCTTCTTCTCGGCGTTCGCTGCGAAGGTGAGCCCGTCCTCTTCCACCTCAGGGAGACCACCTACGTCAGCAGGTGAGAGCACGCGCACACCCACCTCTCTCAGGTAGAGCTCGATCTCTACGAGCTTCTTCGGGTTGCCGCTGGCGATGAGCAGCTCCAAGACTCAGCCCTCCTCGACCGCAGCCCGCTGAGCCTCAAAGATCTGACGGATGCCGCCCTCTGCACAGGCGAGCATGCTCTCCAACGTCTCGCGGGAGAAGGTCGCGCCCTCTGCGCCGCCCTGCACCTCGACGAACTCACCATCGCTCGTCATGACGACGTTCATGTCGACGTCTGCTCCGGCGTCCTCTGTGTAGCAGAGATCACACAAGACCTCTCCGTCGATCGCGCCGATGCTCACCGCGCCGAGCTGTTGCTCTAGCGGCCACTCGCGCAGCAGGCGCTTGGAGTCCATGTGGAGGAAGAGATCATGCAGCGCGACCCAGGCCCCGCTGATGGAGGTCGTGCGGGTGCCGCCGTCTGCCTGGAGCACGTCACAGTCGATGTAGATGGTGCGTTCGCCGAAGACCTCGAGGTTGGTGACGGCGCGCACAGAGCGTCCGATCAAGCGCTGGATCTCTACGGAGCGCCCGTCCACCCGGCCGCTGCGATCACGCGCCTTCCTGGTGTCGGTGGAGGAGGGGAGCATCGAGTACTCAGCCGTGAGCCACCCCTTGCCTTTCCCCTGGAGGAAGCGCGGCACCCCGTCCATCAGGCTGGCTGTGCACAGGACTCGGGTGTCGCCGAAGGAGGCGAGGACTGAGCCAGGCGTCTTGGAGGTGAAGCGGCGCTGGAAGCTAATGGGCCGCATCGCCTCGGGGGCGCGGCCGTCTGTTCTTGTGGTGCTCATGGGATGGTTTGTCGGAAAACTGGCGAGACAGTATACGTCACGTTGGCGAACCTCAGATGTGTCGCAGACCTGATACGTGCTCAAGGGGGAAGATGGTCTCCTCTCCATCCAGCGAGGAGAGGGTGAGGCCGACGTCCAGATCGAGGCTCAAGAGGCGTCCTCGATGACGCTCGCTCCCTCTCGTCACCTCCAATTCCTGTCCGTGGAGCCCTGCGCGCGCTACGAAGTCGTCGCAGAGGACGTGGGGGCTGGTTGAGAGCTGAGCCAGCGCCGCCTCAAGCTCGACGAGGATCCCTTCGAGCGCCTGCTCTGCGTCTGTCTCCGCTCCGCAGAGGGCGAGGCTCGTGACCGGCCGCTCTCTCAGGAGCTCAGCTGGAAACTCTGTGCGGGTGACGTTCACCCCGAATCCAGCGACGTAGTGAGGGGCGCTCGGCTGGAGGCCGCGGCTCTCGACGAGGATCCCGGCGAGCTTGGCTCCCCGAGCGTCGACGACATCGTTCGGCCACTTGAGCGAGAGGTTCGCTACCTCCAGGCGCTCCAGCCCCCTCAAGACTCCGAGCCCGACCGCCATCGTGAGCCCCACAGGGTCGAGCCCCGGCGCGGGCGGGAGGAGCACGACGCTCGCGTAGAGGTCGCCCCCTGGGGGAGAGGACCACTCCCGGCCGAGGCGCCCACGCCCAGCTGTCTGAGCTGAGGCGACGTGCACGTCGCCGTGAGTTGCTGTCCCGTCTGCGAGGGCGGCGAAGGCTCGCAGAGAGGTGGAGTCAGTGACTCCGTGGCGGATGATTCGTCGGTTCACCCGACGATGGTATCAGCGTCGTACCGTCTCCTCGCGGAGATCCTCGTGCTGCCTACATGAGCAGGGAGCCGGACTTCTGACCCAGGAGGGCCTTGAGCCTGTCCATCACGTTGGAGTGGATCTGGCAGACCCGGCTCTCTGTGAGGTTCAGCATCTCGCCGATCTCCCTCATGGTGTGGCCTGCCCGGTAGTACTGCTCGATGATGAACCTCTCCTTGGGTGTCAAGGAGCGGGTCATATAGGCGAGGAGGTCGTTCTGGTTGAGCTCTTGGATCGGATCCGTCGCCTGGTGGTCCTCGAGGACCTCGATCTTCTCGCCGGAGCCCTCGTCGTCGTTGTCCTCCCACTTCTCAGAGAGGGAGTACATGCTGCGCGCGCTCGCGGCGTCCATCTCACGGGTCAGCTCGTCAGGCTCCATCTCCATGGACTCTGCGAGCTCGTTGTGCGTGGGCTCTCGCCCGTACTCAGCGGTGAGACGGTTGAGGGCTTTGTCGATCTTGCTCGCCTTCAACCGCACGAGGCGCGGGACCCAGTCCTGGCTGCGCAGCTGATCGAGGATGGATCCCCTGATCCGCGTCGTGCAGTACGTCTTGAACTTGATCCCTCGCTCCGGATCGAAGCCGCGGATCGCGTCCATCAGTCCGAACAGGCCGGCGCTGATGAGGTCATCGAGCTCGATGGACTTGGGGAGCGTCTGCAAGAGGCGCTCCGCGATGTACTTCACGAGCGGGAGGTGCCGCTCCATGAGGGAGTTGCGATAAGGCTCGATCTCTTTCGAGCGAGGTCCGGTCTCCTTCGCCTTCTGGTGATAGAGCTCCCAGATCTCTTCTGTCGTGAGATCTCTCAGGGTCTCTTCGTAAGCGCGCGCCTCACTCAGGGGTGTGGCGTCTGCCTCGGTCGCGACCTCAAGCTCTTTGTTCTGTTCTTCGCTTTCCATGTGTGTTCTGGATTCCCTCTGCTGCCTACTTCACTCGACGTTCATCAGGGAGTGGATCTCCACATCGCCGAGCTTCTCTCGTCCACCGAGGAAGCCAAGTTCGATGACAAAAGCGCACGCAGTAATCTCTCCGCCTATGCGTCTAACCAGGTTGAGCGCGGCCGACATTGTCCCTCCCGTGGCGAGGAGATCATCGACCATGAGCACGCGTTCCCCCTTGCTGACGGCGTCAGAGTGGATCTCGACCGTGTCTGACCCATACTCGAGTTCGTAGGTCTCACTGATCGTCTCGTGGGGAAGTTTTCCTGGCTTACGGATCGGGATGAAACCTTTCCCCAATGCGTGCGCGAGCGCGGTGCCAAAGATGAAGCCGCGAGACTCGATCCCACAGATGACGTCGTAGCTCGAGGGGTCACAGACGGCCTTGAGCTCAGCGATGGATTCACGCAAGCCATCAGGGCTCTTCAAAAGAGGCGTGATGTCTTTGAAGACGATCCCCGGCTTGGGGAAGTCCGGGACGTCGCGAATGTAGGTCTCGATCAAGTGGCTCCTCTGGCCGAGTTCGCTCGCTCACCCATGGTGGATGCACGCGGCTAGCCCGGGCACTCAGTTATCATCGGAAACCTGACCCCCTGACTTGAAGCACGTAGGCGTCCTTTTCCTACGATCGGGCGATCTCTTCAGGGGCTACATCTCCTGGGGAGCGGCGACTCCAAGGAGCCTCAAGCCCGCCGCGACCGCTAGTTGGCTGGCCCTCACGAGGGCCAAACGTGCCGCAGTCACGCCAGAATCCTGTCCTAGGACGCGGTGCGCGGCGTACCAGCCATTGACCTCTCGGGAGAGCCCCAAGAGCCAGGTCGTCACCTCTGAAGGTTCAGCGTTGCGGGCTGCGGAGCGGATCACATCAGGGAAGCGCCCGATGCGCAGGAGCACCCCCCTGGCGTCCTCTAAGGCGCTCCAGTCCGGCGCATCGTCTCCCTCGCCGCGGTCAGCGGCCTTGCGCTGGATCGACGAGAGGCGCGCGTGGGTGTACTGAACGTAAGGACCAGTCTCACCCTCAAAGGAGAGGATCTCGTCCCAGTCGAACTCGACGTCCTTGATCCGCTCTCTGCGCAGGTCATTGAAGATCACTGCGCCGACACCGACCTGCTCGGCCACCTCTGCCGCGCAGGCGAGGTCCGGGTTCTTCTCGCCGACGATCCTCAGCGCCTCTTCAACGGCGCGGTCGAGGACGTCTTCGAGGAAGACCACGCGGCCCTTGCGGGTGCTCATCCGGCCCTCCGGGAGGCGCATCATCCCGAAGGCGATGTGCTCGACGCGCTCCTCCCAGGGCAGCTCCATGCGCTCCAAGACTCCCTTGAGCTGTTGGAAGTGCAGGCGCTGGTCACCGCCGACGACGTAGAGGCAGCGGGTGAACTCGTAGAGCTCCCAGCGGTGGAAGGCGGCGGCGAGGTCTCGCGTGGCGTAGAGGGTGGTGCCGTCAGTCTTGCGGAGCAGGGAAGGGGGGGTGTTCTCGGAGATGTGCGTGAGGTCCACGATCAAGGCGCCCTCGCTCATCTCGGTGATGCCGGTGGCTTCGATTCGCTCGACCGTGCTCTCAAGGTAGGGCTCGTAGAAGGCCTCACCACGGACCTCGTCAAAGGTCACCCCGAGGCGGGTGTAGATCTTGTCGAACTCCACGAGGGAGAGCGCCGTGATCTGCTCCCACTTCTTGCGCACCTCTTCGTCCTCGCCGTTCTCAAGGGCGCGGAACGCAGCGCGTCCTGCCTCTGCGAGCTCCGGGTCGGACTCCTCCTCCTCGTGGTACCGAACGTAGAGGGCGAGGAGCGCTTGGATCGGGTCAGACTCGAGGTCGGTCTCTGCTCCCCAGCGGTCGAGGGCGGCGATGAGCTTCCCGAACTGGCTCCCCCAGTCCCCGATGTGGTTGATGCCGACGGTCTCGTAACCGAGCGCGTCGAAGATGCGCTGCAGCGCTCCGCCGATCACGGTCGATCGCAGGTGTCCCACGGACATCGGCTTGGCGATGTTGGGGGAGGAGAGATCGATCACGACCTTCTTTCCGGCGCCTTCTTGTGAGGAGCCGTATGCGGCGCCCGCTTCGATCGCTGCGCCGACCACGGTCTCAGCGAGCAGCGCGGGTTCGACGCGGAAGTTGATGTACGGGCCCGCAGCCTCAGCGCTGATCCCGTCGAGGTCTTCGCCGAGTGCGCCCGCGAGCTCTGCGGCGATCGCGGGCGGGGCCTTCTTCAGCTCCTTCGCGAGGGGGAAGCACGGGAACGCGAAGTCCCCGAGCTTCGGGTCGCGGGGCTGCTCGAGCTTGATGTCGGGCGCGGGCAGACCAGACCTCTCACTGAGGGCGGCTCGGATCTTGTCGGTGAACTCCTGCATCTTCTCCTAGGTCTGGGGCGCGCGCGGAGCGCTCCGATCACTGGCCAAGAGGATAGCGATCAGTTCGCCCACTGCTCCCACTCCTCGTTCGCCTCTTCTAGCTCACGCTCGAGCTCAGCGATCTGGAACTGGACCTCGCGGGCGGCCTCTTGGTCCCGGTAGACCTCCTCTGTGCCCAGAGATTCGCGCAGTCGCTCCAGATCACTCTCCAGCTCCATGATCCTGGCCTCGACTTTTTCGAGCCTCCAGGGGTTCTTAGCCCGCTTCTTCTTGGCCTTCGGGGTCTTCTTGGCGGCCTCTTGGGCGGCCTTCTTAGCGCGCTTCTCGTCGTCTCTGCGCGCCGCGTTGGCCTTCTCAAGCTCCTCCATCCGGACGCGGCGGTACTCGGTGTAGTTGCCCCGGTATTCGCGGATCACTCCGCCAGAGACCTCGACGATGCGGTCACAGAGGCCGTCGAGGAACTCCCTGTCGTGGCTCACGCAGACGAGCGCGCCCGAGAACTGACCGAGCATCTCTTCGAGGGCTGTACGACCCGCGAGGTCGATGTGGTTCGTGGGCTCATCCATCGCGAGCCAGGTCGGCTCGGTGACGATCAGCTTCGCGAGGGAGAGGCGCGCGCGCTCTCCCCCGGAGAGGGTGCCGACGGACTTCTCGACCGCGTCTCCGCGGAAGAGGAACTTCGCGAGGTGGCTGCGCACCTCCAGGTCCGTCCACGCCGGGCGGATGCGGCGCAGCTCTGTCATGGGGGTGCCGTCATCCTGGAGCGCGCTCGTGTCCTGGTCATAGAAGCCGCAGACCGCGCCGTGCCCCTTGTCCACCTCACCCGCTAAGGGGGCGGCTCGCCCGGTGATGATCTTCAAGAGCGTCGACTTCCCCGCCCCGTTGGGGCCGACGATCCCGATGCGCTCCCCGCGGCCGATGCGCAGACCGACCCCTTCGAAGAGGATGTTGTCTCCGTAGCCGCCCTTCAGTCCTCTCGCCTCAAGCACGAGCTCCCCGCCACGCTCCGCCTGAGGGGCTTGGATCACAGGACGCCTGACGTCGAGGTAGGGGCGCTCTATCCGCTCGAGGTTGTCGAGCTTCTTCATGCGCCCCTTCGCCTCGGCGGTGCGTTGGCTGCCCATGTGCTTTTTGATGAAGGCCTCCTCCTTCCGCATTCGATCACGCTGGAGCTCCCACGTGCGGAGCGAGGACTCGTACCGCTCAGCCTTCAGGTCGAGGTATCTCGAGTACTTGCCCGGGTAGCGCGTGAGGCTCCCACGCTCGATCTCGACGATGTTCGTGACGGCGTTCTCTAGGAGGCGCCTGTCGTGGCTCACGATGAGGACCCCGGTCTTGAGCTCGCTGAGCCAGCTCTCCATCCACTCGATGCCTTCTAGGTCTAGGTGGTTGGTGGGCTCATCGAGTAAGAGCAGGTCGTGGCCCGCCGCGAACTCGCGCGCGAGGGCGGCCCGGTTCTTCTCACCCCCAGAGAGAGTGGACGCCTCGCGGTCCCAGAAGACCTCGCCGAGCCCGATGCCAGAGAGGACCGCCTCGACCCGGCGCTCGATCTCCCAAGCTCCCGCCGCTTCGATCTGTTCGGAGAGGCCCGTGTGTCGCTCAAGGAGCTTGTCGAGCGCGTCGCCTTCGGCCTCACTCATGGCTTCACCGACTCGCTCGAACTCCTTGAGGAGCTCCTTCGCGTAGGCCAGCCCGCTCTCGACATAGCTCCGCACGGTGACGCTTTGCCCAAACTCCGGGCGCTGCGGGACGTGTCCGATCTTGACCCCCTTCCGCCGCTGGACCTTCCCCCAATCGGGCGTCTCGAAGCCCGCGATCATGGAGACGAGGGTGCTCTTGCCCGCACCGTTGGGGCCGACGAGACCGACGCGTTCGCCCTCATCGAGCTGCAGCGTGGCTCCGGAGAGCACCTCCTGCGCTCCGAAGTGCTTGCGCAGGTCCTCCACTACGACGAGCGTCAAAGTTGTTCCCCTTGTCTAGTCGCCGAGGAGTTGTGCGACCCGCTCGAGCTCCTCTGAGGGCGCGTCGCAGGGGCCAGGGAAGGGGAAGTCGCCGATCCCGTTCGTCGGGATCAAGTGGACGTGGACGTGGGGGACCTCCCAGCCGACGACCGAGATGATGACGCGCTCGCAGCCGAGCGCCTCACGCAGCTTGGCTTCGACGGTCCGGACAGCCCGCCAGAGTGACTCGTACTCTCCCTGAGAGAGGTCGAACAGGTAGCTCACCTCCCGCTTGGGGACCACGAGGGTGTGCCCTGGCTGGACGGGCCGGATGTCTAGGAGGGCGAAGTGGTCAGGGTCCTCCCACACGCGCGTGCAGGGGATCTCCCCGGCGATGATCTTTGAGAAGATGCTCGGCATGGCGGGAGATTAGCGAGGTCTGACCGTGCGCGCACTCCAGGGTCCAACTAAGATCGTCACGTCATGCCTGCGCCGCCCGTTGATGCCCGCTCATTTCTCACTGAGTGCGTCTCTGTCACGCCCTGTGGTGACGACGGGGTGATCCTCCGTTTGCGCTCTGAAGAGGCCCTAGAGCCCCTCCGGGCGGCCCGGTTCTTCATGCTGAGCGCTCAGATCCCGGGCTTTCCGAAGATCCCGCGGCCGTTCTCGCTCTATCGGCAGGAGGGCGCCGACCTCGAGTTTTTGATCAAGGTCATGGGGCGCGGGACTCGCGCCCTCGCGGGGCTCTCAGGCGGCGAGGTCGTCCGAGCCACCGGACCTCTCGGGAACGGCTGGCCTGAGCTCGACGAGGGAACACACTCCGTCATGCTCGCCGGCGGGATCGGGTCGGCTCCCTTCTTCATGGCGATCGAGCAGGCGCTGTCAGGCAGCCATGGGCCCACCCTTGAGGCCTCAGGCATGACGCTCGTCTACGGCGCCGCGACAGAGGGCTTCCTCTATGACCTAGAGCGCTTCAAAGACTTGGGTGTGCGCGTGGTCGCCGCGACGGATGACGGGAGCGCGGGCTTTCACGGCAACGCGCTCGAGGCGCTGAAGCAGGACTGGGAGTCAGGCGTGATCCCGACAGACTGCAAGCTCTACGCCTGCGGGCCTGACCCGATGCTGCACGCCACTGAGCGCCTCGCGCGTGAGCGCGGGCTCGAGTGCTGGCTCAGCTTGGAGGACCTGATGGGTTGCGGGGTCGGGATCTGCAACGGGTGCCCTGTGCAGACTCTCCCAGATGGCGCGATGGGGGACTGGCCGAACGCAAAGTGTTGCGTTGAAGGTCCGGTGTTCTCGATCGCCGACGTGACGCTCTAGTCAGCGCCTCACTTAGCCGCTCACTTCTTGGGTTGCTTCTGCGCTTCGCCGATGTAGCCGAGGCCGCGCATCAGCTCTTCGGCGAGCGCTTGATCGGTGAACGCGTCAACCCGCGTCTCAGCGCCGGCCTCTAGCCAACCGATGATCTCTTCTTTGAGTGCGGCCATGCGCACGACGTTTCGTGTCGCGACATTATCCCTCCCCTCCGTGTCCGAGTAGAGGTCGAAGAGCTGGTGCTGCTCACTCTCTAGGTGGTTCTGCGTGGGGGCCCACATGTACAGCCAGCGCTCCTTCAAGCAGCCATGGATCTGGAGGATCTTGTCGCGGTGCTCCATTGGGCCGTTCGGCCATCGACCGAGAGAGGTCGTGAAGAAGATCGTCCTCTCTTCAGGGTTGCTCTGCTCCGTAGTCTCTAGGAGGTTCACGAAGGGCATGCTCTCAGGTGCGGCGAGGTTAGCAGCAGCCAAGAGGGTCGGGGCGAGGTAGCGATTCTCGACGCGGGCCTTGATGCGTTCGCCCGCAGGGATCCCAGGGCCGAGCATGATCAAGGGGACCTGCATGGACTCAGAGAAGAACTGTCGACCGTGCCCTAGCATCGTGTGCTCCATGAACTCTTCGCCGTGATCACTGGTGACAGCGATCACGGTGCGGTCGTCGAGCCCCATCGCGCTCAGGGTCGCGAAGAAAGACGAGAGCTTCGCGTCTAGCGTCGCCACCTCAGCGCTGTAGAGCTCGCTGTAGTAATCGACGAACTCATCCAGCTTGGTCGTGTCCTCTAGCTCACCGTTCAGGTGAGCCCGGAGGAGCGAGTAGGTCATCTGCTCGGAGTATCCCGCAGGGGGCTCGTTACAGAACCGCTCCATCATGACGGGGGCAGGCTGGTAGGGGGTGTGGGTGTCGAGGAGGTGCAGGTAGAGGAAGAACCTGTTCTCACTGTTCTCGCGGAGCCACTGCGTGGCTTGGGGCAAGATCGAGTTCGCGTCCTCTTGGACGTGCTCGAAGAAGCCCTCGAAGCCTTGATCGAAGTTGCGCTCGGCGCAGATCAAGGGGTTCGCGCTGAACGCTGCGGTCGTGACCCCGTGTTGGAGGAAGACCTCTGCGAGGGTGTGGAGCTCTTCTACGAGGAAGCTCGACTTAGAGCCGACGATCCCGTGCTGGGGCGGAGAGAGCGAGGTGAGGAGGCTCGCGGTGGAAGGCCAAGTCCAGGGAGATGCCGCGAAGGCGCGTTCAAAGACGACCCCACGGTTGCCCAGCGCGTCGAGTCCAGGTGAGAGATCCTGGGTGTTCCCGTACGTGCCGAGGCGATCAGCGCGGAGCGTGTCGAGGACGATCATCACCACGTTCGGCTCCTCCGGGGTGGACCGAGCGCGGACCCTGCGCATCTTCTTGATGACGCTGAGCTCTGCGAAACCGCTCTTGACCTCTTCGACGCCTTCACCGTCGGCTTCGACTCGCAAGGTGAGCTGACCACCTCCTGCGATCGAGACCTCTCCCTCCTCCCAGCGCCGATGGCTCTTCGGAAGCCCCTCGTTGTAAGGGACGTTTGAGTGAAAGATGGCCTCTTCTCGGAGCAGCAAGATGAAGCGGACCTCTGCTCCCTCGCCCCCGGTGTAGGAGGTGTTGTCTACGCCGGTGGCGAACCTCAAGTACGTCGCTTGCCCGACGTCCTCCGGGATGTTGAAGGTGACCTCACTCCCAGGAGGCATCAGGAGGGAGCTCCTCATCCCTGCGTGTGAGTTCTTTCCGGAGACGGGCGTGATCGAACCGGGCTTGATCTCTTTCCCTTCAGGAACTCGGGTCACGACTCGGCGGTCCGGTCGAGAGATCAGGGATTCGATGAAGCTCTCCGCCTCGAAGCTCTCCTCCTTTGCGCAGCACGTGAGTACGCAGACGACAGCTGCCGCGCAGAGCGCGGACGCCGCCGCGCTGTTGGCGGCCTTGGAGTGAGAGGGAGAGGAGGGGGGCATGAGGCTAGGGTGAGCGAGGGTGGGCTCGTTCCTAATCCTTTATCGACTGCTAAGGGACATGCCTGATGCTCAAGAGAGGGCCCCTCAGCCCTCCTCCCGGATCCCGTCCAAGGCCTCTCTCAGGCGCTGTTCTGCGGCATTCCTGTGCCCAGGCTCGAACTCCTGAGAGGGGAGAAGCTCAAGCGCACGCTCTATGTAGCCCCTCGCTTCCTCCTTTAGGCCATAGGAGGAGTGGGAGATCCCTGTGTCCGCTTGGACTTGGTAATCGTCTGGGAGGCTCGCGCTAGCAGACCGGAAGTGCTCTAGGGAGGTCTCTAGCTCGCCGGTGCGAGCGAGGATTTGAGCGACGAGATAGTGGCTAGGGCCGTGCTTCGCGTTGAGCGCGAGGGCGCGACCGGCGAACCGGAGCGACGCTTCGTGGGCGCCCCTGTCGTATTCGATCGCAGCGATCGCCCACTGCACGTTGACGTCGTCATCACGGAAGGTCTCGATCAGCTCTTCCAGCTCAGGGACGACCTTGCCGACGTCTCGCAAGCGGAAGGCGTTGAGGAGCGAGGGCGTCGCCCGGAGGGGGTCATTCGCCTCATAGAGCAAGGCACCGAAGGTGTAGTGAGCCTCGAAGTTGTCCGGCATCCTTCGGCACGCATCTTCGAGGAGCGGCATCGCGTCTGCGGCTCGGTCCTTGGCGAGGTAGACCTTGGCGAGGTCGAAGAGCGCTTGCCCGTTGGAGGGGTTGGCGCGGAGCGACTCTGTGAGCCACCGCTCTGCTTCGCCGAAGTCACGCCGCTTGGCGGCGAGCGTGCCCAAGAGGGACTTTGGTCCTGGAGAGGTCGGGTGATAGCCCGTCGCCTCCATCGCCACCTTCCTCGCGCGGGCGTCATCGCCAGCGCGCTCTAAGGCGACGCCGAGCGCCACCATGTAACGCAGGCTGCGTGGGCTGTTAGCGAGGGCGACCTCTAGGTTGGGGACCGCCTGTTCAGCGCGCCCCACCCTCAGGTGTAGGAGGCCCATGTTGAAGTGTGCCTCCACCGATTGGGGGTTGGCGTCCATCGCCCGGCGGAAGGCCTCTGAGGCCTCAGTGACTTGCCCAGCGCCCATCCGGGCGACGCCTAGCCCCGTCTGTGCGAGCGCGCGGTTGGCCGCGTTTGGGTCTTCGCCTCGGAGCTCCTTGACCCTGTCGAGCTCGTCAATGACGCGCTGGAAGATCACCGCCGGGGTCTCGAAGTCGCGGAACTCATCACCCTCTGCTGAGAAGATCAGGCACCAGCCCAGACCCATGTTCATCTGAATCTCGTCATCCTCAGAGACGAAGATCGTGAAGTCAGAGTCGCGGGCCTCTGCGAGGAGCTCCATCCCCTTTTCGTAGGTGTGGGTGGCCTCATCGAGGGTCGCGAGCTCTCCCGTCTCTTTGAACTCATCGAGCAGCACCTTCCCCAGGCCCCAGTGGACGTTTGGGTTCTTGGGGTTCTGCTCGAGCGCCGTGCGGAAGAGCACCTCATCGTTCGCCCAAGCGCTCGCGTGGGTGATGTCCTGTGCGGCGTATCCGATGGCGAGCGCGCCGAGGGCGAGGGCTCCTGCCCGCTTGGAGAGGTGGCGGGTCGCGAGCTGAGCGAAAGAGAGCGCGGCTCCGAGCGCGGCGAGATAGAGGAAGCGATCGGAGAGCGGGAAGGTGCCGACCGACTCGACTCGGAAGAGGACCGGCGAGATGGCCGCGGGTATCACCAAGAGGGAGGCGGCGAGCAGGTGCTCACCGCGCTTGTGGGCGTGGCGTGCGCCGCCGAGGAGCAAGAGCGCCCAGGCTGTTGGCCAGAGGAAGGCTGCGCTTCCTACAGGGAGCGCAGGGATGAAGGAGCGGAACAGGTTCAGATCGAGCGGGAGCGCGAGGAGCGCTGTCGCTCCCCCCAAGAGCTCCGCGCGGAGCTGCACGAGCCGCGCTGGCCCCACACCAAAGTGAGTCGTGGTTCGATCGAAGCCGGCGAGGAGGTCGCCGAAGACCCCCACGCGCACTCCATACCAGATGAGGAGCGCGATGAGCATGGGGCGGAAGGCGGCCCAAGGAGTTCGATGCTCAGGCCTTTGCCCCAAGCGTCCAAGGACGAGGGCGACGGGGAGGAGTCCGATCGCGGACTCCTTGCAGCACAAGGCGGCGAGGAAGAAGACGCCAGTCCGCCAGCCTGTTGAGCGCTCGTGGAGAGGTGAAGACAAGACCCCTGCGATCGCGAACAAGCCGAAGCACATGGCGAGCGGGTCTGAGATCCCAGAGATCCACGCGACGCTCTCGAGGTGTACTGGGTGTAAGGAGAACAAGAGCGCGGTCCAGAGCGCCGCGCGCTCGCTCTTCAAGAGGCGCCTGGCGACGGCGTAGGCGCCGAGCGCCGCGCCGGCATGCAGGAGTATGGAGGCGGCATGAAAGGCCCACGGCGCAGCGCCACCGAGGTGGTAGACGAGCGCGAGCGCGAGCATCGAGAGCGGCCGGTAGTAGCCGACGTGCTGAGCGGTCTCTGGATCGAGGAAGTCCCAGTAGGAGCCAGTGAAGAGCTCGCCGATCCTTGAGAGGTCGGCGATGAGCGCGTTGCGGCTCACGAGGAGGTGGTCGTCATAGACGAGCTCCCCGCCGAGACAGCGCGCGAACACGAGGACCGTAGCGAGGACGATGAGCCACGTTGAGCGCCGCAGGGCGCTCTGAGATTGGTCTTGGGGGCCGGACATCAGCGCACATGAGATACGCCGACCGGGTCCTCTGCCTATGGTCGGGTCCTCAAAAAATAGAGGCGGCCCTCCAAGCTGCTCGCCCAGAGGTCAACTCAGGCTCCTAGGGGGCCCTCAGGGGCAGAAGACCACCTTCAACCCGTCGGAGAGGTTGAAGTTCGCTCCGCCAGCCGGGGGGTCCCGGAACCAGAACTGAAAGTTGAACTCCTCGCCATCGATGATGAAACCGTTCCCAGCGTTCATCGGGGGCTGGCTGTAGTCGAGGGCTAAGCTCGCGTCACCAAAGCTGTCGGTCTGGATGACG
>PVBE012829277.1_pt1 | contig 26462 bp, 13 predicted proteins | sample 1631181 | NCBI WGS metagenome assembly PVBE01 (sample SAMN08397723, study PRJNA350692) | Marine metagenome, whole genome shotgun sequencing project. | isolation source: water | place: Pacific Ocean | collected 2012-04
AGCCGTACGTGGAGGAATCTGGCAGTCTATTTGGGAACGAATCCTCGGCCAGCCCAATGACTTGCCTCCGATAACTCGCAACCAAACGCAGCAACGTCTCTCTAATTCCAAAGAAACCACGTTACTGAGCTGACTGCACCCAGAAAAGACTTCCCCACCGAACTCCTCGTACAGACCAACCCCTTTGAACACGTTGTACGCTTGAAGAGGTATCTGCCCATTTCTTGCCAATTTGACCAAAGATCTCGGTAGCCTGTCGGTCTAATGCAATAGCGACGAAGAAAAACCGCTGAATTGGGGCAGGAGACCTGATTGCACGAGTTTTGTAGTTTGTTATCGTTCAACAGACAGGCTTGGCTTTCCGCCTGGCTCTCACGCATTGCGATGAACTACCTGCATTCGCATCTCGACTGGCCAAGGCGATCGCCAGTTGTCTTTCGATCTGAACTGCCTGAACCGGCGGTCGAACCGGCGCCTCCAGCGCGGGCAGTCGAAGGGTGTAAAGTTTCGCTATCTCCAAATGATGGCGGGGATCGTATGAGACATTGCTTGTTATTTCTGATCGCAATCATGGGTCTTCTGGTCGGATGTGGCTCGAATACGGAGAAGGTAGCGGAACAGCCTTCAGTTCAATACGAGCCGGCCACAACAAGAAGTACGACGACTGCTGTCGATCCGTCGGCCGTTGTTGAAAGCTCGGTGGCCAGCACGCCTGACAAACCGCCGTACGAGCCAACATCTTCGAACATCTGGTTTGCCGCCGCACAAGGAAAAATTGACGATGTACGACATTTCCTCAAGGCGAATCGCGCTCTGCTCAATCAACTTGATGAAAACGGCTTCGCCCCACTGCACCGGGCGTGCAGTACTGGCCAGCTCGAAGTCGTTGAGGTCCTGTTGGATTCAGCTGTCGAGATAAATGTCCGGCAGGCAACTCATCAAGGTACGCCGCTGCAATACGCGGTGGACAACGGGCACACCCACGTCGTAACGATGTTGTTAGATGCTGGAGCGGACGTCGACGCGGCGGATGACCTTGGACGCACTCCACTAATCTGGGCAACAATGAAAAGCCGGTCGGATATCGTGCGACTGCTACTTAATCACGAGGCGAACGTTCAAGCGATGATGAAAGGCGGACGGACGGCGCTTCAATTTGCGCAGCAGAAAGATAATGATGAGATCGCACAGTTGTTGACAACAGCCGCCAGTGTTCAATCGGGAACTCTCGACAAACGGTTGGCCGTCGCGCTTAACAAGCGCCAGGCCGATATCGTTGCAGAGTTGCTGAAACGGGGAGCAAAACTCCCCCCTGCATCGGCCAAACTCGAGACCGTCTTCCATCGAGCGGCGGCGGGTGGTGACCTGCGAATGGTCCAAGTGCTCATCCCGCATATCAAGGACATCGACCATCGGGATCATCTTGGACGAACTGCACTCATGTTTGCCGCCAACGCGGGCCATACACACGTGGTTGCAGAACTAGCCAAGCTCGGGGCCGATGTGAACCTGAAGACTTCAGGAAACTGGACGGCACTACATGTTGCCGTCAAAGCAGGCCAACAGGAGACGGCGCAACGATTGATCGACCTGGGTGCCGACTTCCAAATGAAGAATTCTCAAGGTAAGACACCGCTGGCTTTGAATCCGAAGATGACGTTCAATCTGACGCGTTCAAAAGACGTTTCTGCATCGCCGGGCAACGCGTCTTCAGCGAAAAACACAGCTTCGCCGCTCAAAGATGAGCCGAAGCGCCAGGGCACGCTGGTCATGAACGACAAGACCTATAGGCTCCAAAACGCCATGGCCTACACGATTGTCAAGCAGTCCAGAAAGCTGACGACGGTGGTGTTGAGCGAAAAGCCAGCGATTCAAAATGTGCCAGACGAACGACGGAAAGGGCGCGAACCGGGTGCCTTCGTGTTCGGGCCGCGTGTGAAGTTGCGATTTGACGAATCTGGCAAGCTGACCTACTTGAACGTCGTGGCCGATAATCACTCAATCAACATCGACCGGCCCAACTTCGTAAAGACAGTGTTCGCAGTCAAGAATGGCAAAGTCCGTGGCACAGCATCGATGCAGAATCCACAGAAACCGAATTTCGCTTCCGCTTCCTACCGTTTCGACGTGACCTTTGACGTCGAAATACTGCGTGGGGAGGAAGATTGAAAGCGAGAATGCGGAATCGAATCACGGGTCGACTCATCGTGATGTAGGACGCATTGCAAGATGCAGTTTCAAATCCTACACCGGTTGGCTGGGGTCGACGGGCACACAAGCGACGCTTTGATCGGTGAGCCCCCAGCCCAGGTCGCTGATATCTGGGGGCTCACTACGCTCGACCCCAGCCACGCTTGGTGAGATCCGGTTTTGAAAGTTCACTTGCGGTTATCTTCTTGTAACGAAGGTGAGAGAAAGAAATGGATGGCTGATTCTCAGCTGCAATCCGTACAACTTCTTACGTCACATCAGGCGAGTGTGTATGCTAAGAACGAACCAATGAGTAATTGTCGCATTTGTAGGACGGGCACTCCTGCCGTCGCCAATGATCAGACGGGCAGGAGTGCCCGTCCTACAATCGCTTCGCGACAGTTGCTTCCTGGCTGATCCTAACGTGAACGAGGTGGCGGCGAACCGACGCGCTCGACTAGTCGAGCGCTTCCTTCGTTTTGATGGTCGTCGATCGCGGATGTTCAACAGCCTCAGTGACTTTGTCACGCTCCTACGCTCCAACATGGAGCGAGTGGTCCATGAGCTGAAACTCTGGTTGACCATTCTGGAAGACTAGGTCTACAAAAATATGCCAAAATAAGCCGTGAAAAGGTGAGAAGGGACAAGATGAAGGCAATTTCCAAACGACCGTTACGCCTGGCGGCATACTTCACAATCTGTGTCGCCGTTCTCGCACCGATGATTCTCCTCGCAGAGTCAACGCCGCCGAACATCATCTTCTTCTTGGTCGATGACTACGACAAACCGGAGACGAGCGTCTATGGCGGGAACGTCTTGACGCCCAGCCTCGATCGGTTGGCTCGGGAAGGCATGACGATGTCGAACGCTCACGTCACGAGTACTGTCTGCACGCCTTCGCGTTACACTTGCCTGACGGGGCGTTACGCCGGATCTTCAACGTCGGAGTACTATCGTCAAGAGTGTCCGTTAGGCCAGCAGGGATTGCCCGCTTTCAACGTCGAGTTGGAACCAGATAACATGAATGTGGGCCAAGTTCTCACAGACCACGGATATGCAACGGGGTTTGTCGGCAAGTATCACGTGGGCCCGCACATCGACCAAACGAACGCCGCGGATTTCGATTGGAATTATCTTCACAAAGGAGATTCCTTCACTGCCGAGATTGACCGCATGAAGCAGCACAATCAAGAGCGTGCCTGCGCGTTGATTCGCGAGCGTGGTTTTGCCTGGGTCGAGAATATCTATTGGGCGAACATGAAAGCTCCGTTCAAAGGACACAATCCGGAGTGGACGATCGATGCCGCGCTGGAGTTCATCGACCAGCATAAGGGTGGACCCTTCTATCTGCACTACGCCACCACGTTGCTGCATGGACCTAACGGCGAGTGGTACAAGTCACTGAGCAAGCCGCTGGTCACCGACGAGGGAATGCTTGAAAAGCCGATCGGGCTGATGGATCGCCGGAGCGTGATGCACCGAATCAGAAAGGCTGGACTTACCGAACAGGAAGCCGGGTATTTGTGGATGGACGACAGCCTGGGGATGCTGCTCGACCGCCTGGACAAACACGCCATCGCCGACAACACGATCGTACTGTTTCTCGCCGATCACGGTTCGGTCTACAAAGGATCGCTGCTGAAGAACCGCGGCACCGAAGTGCCTTGCCTGATTCGCTGGCCAGCAAAGATCAAACCCGGCGTACGGTGCGACGAGCTGATTCAGAACACCGATTTTGTACCGACCTGGTTCAACGTCGCGAATGTCGCTCCGCCAGGTGACTACCAGATCGACGGTGTCAGCATCACACCGCTGTTTGATGATCCCAACAAGGCGGTTCGAAAGCACGTGTACGGCGAGATGGGTCCTGCTCGATCGGTCAAAACAAAAGACTGGAACTACATCGCATTACGATATACGAAAGAGCAGATTGAATCGATCAAGAGCAATCATCGATCCGTCAAGCAGTTGATGGGGCTAAGTGGCGGCGTGTCACGAGCAAGGGACCACTCCGACGCCTTTGACGCCGACCAGCTCTATGACTTAACGAACGACTCTGAAGAGACGACCAACGTGGCGAGTGACACGGCGAATCGCAAGCGGCTTCGAGAAATGAAACGGATGCTGAAGCAAGAACTTGAACGATTCCCCAACCGTCCATTCGGCGAATTCGTTCCAGGCGGAAATGCAGTCCCGGGCAAGGAACAGAAAGACCTGGCACCGATGCTCAGGAAGTTTGCTGCCAAGCTGAAATAGTGTTGTGGCGCACGCTCATCGCCTCGTAACCGAACTCCCAGACTCCAGCCAAGATCGAAGACAGAAGGCCCATGAGAACGAAATGAGAGCAAGCCAAATTGTCAAGACCAACAGAATGATGTATCGACAGCTATTCGCCATCCTATCGATCTTTGTCACGGCATCGGCAACCGCAGCGGAACAACCCAACGTGATCTTCTTTGCGTTGGACGACCTCTGCGATTGGGTCAGTCCTCTCGGGTATGAACAAGCTCAAACGCCTAATATGGATGCGTTGGCCCGATCAGGAGTTACCTTCGTCAACGCACACACTGCTGGCACGTTCTGCGCGCCGTCACGAACGGCGATCTTCACCGGCCGCCACGCTTCAACGACAGGGTGCTACACAACGGAGGTCTATTTTCACGACCATCCGGACTTGCAGCCTCTGCAGTTGACTTTCCAAAAAGGAGGTTACAAGACCTTCGGAGCGGGCAAGCTCTTCCATCATCCCGCTGGCTACGTCGATCTGCGAGGATGGGAGCAGTTTTTTGTTCGTAGCGAGAGGCAGAAGCGAGAAGGTTGGCCGTTGGATTCGTGGACGGATGAGACTCCCATTCCGCAGCCCTATCCGAACAGCATCTACAACATCGGGCGCAAGCCAGCCAACAGGTTCTTTCTCGAATGGGGAAAAGTGCCCAACGACAGGGAAGAAGAGATGGCGGATACGATCCGCACTAATTGGGCTTGCGACATTCTCCGCCAACGCCATGATCGGCCCTTCTTTCTTGGCGTTGGGCTGTACACGCCGCATTTCCCGAACTACGCGCCCCAGAAGTATTTCGATCTTTACGATGTCGAGGCGATCAAGCCGCCGCTTTACAAAGAAGACGATCTTGACGATCTACCCGAGAAAGTGAAGAAAGCCAAGACCAACCGAAGTCGGATTCATCAACGACTGGTCGAGACCGATTCCGTCGAGCACGCGATTCACGGCTACCTTGCTTCAGTTTCTTACGCCGACGCGATGCTCGGCCGAGTTCTGCGAACGCTCCGAGAGAGCCCTTACGCTGACAACACAATTGTCATTCTGTGGAGCGATCACGGCTATCACCACGGCGAGAAAGGCGATTGGGGAAAGCACACACTTTGGGAACGCACCTCAAACGTGCCGCTGATCTGGTCGGGCAGCGGCATCGCCAAGGGAGCAGACGTCCAGGCAACGGTGAGCCTTATCGACATGTATCCAACACTGATCGACCTCTGCGGCTTACCCGCCGTCGACGGACTCGACGGAACGTCGCTTGCCGGGACTCTAAAAGACCCATCCACTGCCCGTGACCGGAACGTGTTGCTGCCTTATCTGGAACCAGGCGGATACGCCGTCATCAATCAAACGTGGCGCTACATCCACTACAGCGACAGTACCGAGGAGCTTTACAACGTTAAGAACGATCCACACGAGTGGAATAACCTGGCGAGCGATTCAAGACATCGCGACGTGAAGCAAGAGCTTCTGGCTGTCGCCCCAGAGAACTTTGCGCCTGCCGGAACTCCGAAGAAGACGCTACGGCTCGTAACAGAGAATGAACTGTTCCACTGGGACGTGAAGCGGCGAGCCCGGTAACGGCGGACATAGCCTCCAGGTCGTTGCCAGCCAGTGCCGCGTGAAAAATTCTCAACGGCGTTGGGTGAGGGGGAGCTTCCGCTATGGCCGCTGGCCGTCCGCGAACCACTCGTTGGCCAGATCCGGAGCAAGGTCGGCAAGAAGTTCGTCGATGTCCAGCAAGCCGTACTCCGCGTTGGAACGGTTGGCGTTGTGCATCGCCGGCCGTCGACCAAGGCGGGCCATGAGCTCGTCGCGCGGCGACACAGCGCTGGGCGGCCGCCACGCTTGCAGCGGCAGGTCTTCCGCCGCTACGTGATCCTGCCCGACCCGGATTCCCGCCGCGTCCACAAGCCACGGACGACCTCCCGGAAGTAGGAACAGGCTTCCGCTCGCGGGCGGTTCTTCGGGCTCGCCGCTCGACTGCCGATTGATGAAGTTCAGGACGGGCAGAATATCCTGCACGGGCGTCAGCCGGTTGTCGCCGTCCCGATCGTAGTAGAAAGGAATGGGGGACGGTGGCGGCAGCGGCAGGATGCCGTCGGCATCGATGAAGGCCGGTGAGTTGATCTCGTTGATGCGGGCGATGATGTCGGGGATGGGGGTAACGAATCCGTCGTCATTCCCATCCAGGTTGTTTCTGCGATTCTGCCAGGGGCGCAAGTTGATCGTCGTCTCCGCATCGGACATCGGCGCGGGAAGCTCGACGTGCCCCACGTTGTCCCGGGCGATGCTGTAGAAGGCGTAGGTGTGCCGGTCCTGTCCGGTGAACTGGGCGGATGTCGCCGTTGTGTCAGCTAGCCAGAGCAGGAACAGGCCGCCGTTGTCCGAAACGAACAGGTCGTAGTTGGCCACCCCTGAGCCGCCCGGATCGTCCTGACCGGACCAGCTGACGTCGAAGGTGGCTGCGTACGTCTCCGCCGACAGCGCCGCGACGGTGCTGCCGGGGCTGGCCGCATCGATCGTGTTGGTCCAGACCGGCGTATCGATCGGGTCGTTGACATCGAATACGATGCGAGCCTGGGCGTCGATCGTGTCGCCCGTCGCCAGTGGGTCTTGTGCCACCACCAGGTAGCTGACCGAGCCCGCACCCGGCCCCGGTGGATCGTTGGGAGGCAGGAACCCTGCGATCGGATCGCGCGTCAACTGTCCGGTGGCGGGATCAATCACCGTGAACTTCCAGGTAACGGTCCTCGTGTCCGGGTTCAGGTCGGCGACAATTTCGAGATCATGGCCGTTTTCACTTCGCAGATCCACCAGTGTCTGCCACTGGTTCACACCGAACGGCGGCGTGACTTGTCGACTGCCGAATTGGACAGGTCCGAGGATGAAGCTGGCTGGATCGTCCTCCGGCGCGAGCGTATGCGTAATCTCAACTTCCTGGACGGACCCGGTGGCCGTCGGGAGGTTCTCGAATCGGATTGTGTAGGGCAGAATCCCTGCGCCCGTAATGAAGTGCTCGTCGCCGAACCCGGCGGGCCCGACGATATCGTTAGGGTCCTCTGTGAAATTATTCTGTAGTCGCGCCAGAAATTCTTCGCACTTGTCGGGATTCTCTTCACAGTACTGCCGAACCGTCCTCACAAGAACATCCGAGACATTATTCCCGGGATCGAACCAGTATCGAACGGAGTATTGAGTTCCCTCGTCCACACCGGGGATAAGACGAAGCAAGCTCCCGATGGTCCATCCCGCGTCGGCGGCGCCGACATAGGGATTTGTCAGGAATTTCAGTGCTGCACTTCCCATAAACTTGAATGCGGTTCGCGCGAATCCTCTCTTAAGCCCTTCGCGAGCGCCTCGTTCGGCCACTTCCCGTGCAATGGCTTTCTTTGTCGCCTGGCCGATCGCTTCATCGAAGCCCTTCATGCGTTGCATGAAGTCCTTTCCCTTTTTGAGAATCTCTTTGCTGCGCCTGATGATATCGTCCTGATTCTTCAGCCAGGAGTCAGGAAAATCGAGTCTGTCGCGAACGTTCTTGAGGTATTGCATCCTATTCGCGAGGTCATCCTGCAAATGCGCCAAGTTGTTTTGCAGGTTGCGCAACGGTCGCCCCGGCCGCTGCCCTGAAGCGATGCGCGACTCGAGCTGGTTCACAGCCCCGTTCAACTGACCATCAATCATGTCCACCGAATTGCCAACTTCGGTGCTGAGTCCTGCGGCAGTCAACATCGTGTTAAGGGTCCAATCCGTCCCCGTAGGGTCGACAAAATTGACCGGATTGTTGCCTACGTATCGGTAGAGATTCAGGTCTTCACCGAGCGGCCCGATCGGATCCATCGAGAGAAACCTACCGTTACCAGGCTCATAATAGCGGGCTCGCATGAAATACAGCCCGTTGTCGTCGTGGACCGCTCCGGCTTGCGCGGAAAACGTGAACGGGTTGTCAAGTGTTTCGGCGGACTGCGCAATATGGCCAAATGGCAGATAGCTGTACGAATTGACAACGCTGGCGTTTTGATCCGTTATTTGAGTCGTATTCCCGATATTGTCGAATTGGTAGAACAAGTCGGTGCCATCAGCCATTTCCGCGCCAAGCAAGCCGACACCATGAAAATACTGCGCCACCAGCGCCCCTTGCTCGTCATAAGTACCGACAAGCCGGCCGAAGAGGTCATAAAGATATTCCACTCGCACGCCGTCGTGCTCCATCGCCATGCGCCGGCCAAGCGCGTCATATTCGTACGTCCACACGCTACTCGAGTTTTCGACGCGCACTAATCGGTTGGCGCTATCATACTGGTAGTCCCACGGTTCTCCCTGGCGCGTCTCTGCAGTGAGATTGCCATCCAGGTCGTATTGGAACGTCGACTCCGAGGAGGAAACGTATTGATTGAGGCTGTTCGTTCGATAAGTGACGGGCGCGGGCCGATCGGAATCCTGGACCGAAGTCCGATTGCCGGCAGCGTCATAAGAGTATTCCAGCCGGCGGCCGGTTGGCAGTTGAACGGAACGCAGCTGATTCAGCGCATCATATTCGTACTCGACGCGCCCCTCCGGCGTGTCTGCTGCTGAAACCATGCCCGCTTGGTTGTACTCGTACTGGTAGCTGCCCAGAGAACTCCCGCCCGAAGTCGTATGGGAAATGGCCGTTATGCGATCGAGCAAGTCGTACTGGAGACTCGTTGCCATGCCGTTGGCGCGCCGAATTCCTACCGGTCGATCGGCCGCGTCGTAATCGTATTCCGCCAATACGTCGTCGGATTCGTTAAGCACGCGGTTCAGCCGGCCAAGATCGTCATATAGGTAGCGGACTCCCAAGTCTCCAGGTCCATCCATGCTCACCACGCGTCCCTGGGAATCATAGATGTAATGCAACGAGCGCCCAAGATCGTCGGTTACGGACGATATGCGATCAAGTTGATCACGGCTGAAAGTAATTACGCGTTGGTCTGTGCTCTCGCTTTTGAGCACCTGGAGGACATTGTCTCGGGCATCATATTCAAACTCGGTGACCGTCGAGTCCGGCTGATCGACGCGGACCAGATTTCGACCGTCGTAGGTCAATGTGGTTACCTCACCGCGCCGATTTTGAACTTCGACAACATTTCCCTGTGCATCATAGGTAAGTCGCTTTTCACTGCCGTCCGCCAACCGGATAACCGTTACATTTCCACGGCTGTCGTAGCGATATTGCGTTGGGTTGCCATTTTCGTCCAGCAGCTGCTGGATCTGGTTTTGTTCGTTGAAATCCGCAAAGATGGTAGTCCCGAGCGGATCGATTGTCGAAACAACGTTTCCGAAATCATCGTACATGTACTCCCAGCGTGCCCCACCCAGGGTATTGACAATTACCGATCCAGCCTCGAGTGAGAGCTGGCTGCTGGCTTGCCGGCCCAGAGGATCCGTCACTCTGGCAACTCCGGTCAGTGTATGGAATAGTGTCGTCTCCGCCCCGATTGCGTTGGTCGTGACGACAGCCCCATTGTCATCGTATGCGTAACTCACGACAGTCTCGCCCGCGCCCCGAGTGATTTCGTGGATCCGACCGCGCTCGTCGTAGTCGAAACTCATCACCGGCTCGGCGTTAAACTGAATCGACGCCACGGCATGCTCGTTTGCCGCGCCGCCGGTGGTCACGTAGCTGAAATGCACGGTGCCGCTGGCATCGCTCTCCGAAAGAAGGTGCTCTCCGCTTGCGTCATACGTGTATTGAGAAACGCTCCCGAGGTTATCGACGATTCGGCTTACGCGACCGTAGCTGTTGTATTCGTATTGGACACGGTTGCCAGCCTCGTCGGCAATCGACGCCAGTTTCCTACCGTCATATTGGTACGTCGTAAGATTGCCGTTGGGATCCTCGATCGAGACTAGTAATCCGGACCCGTCAAACACGAGTCGCGTGCCGTCCGCCTCGAGAATCTGTGGATTCCCGTTGATTTCGAGCCTGGCCCGCCCGCCAATTTCTAGGAAACTCGACGCTGACTCCGCTCGAAAAAGACGCTGATTTCCTGACATTTTAACGATCGCGAGCTGCTCATCGCGAAGCTCGAGGGAGATTGTTCGATTGTCCGGTCGGCCGCGTCCGAAGTCGCTTGACACAAAGCGCTGGCTTATCTGTCCGAACCCATCAGCCTTCTGCAACTCGAACAGGATCAGTTCTCCAACCTCGTTGGTACGCCGCCCGATTTCAGACAGGTACGTCGCTTCGGAGACGAACCGCTGGTGCAAGCTCCCGTAGGTTTCGCCAACCTGGAGGCGAAAATTGTTGTAAATAATCTCCCACGCATCGCTCGGTACAAACACAGGCCGCAACTGCTCCTTCAACGCAGCCCAGCCCACTTCGGCGTCGGGCTCGACGACGGTGATGACGGAGACGGTGATGATTTCAGTTTGCAGGTCCGGTGTTATTTCCAGCGCGATGCTGTTCCACTTGCCGGGCGGCAGAATACCGGCGGGCCCTTCGTCGTTGATGCCGAGAAACTGGCCGACGACTTCTGACTCCTCCACAATAAACTCTTGTTCGCAAGGAAGGGCAAGAGCTCCTCCTCCTCCGCCGGGTCCTCCGGTATGAGCCGGAACGGGGCCGAAATCGGTGCACTGCAAACTGCCGCCCAGCACGCCGAAGGTCAACAATGGAGCCTGTGCGTCCGCAGTGCCGTTGTTTCCGTAGTTCAGGGTTATCAGCGTGGGCCGGCCGGCTCGCAACGGCGTGGGTGCGGACAGGCTGTATTCCAACCGCGGTCCTTCACCGGCAAAGACCTCGATCGCATTCGGCAACTCGGCAGCGCCGACCTGTAGGGCATAAGAACCCACGGGAGCACCGATGAGATCGAAGGTCACAAATGCTCGTGATCTGTCGTGCAGGAACATTTGCTGCGCGGCATGAACACCTCCGGACGGATCGACCAGTTCGAAGGCGAGCGAATCGGTCAGCCCGCCTCCGTCGATCGTCAGGGTCGATGTGCCGGTATTGCTGACCAGCGTAGGAGTGACGGAATCCAGACGAAACGCGAGTGATTCCGCGCCAATCTCAATGGCATCTCCTGCGATAGGCAGCGTCCTCGGCAGAACGGTCACGTAGTAGACTTGACTGGTCGTGTCGGACAGGAGCGCCGTCGCGTCACTGGACGCAAATTCACGCGTGCCGCTTTCAAAGCGATTCGAAGTTGGTACGAATCCCTGCGCTACGTAGATCTCGGTGGTCCCCTGATCGCTGGCCCGATCGACACTCACCAGCACGTCCTGCCCGGGTTCGGCGAGCAGCTTGAACCAGTGAGCCTCGTCGGATTCGCCAAAGATCCGCTCCAAAGGAAGCCCATTGACCGCGATCTCCGGCAAGTCGATCATCACTTGCGCCTGCGAGACACCCGTGTTGTTGTCACGGTGCGGCCCCTCGAAGATGTCACCACGGACGTTCGCCTCCACGTGCCAGCGATGCGCGGCGATGATGCTGCCAGGGACGCGCACCAGCTCGGAGGCCGTGAAGCTCTCGCCTGGCCCCAGTGTGACTCCTTCCCCGACAAGAAACTCCCCTGCCAGAATTGGCGGTTCGTCCGGCCGCAATTCCAGGGACACCTCATCGTGCCATGGGCCCCGCGCCGGCTCGGTGCCGTTGTTTCGAATCGTCCAGTCAACCCGTACGATCTCGCCGGCTGTGGCGGTCAATGGTCCCCGCACGTCGCTGACAATCAAATCCAGATTCGAGTCGGCTCCCTCGACAAACTCCAGCGCTCCCATATCCGGATGCACGCCGCTGCCATCGGGGATCCCCGAATCCGCCGTGCGAGGATCGTCGTAGCGAGCAAATCCACGAAAGTCGGTCGGTAGAGCGATCGTTCCGTCGGCAGCATCAATCGCAGGGGATCCGAAGTCGAGACGATAGTCCCTCCGCGCCGCGTCGACGTAACCGGGCGGCTCAGAGATGTTGCCGTTGGTGCCCGTCTGGTCGATCACGCCCAGCCCCGAATAGTTCTCCGCTCCGCTGGCGGGGTCCGACCAGATGTTGCTGTAGAACAAGTTGGGGTTGTTCGACCGAAGAATCGAAGGATTGCGGTATCCGAACTGGATACTGTTCGTGATCTGCGAGTTGTAGATGTTCAATTCGCGACCGCCGCCGTGGGGAAACAGCCCCACTACGTTGGCGTCGATTGTGCTATTGGTGACGGTTGTTGATTGGTCGCCGTAATTGATGCCCCGAGCATTGGCGTAGAGCACCGAATTCTGCAGCGTGCTCATGCCGTCGCCACGCGTTACGAAGGCATCGTTCAGGCTGTTACCGACGGTGGTCGAATCGACCAGGACTTCGCCGGCCCCGGCCGTCTCGATGGCTCCCTGGGTGGCGCCGGCGCCATACAGCACGAACGCGTGCCGGATCGTCCCCTGGCCCTCCACCAGGAGATTGTCCCAGTCGCCGGCCTGCGGCGACGAACTTTCACCGTTGCGGTTGGTGTCGCCGCCGATGTGGTCGTCGCGGATCGAAGTGAAATAAACCGGATTGGCCAGCTGTCCCTGCACGTCGAGCACGGCGCCCGCACGGGTCCGCAACCGCGTGGTCGGATCGAACTTGACCACGCTCCCCGCCGGCAGTGTCAGCGAGGTGCCGGCCAGTACGTCCAGGTCGCCCACCACGTAGTGCAGGTTGAAAGGCGACCAGGTTGTATCCTGGGAGATGCTGCCGGAGTGCTCTTCACGCACGTAGCGTTTCTCGAAGAATTCGTTGACCTCCACCGTACCGCTGCCGACTACGACAAAATCGTCCCACTCACCGGGAAGAGGCCGGGACTGCGCGGCGTCCAGGTTGGTATCGCCGGCAAAGCTGTCGTCGGCCAGCGACGTCATCATGATCGGCAGCTGGTCCGTCCCCAGCGCCCTGAACGTCGCGCCGTCTTCCACGCCAATCTTCGTCAGCGGCACCATCTTGACGATCGCGCCCGGTTCGATCGTCAGCGTCACGCCCGCCCGCAAGAAGACATCCGAACGGACGACATGGAGTTGGCTGGCAGACCAGGTTTCGTCAGCCCGGAGCAGGCCGTCGTGGACTGCAACTTGGTTGTTGATCACGACGTCGCGGATCGCTCGGCCGACCACTTCGCCCTGTTGGTTGCGGAAGAGGACCTGCAATTCGTGCAGGCCATCGGGGACGCGCGTTGTGTCCCACTGTAGATTGCCCACCGTGGGCAACCCGACGCCGATGGTGTGCAGGGACCCGAAGGCGACCACGTCGGCCGTGTGCTGGCTGGGGTCCAGCCCCAGGCCGGCCCAGGAGAGCGTTTCGACGCCGGCCAGCACGTCGCCGGGCGGGTCCGTCAGAAAATGGGCAGGCGTGCCGGTGATCAGCACCGTGCCGGGTTGGCCGTCGAAACTGCTGCCGACTCCGCCGTTGGCGGTGACGTCTGCCTGCGAGAGGGTGACGTTGTTTTCCCACGAGTAGACCGCGACGCGACCCCCGCCACCGCCGCCAGTGCCACTTCGCGTTGAGCCATTGCCACCGTCAGCGGCGATGCGGCCGCTGCCGCTGAGGCTGCCCACGTTCAAGCGGATGCCGCCGCCGCTGCCTCCGCCGCCGCGCTGGGCTTGTCCGGTATCGAATCCCTGCCTCCCCACGGCCAGGATCTCGCCATCGACGGCTGCCGATTGGGCCGTGATCTGAACCAATCCGCCACCCGAGCCGGCGGCCGAGCGAAAGGTGCTGCCGTTGGCCGCCGAACCGAGTTCGTCTGGGTTTCGGTGGTCGCCGTACAACGCGTTGCCGTCGCCGCCCCCCAGTCCCCCGTAGCTGCCACCGCTGTTGTCGAGCGCTCCGCCTACGGTGGTATTCGGAAGGGTGTGACCATGGAGATAACCCAGGGCCGTGACGTCGATTTTGGAGTCGGCATCGATCACCAAATCGCCGGCCAAGTGTACGTCCAGCCAGAATTCCTCGTCCAGGCTGGTGGGTCGATGCGTTAACATCGCACCCGCCGCCAGCGTCAAATCTATTCCGTGCATCGGCATCTGGTGCTGGGGATGGGCCACCACGCCCGCCCCCGAGATCAAGAGCTGATCGACTTCCAGCCGTTGATCCCCCAGCTGGCCGAGCGGCGTGGCATTGGCCGTCGGCGTGCCATGGCTGACCAGCCGCAGCTGTTCGCCGCCTGTGGAAGACTTCAAGTACACTGTGCCGACGCCGCCCGCCGGATCAGGATCGTTGTCGTTGCCGCCGTGGGCTGTGATGTTGTCGACGGGCAAGCTGAGCGTGTCGTAGTAAACCGCGATCCGCCCCCCGCCCCCGCCGCCGGTGGCGCCGCGCGACGAGCCGTCTCCGCCGTCGGCCGTCAGCAAGCCACTGCCGCTGAGCGTCTGCACATCGAGGCGGATGCCGCCACCACTGCCGCCTGAGCCTGTCTGAGAACCGCCGACGTTGACTCCGTTGGCTCCGTCGGCTCGCACGGCGCCGTCGATTTCCGCTGCGGCAACCGTGATGCGGATCAGGCCGCCCCCGCTGCCGCCGCCATTGTCTTCACCTCCGGATCCCAAGTCACGAGGGTCGCGAAAGTCGCCGTAGGCGGCCTGCTCGGTTTCGTTGCCTCCCAGCCCTCCGTAACTGCCGCCGCGACTGCCCGTGTTGCTGGGGCTCAGGCTGCCGCGCCCCGTGACGTCGATTCGCGATGTCGCGTCGATCGACAGAGTTCCCGAAATCGCGGTCTCCAACGAAAACGACTCCGTCTCGGTAGCGCGTTTGTGCGTCAACACCGCCCCATCGGCCAGCCTTACATTGTCCGCCATGATGGGCAGTTCGTGGTGTGGAAAGGCGACGACCCCGTCGCCGGAAATCAGCAGCTCGTCGACGACCAGGCTCGTGTCACCGGCTTTGCCCAACGGTGTGCCGTTGGTGGTTGTCGTGGCGTGACTTACCAGGCGTAGATCTCCCGTACTCCCTGCCTGCTTAATAAACACCGTTCCCACGCCGCCGGCTGGATCAGCGCCCGAATCGCCTCCGGCGTGAGCCGTGATGTCGTCGACGTCCAACGTGGACGTCTCGAAGGCGATTGCGACACGTCCGCCTCCACCGCCACCGGTTCCCCCACGCGAGGAGCCATCTCCCCCGTCCGCCGAAATCGCACCCCCGCCACTCAGATCGCTCACCTCCAGCGCGATACTGCCGCCGCTGCCGCTGCCCCCGACCTGCGAGAGACCAAAATCAACGCCGTTGGCTCCGTCCGCTCGGATCACGCCATCGATCTGCGCGGATTGGACCGTGATCCGCACCACGCCGCCACCAGCCCCACCACCCAAACCCGCACCGCCCGAACCAACATCGCGGGGGTCCGCGAAGTCACCGTGGCTGTCGTCGACTGTAACTCCGCCGCCCAGGCCAGCATGGCTACCGGTACTGAGCGCTCCGCCTCCCGGTGCACCCCGCCCAGTCACATCAATCGTCGATGTGCCGTCAACCGCCAACGTTCCGGCGAGCGTAGCCCGCAACGAGAACGACTCCGTCTCGGTAGTCAGCTTGTGCGTCAGCACCGCCCCACCGACTAGCGTAACATTGTCTGCCATGATCGGCAGTTCGTGGTGTGGGAATGCGACGGCCCCGTCACCGGAAATCAACAGCTCTCCCAAAGCCAGTTCCGTGTCACTTGTTTTGCCCAAGGGTGTCCCGTTGGCGTGCCGTGAGTCACCAGACGCAAAGTGCCGGCTGTTCCCGCCGCTTTGAGAAACACCGTCCCAACACCACCAGCTGGATCCGCGCCCGAATCACCGCCGGCGTGAGCCGTGATGTCGTCGACGTCAAACGTGGAAGTTCCATATTCCACGGCAACGCGACCACCACCACCTCCACCCGTCCCCGCGCGGAACGAACCGTCTCCACCATCCGCGGAAATGGCTCCCCCACCGCTCAAGGAACTGACGTCCAGAAGAACACTGCCGCCGCTGCCGCCGCCACCGACCTGTGCGAGGCCAAAATCGATACCGTCGGCACCGTCGGCTCGGATGGTGCCATCGATCTGAGCAGAACTCGTCGTGATCCGTACCACGCCGCCTCCGGACCCGCCACCGCTTCCCGCACCGCCGGAACCAGCATCGCGGGGGTCAGACAAGTCCCCGTGGCTGTCGTCGATCGTGACACCACCACCCAACCCGGCGTGACTACCGCCGGCACCCAATGCTCCGCCTCCTTGTACGCCCCGACCGGTAACATCGATCGACGATGTCCCGTCGACCAGCAGCCGCCCACTGATGTCCCAGGCGATCTCGAATGCGTCCGTGGCTGTCGTCGCCGAGTGCGTGACGGCAGCGCCGCCGAGGATCGACACGTTGGCAAACTGATGCTGCCCGTCGATCGTTGCCTGATGGCCAAACAGCAACAGGTTATTGCCGTCCATTGACTGGTCGTCGGCAGCGATCAGCAACGGCTCAGAGACCAGCGTGATGGTGAACTGATCGTCCGGTGTCTCGCCCCCCGTCGCATCGCCGTCCTGGTTCAGCGCATCGCCGTCGCCGTCGAGGATGTCGGGGCCGAGTGACAGGATGTAGGTGTCGATCCCCGTAAGGCCTGTCGCGTCCAGCTGGTAGCGATCGTCTGTCAGCTTGTTCAAGCCCAGCGCGGCGAGAGGCCCACCATTGGTAAACTGAACGTCGTCGAGGGTGAACGTCCCGTCGCGCACGGGCCGGCTGAATTGAATCTCCAATAGATCGAACGGGGTGCCCGCGCCGCCAACGGGAACGATGTCCGTAATCGCAAAATCGCTGGCCAACAACAGACGCTCCTCAAGCTTCTCTAGGAGCGGACGCAAGAACTTTCTTCGGCGGTGTGATCGTGTTGGAGGGCGTCGCATGACGCGCATTCTAATCGCCATCGCGCAAGAAAGCTCGTATCTTCATGTTTTTAAATAAGTCAATTCTTCAGCGACGGGCGCCGACCGCAGGTTGGTCGGGGAGCGGGTCGCCGTGGCCAAGCGATAGCTCGCATCGGTCAGAGGCACAGCCTTGCTAGTAGTCAGAGGCACTAGTAGTCAGAGGCACAGCCTTGCTAGTAGTCATCCACTTTTGCGTGCGCCGCATGACGTTCTTCCAAAACGTCAGATATGACGTGAATTGACGCCTTCACACCCGGGGCAGCCGAAGACGTCCCCGTGTGTGTTGGCGCGCGTTATCGCGCACCTTGCAAAGTACTTCCCCCCCAAATCCACTGGAGCCGGTCGACGCCGAACAGTCACTTTTCGCGTCTGATTTTTTCGTTGACAAGCGTAATTGCGGCCAACTTTCGCAACCCGTCAAAACCAGCAGCAACAGTTGCTCTGTGAAAGACGGTTCGATCTCCGCGAGGACTTGAGCAAACCCCGATCGTGCAAACCGACCGGTGGTCGTCGTGCGGGAGAGGCGCGAGTTGCGGACTTTAAGGACGGGCGGCTGAGAGCATCGCCGGAGGAAACCTGACCAGGAGTGGATGGATCACTTCGCTTGTATTCGCCGCGCCGAGTCGAATCCCATCACATATCTCCCAATCGGTGTCTCCATGTGCAAAGCGTGTCTTTGCCGTATCAAGCACTCGCTCGACCGTTGCCGATTCTTCAGGCGATGGTTGGTGTTCGAAGGTGGCGTCGGAGAATTCAGGCGGCTCACTCGATAAGCGTCCAAGAAACCGCACCGTGTGGTTCTGTTGGAATATCACCGAGCCGTCTGCGTAGAAGTTGGCCGTTATGTTTAGCGATTGGAATCCAGCGATTGCAATCGTTCTTACCTTGAGGTAGTCGACACGACCAATCCAGAAGGCGCTGTGTACCGAATCAGTCATGACCGCTGCAACCAATCACCTGGCAGGACGCTGGCGAATGCTCTATCCACAAGAGCTGACCTACGAATTCTTCGCAGGCCACTTGGCGGAGTCAAGTTCGCCTGGACTGGCCATGATCGTGGGCTAAGCGAACAAACCAACAGGCTGCGGCTTGAATGTCGCCCAATCATGTAAAACTGGTGGCTACCTATCTCTCTGCTGCCCATTCGTGACGTACATTCTTGAAGACCCTTCTAGGTCTGACATCTCTCCTCCAGAGGAGCTAACATGTTCTCTTTCACATCCTCACAAAAAGACCATCGAAGTTTGCAAGCATTTGGCTCGTGTCTGCGATCTTACGACACCTAACATGGCGGCTCCATCATGCGAGGATCGTGTGGAAGACCGGCATAACCGGTCTATTCCGACTTTGATCTGCCCTTGGGAGCACAATAATCCTCACGTTGACGAAAGTGCCTTTGTACTTACCAAAGACCTCTCCGACATAGGGATTGGGATTGTCTCAAACCAGCCGATCCGTGCAACTGAAGTACTCGTTGGTTTATGGCCAGACGAACAGGTCGCAGACGAGCCGTGGTTCTTCTTAGGTGACGTCAAACGTATCGCACCTTTGGGTGGCGGGTTTTGGATCATGGGTGTGGCACTCACCGAGTTTGCAAACCAGGATCACCAGGATGCCCTTAGGCCTCTGCGTTCGCTAGCTGAGCGACTCCGTGTGCCTTCGCCAGTTAGCACTGAACCGATGAGGGCCACATAATCACGCAGAATTCGCGGCTTCCGCAATGTCCTACGGCCTGCAGGCTGTTTCAGCGCTCGTCGTCGGATCATTGTCGCGGATTTGATCTCAGATCTCGAGCACATCCGTGGCTTCGTACCGATTCGCAACGAAGAGCGGCAATTGATGCCCCAGTCGTCGCCGGTGTGTGTCCACAGCCAACTCCGGATCATTGTTGTCCTCCGAAAGATGGGCCAGGCACGCCCACTTCAGTCGACTTCCCGCCGCACACAGGAGGGCAGCAGAATCGACGTTGGAAAGGTGACCGTGACGTCCGCGAATCCGCTGCTTGAGTGACTTCGGATACGGACCATTGGTCAGCATCTCAGAATCGTGGTTGCTTTCGATCACGACTGCGTCAAGCGTTCTCATTACAGGCAGAAGACGATCGAACGCATGTCCGAGATCGGTCAAGATTCCCAGCCGCCTGGTTCCGTCATCGACAACGAATGCGACGCCGTCCACTGCGTCGTGGGGAGTTGGGATGGTCTCGACCGTCACCGTGCCAAAACGAATTGCGGAGCCTGCCTTGAAGTAACGGACATCGCGGAGCGAGCCCAGCTTCTCTTTCTTGCTCGCAACAGCCAGCGTCCCCTTGGTGATGTGGACAGGCAGTCCGAACTTCCGTTGGTAGATGCCCAGGCAGCGGCTGTGGTCGCAATGATCGTGAGAGATGATGAGAGCCTGGACGTCCTCAATGTCCTTCCCACGGGCGGCGAGTCGGGTCTGGGCTTGCTTTCCGCTGATCCCGGCGTCGAAGAGAAGACGGACGCCGTCCGATTCGGCGTAGATGCAGTTGCCGTTGCTTCCGGATTGCAGGGCGATGACTTCCATTGCGGCATTGTACCGCGAATTACACTCGTGGGAGAACCAGTGATTCACTGCCTTAGACGAATGATGCGGACAAAGCCCTTTCGCTGGTCATCATCAGCATCCAGCCAGACAATCTCACTGTCGGGTTGCGTCGCCACATGATGCGGTGGGTGAGGCCAATTTGCCTCATCGACGAATGAAGATGACCCGACCCGTTCGTTGTGACGCGCCATCGACAGCTCTGCCTGTGCCGCCAAGAACACGAAGAGGGCGATGAACAGAAGTGTTCCTCCGGTGAATAGACCCACCAGGCCGAGGAGAATTGCAACGGCCTGTCCAACTCTTACCGCGATTTCAGTGGCCCGCAAGTACGGCAGTCGCATTGCCAGGAAGGCACGCAGGACACGGCCACCATCCATCGGAAACGCTGGCAGCATGTTGAACACCACAAGGGCTATATTGACGAAAAGTAGATTCACCAGGAACGATCCGCCAGTGAACCTGAAGATCAGACCTTGAGTGCCAATGCCGACCACCAACAGCAGAATGAACAGGGCGGCAGCGATGACGACATTTACAGCTGGGCCGGCCAAGGCAATCGCCAGCTCTTGTGACGGTTGCTTGGGGATACGTTTCAAGCTGGCGACTCCGCCGATCGGGTACAACGTGATGTCTCGGGTGCCGATGCTGAACTGTCGAGCCATCAAGGCGTGCCCGAGTTCATGCAGCACAACGCAAGCGAAGATGGCGAAGACGAAAAGCAGGGTGGACAAGGCCCCGCTAACTCCCCCGCCCGCCGACAGCAAAATCCAAGCTGGCAACAGCCAGAAAGACCAGTGAACGTAAACGCCAATTCCGACAATATTTCCGAGCTTCCACTTCATCGTTTTGCCTCTTCCGCTGTTTCAATCCGTCTCGCCAACTCCGAGTAATTCGTCCGTTTTATCGAGATCTGGGAAAGCCAGCAAATTAACTCAGCACATTCCGGGCCAATTCAATCAAAGATGGAACAAAACTGGTTGCCAGTATTGACTTAGCAACACGGGATGAATCCACAGCGAACGCCCGGAGATGCCAATTTGACAGGCGTTCGCTGGTGTCCCGACAGGTGGCCATGACCACCACGAATTCTCGCCTGAACTTCATTCAGCTCTTCCGGACATTCCTAATCGCCAAGCGGCAGCTCAATGGCTGATGGGCGGTCGGCGTCGTGATGGATGGTGTTGCGGGCGATCTGCGCTTCGCGGTGGTTTGGGTCGGCAGTATTACGGTTGATATCGAAATTCGGGAAATTGCTGCTGCAAATGTAGATTTGAATTCGGTGCCCTGACTTGAATCGATTAGCGGCAGGCTCAAGTGGGATTTCAAGGTGGTAGGTTTCGGTTGGCTTCATTAGCGCGGGGTGTTCCAGACTATCTCGATAACGCGCCCGCAGAATGCCTTCGGAAACCGGAAACCCGTAACCACGCGGATAGTCTTTGCTGGATGGATATACATCGACCAGTTTCAGATAAAAGTCCGTGTCCGGCGCGTCGGAGGAGACCCACAGTGTGACCTTGATATTGCCTGTCACGACGACGTCTCTTTCCAGAGGTGGCGTCTGAAACATGATCACATCATCGCGCTGCACAATGGCCTGGCCTACGGGCCCGTGCCCCGGAAGGGTCTTGAACTGGATCTGATCCTGTGGTCCCATCCCGGCGAACGATTTTCCCGCTGAAGGCCCGTAGGAGATGATGCATCGTCCGTTGCTGGAAACCGCATTATTGGGATTGTATGTGTAGGTCGTGGAGGATGATTTTGTCGCAGGTTGTTCCACCGAAAGTCCCCCGCCGCTATGAAGGTAATAACGCCTCGGGGTGATGCCCTTCGGCGGCCAGGCCGGGCCTCGGCGCCATTGTCCACCGTGGTTCAAGCGTCCACCCTGGCCACGACGTCCGTCTCCACCGCCCATTTCGTAGTATTGCACGCTAGGGCCAGCGTTGATGCTCACGTCGCCCTTCAGGTAGCGGTCGAACCAGGCGAGTTCGTATTGGAGAAAGGCGTCGCGGCTGTCGAGTCCGCCGCCAAGGTTGGAGAAATTTACGTCGCCCACGGCATAGCGAAAGTTCCAGTGAGTCCACGGTCCAACGATAAGATACTGGTTTTTCCGGCCACGAGCGATCATCGCCTGATAGCCATCGGAAATCGTTCGAGGATACCAGTCGAACCAGCTCGTGATCCAGAGAGTTGGAATATCGGGAAAGTTGTCGAAGTGTTCGTCCATTCCGAGCCCGGGCTGACGCCAGAAGTCGCTGTAGTCGTTGTTCTCGAAGTAGAGTTGAAACGCAGCTTCCTCGTAATCGGGAAATGCGGCCAGCGGGGTCTCGCCACGCTCCCATGGAACCTCCGCGCCCCACTGAAGAAAACTCTGATCCTCTCCCATCTTCTTCACGAGTCTCGTCGCATTCGAATTGCCTTCGGCTGATTGGGACGTTGCCGCCTGTTTTACGACCCATTTGAGCAACCCCAGATGCCGAGCCCCGCCGGTGCGAAGGCTGTATTTGTAGGCGTTGATCGGCCCCTGGAACGGAGCCATCGCGACGAGGTGCGGCGGCTTCAAAGTGGCAGCATGAAATTGCACCCAGGCCATGTGCGACGGTCCGTGCATCCCCACACGGCCGTTCGAGCGTGGCAGTTTCGCAATCCATTCGATTGTGTCGTAGCCATCTTTGGGATCGTCCACCCACGGAAAGAAGCGTCCTCTGGATTTGTACCGCCCGCGGCAGTCCTGCGTCACCGAGATGTAGCCGTGACGAGCGAAGAACGGAACGAGGTCCCGTCCCCATCGCTCCTTGTTGTATGCCGTACGCAAAAGCAGCGCCGGCAATTTGCCCTCAATTGGTCTGCCGTCTTTAGCCGGATAATAAATGTCCGTGGCCAATAGCGTGCCGTCACGCATTTCGACCATCACGTCGCGCTCCACAATGACGTCGAAAAGTCCCTTGTCCTGTTCTGCGGCGACAGCGCCCGCGGCAACACCGACGCTTAGAAGGATCGCCGACAAGGCGAAACGCTTTGATTTCATGGATGTTCCCTTCGAGAGCATCGAAATGCTGGGAGATGAGTGGTTCGCTCTGCGAATCATACGTAATGTTCGCAGAGCGAACAAACACGATGCAACAAAAAATCGTGGGGCTGGCCAGTACGTCGATGGCTGTGTGAAAAACGTTGTCGAACACCTTTTCCCACTCTAAGGAAACTGCATTTCCGGACAGAGGTTACGTGTCTGCTGAGCCCAGTCCACTGGAATCATTCGGAAACGTCATGCGACGGTGTTCGTTCTCGGCAGTGATCGTAATGGCTGCCTGCTGAAGCCGATCGTCCTGCACAACGTATCGCGTGTGACAGCGATAGGTGCAGATACCACAACCCGTGCATTGGTCGGCGTTGACGAAGGGGGTGAGGATCGTGCTCATTTCGTCGATTTCGGAATCAGAAAATCCCATGGCTTCCAACTCGTCGCGATTGACAGGCAGCTCGATCGGCCGCATTTCAATCGCGTGATAACCGGCCTGCTTGCATTCGACATAGCACAAATCGCAGTCCTCGCGGTTTTCGTGATCGAACGGCAGGCACGTTTGCGTGTCGACTGCTGCAAGCCCCATATGTGTGCGTTGCTTGACGAGCAAGTCAAGAGGTTGAATAGCTCCCGTGGGGCAGACCTGCGTGCAGAATGTGCAATCCTGATGACAGCCGGCGTGTTCGGGTGTCGCTACTGGCGTCCACAGAGCCTCTAGGCCGTACTCCAGTCCCGCAGGATGCAGCACAGGACCTGGACAAACCTTGAAACACTCGCCGCAGCGGATGCACAGATCCAGGAACTGCGGTTCCGGCACGCTGCCAGGTGGACGTATTGGTCGGGCTGTCTCGCTTGAATAGGCCAATGTCGTTCTCGTGGCGACGGCGGCTGTCGCTCCAAGCACACTGGCGACGACAAATGCACGGCGGGAGATCGGGCGAGGTTGGACAGGTGGATCATCTTCGACCTTCAGCGCGGTCTCGTTCCAGCGCGTGACGAATTTGATTGCCTGCGTCGGGCAGACGCCACCGCAGGTCTGGCAGAAGGTGCAGTCGTTATCACGTGTCGTGAAATCCTCTTCAATCGCATCAAACGGACAGATTTCGACGCACTTGTTGCAATTGATACATGTGCTTTCAACCTTTCGTTCTCCGACACGCAAGAAATTGAAGACGGACAGCAATGCTCCGCTGGGACAGACATAGCGGCACCAGAAACGACGACCTTTCAGGCTCAACAGAAATACGACCACGAACAGTCCCAGCGACAGGTAGAACATCGGGCCGACCGGCGCCAGCATATTCTCGCCCTTCATGATGCCGAGTTGCACGCGACCGAGGCTGAACAGCAAACCTCGCGTCAGCACTGGGATCGCCGAAACGAAACTGCTGGATAGTACGCCGCAAGCGGAAGTCATCAGCACGGTGATCAATAGGTAGTATTTGAAATGCACCCACCAGCGTGACTTGGCCGGATCGGTGGGATTGTCCAGCACGTGCCATCGCCGGAAGTGTCGGCCGATCAGCCAATCGAACGCGTCGATCATCGTTCCGAGCGGGCAAAGGTAACCGCAGAATGCGCGAGGGATCAGCACGCAATAGACGAGGATGCCGAGCATCCACCACAACGTGGCAAAGTTCAACGCGCGAGCGGCCAGTGCCGTCGACAATCCGACCAGTGGGTCGATCAGCAGGAACAACTCGACAGGTAACGTTTCCTTGTTGCTAAACGTGGTCGCGGTGAAATGTTTGGAGTACGGCCAGCAAACGCGAAAGAACGCGTCGAGAAACACGAGCAAACAGATCACTTGAATCGCACGTCGCGCTGGCGAACTGCGCGTGACTGGCCCAATTCGTTCCAGAAACTGCCAAACAGATCCGATTCTGCCCCTACGCTGGCTCTTCTTGCGAAACGGAAGAAAGATATTCGCCGTGCGAAATCTCATTTCAGTTCCGCTTTTTTCAGCGCGCGGAGCGTCCCAGCAAGGATCGCGTCCTTTGTCACCGTTGCGCCGCTGATTGCGTCCACTTGCAAACTCTGTTGCTCGATGATGTGTTGCGGGATGAGCTTGCAGGCGTTCTGGTCGATCTTCTCCTGATGCTGAACGCGGATGTCGGCGATCTTTCCGCCTTCGATCTTCACGGTCAACTTGATGTCGCCCGAGTAGCCTAGAGCTGTTTCCCGGTAGGTACCGTCGCTCAACGCAGCTTCTTTCAGCGACGTGTGCGGCATCATCGGGGCATACCAGAGGAAGAAGGGACGATCACTGCGATTCCGAATGAAGTTATAGATCGGCTCAAGCCCTTCGCGACCGATCCTCAGCCCCTCGCCGCCGGCCAGATACAACATGCCACGATCGAGCGGTCCCAGGCCTTTGTGGCCTGTCGCCGGATCTTCGTTCGCACCCACACTGCCAGGCACCGGCGTGCCCGTTGTCATCCCATGTGTGAAACCCGCCAGTCGATAATCACCTTCCCACCATTTTCCGGTCTGCAGACTCAAATAACCGCTTTGCTGTAGGATTTTCGGCAACGGTGAAAAACGCTCGAACCGCCGACGGACAATTTGCGGACCTGCTCGAAGGCCGTCGATTCCGACGCCGAGTCTGTGGTCTTGCGGATAGTGTCCGGTGATCATCGTCGCCAGACTTGGGCGGCACACGCTGCTGGGAACATACCCGCGTGTAAACACCGCACTTTGGCTGGCCAGTCGGTCCAGGTTCGGTGTCCGGAAATCCGTACTCCCCATGAATCCGAAGTGGAACCAAGCCTGGTCGTCACAGGCAACGAAGACCACATTCGGCGGTGCCGCTTCGAGAGTTGGCGCCGTCGACGCGGTCAGCAAAATGAGAGCCTGAAGAAGTTTCATTTGCCTGCGTAGCCTCCAATCAGTTGGTTTGATGCTATTGTGTTCCGTACGAGTTGACGATGATAGACCACCGAAAGCACGATGTTCGACAAGAAAATACCTGAGTCTACTAAGAACCCCAGCCAGCCTACTTCGTGGTTATAATAATTCGCATCAATCGCGATTGCTGTTTGGCCCGCTCTCGTTGTCTGGATCGGCGACTTTGCCTTGGCGGCAACCAAGGCGTAGGGTCCGAATCGGGCTACTGATCCTGTCTATGTCAAACAGATCCAGCGATTCCGCTAGCAGCTGATTCAAATGTGAAAGGCCGCAAGATGACGTACCACCAAGACCGCCTCTTGAAATCTGTTCCAGGTCTCCTGGCATTGAGTCTGTTCGTGTCATGCGTCCCGCATCTTGTATCGGCGCAGTCGCGTCCCAACATCCTCTTTTGCATTTCAGATGATCAGAGCTACGCGCACACTGGGGCAAATGGCGATCCGGTTGTCAAGACGCCGGCATTTGACCGCATCGCGCGAGAGGGCATTCGCTTCACACACGCCTTCTGCGATGCACCTAGTGGTGCGTCAACATAGAGTTTACTAATCCTTGGATACCGTGTATGTACCGATTCTTCGGTAAGTTCTTTCACGTATCCAAGGATGGATTTGATGCAAAAGGTCTATGTGGTTCAATTGTCGAGCGAGGAACGGGA
>PVBE011999958.1_pt1 | contig 26451 bp, 17 predicted proteins | sample 1631181 | NCBI WGS metagenome assembly PVBE01 (sample SAMN08397723, study PRJNA350692) | Marine metagenome, whole genome shotgun sequencing project. | isolation source: water | place: Pacific Ocean | collected 2012-04
AGAGAAGTGGCTCCGCGGCCAGACAGAGATCCCTGAAATAGCGGACAAGTGGACCCATGGCCCCGTTGTTCGCCTCGCGATCGATGCCCCAGAAACGATTGCGCCGGGTGAACAGGCCAACATTCGGGTGCTACTGACGAACAACAAGACCGGACACGACTTCCCAACCGGCCCGCTCGACATGATCGAGAGTTGGATCGAACTCTCTGTAGTGGATGAGCAGGGTGAGTTGCTGTATCACTCTGGCGGTGTTGACGAAACGACCGACCAAATAGTGAATTCACAAGTGCTCTTCAAGGCCGATGGGTTCGACCGCAAAGGCGAGTTGATTGACCGCCACAACCTCTGGGATTTGGTCGGGGCCTCCTACAAGCGGTCGCTCTACCCCGGCGTCACCGACACATTTGAGGCCGAGTTGGTGTGTCCATCGATGGCGAGAGGGAGGTTGGACATCGACCCTCGCGAGGCTCCGGGAGTTCGAGTTGACCAGTTTGCCGTCTCCGCAGCCGATCCCGGAACGCTTCGCGTCAAGGCGGTACTGTGGTACCGCAAGGCCAACCCAGAGTTTCTTGACCGTGTGTACGGCACCGAGGACGACGTTCGAAGTCCGGTGACCGCGATCTCAGAAACCGAGGTTGTGATCAGGGTTCAGGATGTCCAAGCGCGGATTCAATAAACGCCACGCACTCATGCTTCGCTGGGGAGCACCGACCGCAGTGTTGACGGTTGGGGCGGCTGTCGCAGTGGTGCTCTTGACGCAACGCGGCGATCCAATGGCCCCCGGCGAAGATGGTTCGATCGACGGGTTGACCTCGGTGCTCTCGAGAGAGACCACCAGCGATATGGTCACAATTTCACTGGTTGATGAGACAGGCGGCTCGGGCATCGAGTTCAAACACTTTCCCGATACGCGGCGATCGGTGTTGCCTGAGGACATGGGCTCCGGCGCGGCGTGGGGCGACTACGACGACGACGGTGACCAGGATCTCTTTCTTGTCAACTTTGCCGCGTCCATTCTGGAGCCTCTTCCCTTAGAGCCCGGCGCGGGCTCGTCGCGTCTGTATCGAAACGATGGTGCGGGCAACTTTGTCGATGTGACTGAGAAAGCAGGGCTTGCAAAACCGATTCGTGGAAACGGTGCAGCTTGGGCCGACTTTGACGGAGATGACGATCTGGATCTGTACATCACGGCTTGGGGCGAGAATCGACTGTACCGAAACGATGACGGTGCGTTTGTGGACATTGCATCTGAGGCAGGTGTGGATGATGGCGGATTCGGAACGGGAATCGCCTGGTTCGACGCGGACAGCGACGGGTGGATTGATCTGTATGTGTGCAACTATGTCGATTTCGAGTATCGCGAAGATGATCTGGCCCGCCGAGAGAAACAGTACGGGGCCGAGGTGCCCTTTACGCTCAATCCGTCTTCATACAAATCGCAGCCCAATCGGCTCTATCGCAACAACGGGGATGGCACGTTTTCGGATATTGCGGAGGCGTCCGGCGTCGATGACAAGACAGGCAGAAGCCTCGGCGCCGCGCCGTTCGACTTTGACCTCGATGGAGACATCGACCTTTACGTTGCCAATGATGTATCCGCCAACGGAGTCTTTTTGAATCAGGGCGATGGAACCTTCAAGGATATTGGCGCGTCTTCGTTGGCGGCTGACTACCGCGGAGCGATGGGCATGGCCGTTGGTGACATGGACCAAGACGACGACTTCGACTTGTTTGTTACGCACTGGATTGCGCAGGAAAATGCGGCGTTCGAGAACATGCACTCGGAGAACTGGAAGGACAAGGAGGGCAACCGTCGAATGTTCTTCATGGACAGCGCCGAGATGCTCGGTCTTGGTCAGGTATCGCTGAAGATGGTCGGATGGTCGACGGGGTTTGCCGACTTTGACAACGATGGCCTCGACGACCTGTGGGTTGTCAACGGCCACACGTTGGAAGACGAAGCCGATGCCACCAAGCTTCGCCCCCAGCGCATGCAACTCTTCCGGCAGATTTCCGATGAAGGTTTCTTCGATCTTGGAGAGGCCGCCAGTAAGTCGATCGCGGTTCCTCTTGTTGGCCGCGGCGGCGCCTCGGCAGATTTCAACGGTGACGGCCTTGTCGATCTTCTTGCCGTCGAGTGTGGGGGGAGGCCTCGGCTTCTTCGCAACGCGTCGGCATCGCCGGGCAACCATCTTGTCGTTCAGTTGCGGCAGCCCGGCCCAAACACGCGGGCGTTGGGGGCGATCGTCCGAGTGACCACGCCCGCGGGAACTCAAATGCGGCAGGTTGGCGGGCAGGCGGCCTACCTCTCCCAGGACATGCTCGACCCCCTGTTTGGCCTTGGCGAAGCGGATCGAGCTTCCATCGAGGTGGTATGGCCGGATGGGCTGATATCTGAGGAATCCGACATGCCGGCGGGATCGTCGGTCCAGTTTCGACGCACTGAAGAGGGCAAAATCAGCGTCGATCACCACTGAGCCCACAAAGTCACAGTTCTAATTCTGCAACATCAGCGCAATTGGGTTCGCGCCTGTATACTTGACTACGACCTCCGATTGTCGGTGGTTGAGGGATGGCACCACATGCTTTCAGCGACTTCTGAATATGCGCTTCGAATGATGATTCTTCTGACTGAGGCGGATGGCATGCCGACTACGTGTGCCAAACTCAGTGAAGTCGGGCGGATTCCGCCGCAGTACGCCTCCAAGGTGCTCAATCTGCTCAGGCGGGCTGCCATGGTGAAGGGGCAGCGGGGTCGCTACGGCGGCTTTGTCATTGGGTGTGACTCATCCAATACGACGCTCTTGGATATCGTCAATGTGATCGAACCACTGCAGCGTATCGAAGGGTGTCCGCTTGGACGGTCGGAGCATTCGCACCAACTGTGTCCACTGCACTCGCAGATTGATACGGCGATCGCCCAGTTGGAGGCGGCACTGGCGCAACTCACGCTGCGACAGTTGGTGGAGGAGAGCGACTCGGCGGTGCTGTGTCAGGACGCGTCCATCGCCAACCTGACTGTTAGCGCTCAGACGACCTGACGCGAACCTGTTTCAAAGTGGGGGTCTCGGGTACAGTGCGTGGTCTCTGGAGACACGCCACATGGTCGATGACCGCACGTTCGAAACCATCATCGAGCCCTTTCGCATCAAGACTGTGGAGCCGCTTCGGCGTACGACAAGAGCGCGGCGAGAAACTGCGCTCCGAGAGGCGGGCTGGAATCTATTCTCGGTTCACGGCGAGGATGTGCTGATCGATCTACTGACGGATTCGGGGACCGGGGCGCTCTCGGCGCGGCAGTGGGGCATGATGATGCAGGGCGACGAAACGTACGCCGGTGCCGATTCGTTCTATCGATTCGAGGCTGCCGTGAAGGACATCACCGGTCTCGATCATGTCATTCCGACCCATCAGGGTCGAGCCGCCGAGCGCATTCTCTTTCGCGCGATGGTGAATCCAGGTGATCTGGTTATCAACAACACGCACTTCGATACGACGCGAGCAAATGTCGAGTATCGCGAGGGCGTCGCGATGGACATTCCGTGCCGTGAGGCGGCGGATCAGGACGATCATCCATTCAAGGGCAACATAGATCTAGAGCAACTCGAAGAGGTGCTCTCGGGCAATCCCGGTCGGGTTCCGCTCGTCATGATCACCGTGACCAACAATTCGGGCGGCGGGCAGCCTGTGAGCCTCGGCAATATCCGGGCCGCGCGAGCAATCTGTGATCGACACAAGGTGCCACTCTTCCTGGATGCATGTCGATTTGCCGAGAATGCCTGGTTTATTCACTTGCGAGAGGAAGGTCAGCAGGATCGAACGCCAATCGAGATCGCGCGTGAGATGTTCTCGCTCGTCGACGGCGCCACCATGAGCGCTAAGAAGGACGGCATGGCGAACATCGGCGGGTTCCTGGCGCTGAACGATATGGATGTTGTTGTGCAGTGCCGCAACATGCTCATCTTGACCGAGGGCTTTCCAACGTATGGGGGACTTGCCGGATACGACCTTGAGGCGGTCGCGGTGGGGCTCTACGAGGCGCTCGAAGAGGACTACCTTCGGTATCGCATCCGGAGCATCGCCTACCTCGCAGATCGCTTGGCGGAAGTTGGTATTCCCATGATTACGCCCCCGGGGGGACACGCGCTGTATTTGGACGCTGGGAAGATGCTTCCGCACATTCCATGGAACGAGTACCCAGGATGGTCGCTGGCGGTCGCAATCTATCTTGAGGGCGGCATCCGTGGCTGCGAGATTGGATCGGTCATGTTCGGGCAGCAGCCCGACGGCACCGAGCAGGCCGCTCCGCGAGAACTTGTTCGACTGGCCTTTCCGCGGCGGGTATACACGCAGAGCCACGTCGACTACGTAGCGGAGGTATTGCTGCGGGTCTACGCCAACCGAGACCAACTCCGAGGCATGAAAATGCTCGACTCGCCGCCTGTGCTCCGGCACTTCACCGCCCGCCTTGAGCCCATCTGATCTCCGAACAGACCAGACGCAGCAGGGAAAGATTCTGCGATTCTGAGGGAGAAGCGCCTGAAGGTGGTGGACTTTAGCGCACCCGATACACTTCACACCTCAAACAGGAAATCTCTTCATGCAGTGTGTTATGTGTGTCGTTGCTCTTTGTGCCGGGCTCAATGTCGAACACCAGCGCCTCGATGTCTCGATCGATCCAGCGACGGGCCTCGTTGAAGGTGCTACCGCGATCACAGTGCGTAAGGGAGGCAACCTACAGTATGAACTCAATCCTGCCGCTCGCATTCACCGTGTTCATGTGAATGGCGCCGAACGAAAGCCATCCAGCAGCGGCGTTGTGAAGGATATTCCCGCCGGCGCATCGGTTGAAATGTTCTGGTCTGGCACCTTCCGGGAGGATGTCGAGGCCGGAGAGAAGGTTGGACAGATCCACAACTTCTCGGTTAACGCGCACGCTGGTGAAGACGGCATATTTCTCTCCGATGGCAGCAACTGGTATCCGCAGCCGGTTGATGAGAAGGGCATCACGCAACTTCGCGAGATGGAGATCACAATCAAGCCGATCGAAGGCTGGACCGTCGTCGCATCGGGCAATCCTGCATCATCGTGTGGCCTGGAGACACCTTGTTGGTCGTACGACACACCGCGACCTGTGGACGGCATGGCCGTTGTCGGCAATCGACATCTTGTTTCAGGCCGCGTCGTTGAGACCGACTACGGCCCAGTCGAAGTGACGGTCCATCTACCGGAGGAGCACGCGGACAAGGCGGCCTACTACCTGGACGCAGCGGGGGATTACTTGGAGATGTACACGCCGCTCGTTGGGGCGTACCCGTACCAGCGTTTCGCCATCATCGAGAACTTCTTCTCATCGGGATTTGCGTTTCCGGGGTTCACGGTGCTCGGCCCGCGCGTTGTCGGCATGGCGCCTCGCTCGCTCAAGCCTGGCTACCTCGATCATGAAATGCTGCACTCGTGGTGGGGGAACGGCGTGTACGTCGATCCCGAAGACGGCAACTGGTGCGAGGCGTTGACGAGCTACTGCACGAATTACGGGCGCCGCGCGCTTGAGGATGGCCCAGACGCGGCGCGTACCTATCGGCGTGGACTGCTCAACAAGGTCTCGCTCGATCCTGCACTCGATAACGGTCCTCTCGGTGACTTCGGTAGCGCTGACCCTTCAGGCGGTGGCCCCGACCGGTTCGTCGGCTACGACAAGGGAGCCTTTGTGTTCATGATGTTGGAAGATGTGCTGGATGATGGCCCCGGCCCGGAGTCCCACGCCGACAGCGCGATTTGGCAGGCGCTTCGCTCCTTGACGCGGATGCACCAGGGTGAGCGAATTGGCTGGGACGAGATTCAACACGCCGCCGAAAGTGTCTACAGCGATAGGCCGGATGGTTGGCTTGACCCGTTCTTCGACACGTGGGTTCGATCGCATACTGTTCCAATGACTACCGCAACACTCACGGCCAAGCCGCCGCAGTCGCTGGAAGCCGTTCGAAGCGATGACGGTGTCTGGATTGAGATTGATCCCGAGTGCCGCTACTACCGCGTCTTGCCACACGAACAAACAAGTCCGACGATCGCTGGCACACTTGGCAGTGGCGCATCGGTGCAGGTCGATGAGCCGATGCCGACGGCGGAGGATGTGACTGCGTGGATGGCCGAGGTCAAGCCGGGTGAGAGTGTTCTCCTTATCGGGCCCGAGTCGATCGCAGCTCATGCAGACCAGATTGCCCGCGCAGATGACACGATTGTGATCGAAGACGGCGCCTTTACCGTGGCAGGGAAGCGATGGGACAAGCCAGGCCAGTCATTCCTGCACACGATGCACGATCCCGATCAGCAGGGCCGGTACATCACGGTCTTTTACAGCAACGGCGAAGCTGGATGGGATCGGCTGCGGTACATCTGGTACTACGGTAAGGACACGACAGTCGTGTGGGATGGCGACGAGACGGTCCTCCGCCGCGCGCACGAGCCGGATGCGAGATTGCCGCTCTGATTGAGTTCTGGCTGCTTTGTAATCAGCACCTACGAGGCAAACTGCAGTTTTGTCGATCAGCATTCGCTTGGTGAATGAGAAACCTCATCATGCACTATGGTCGAATGGCAACGGCGTGCCCGCTCCGGCAGGCTGGATTGGTGGCGGGATGTGCGATGAGGGGACGTATCTCTGGAACGGAATGTCCATCTACTGCAACTGCGAGGCCTTTGGCTGCGATGGCGGGAATTGCACCTGCCTGCCGTGATCCCAGACCGCGAGGCCAGCCGAATCAGCGTTTGAGCGAAGTTACTACCGGTCCCCTTTGCCAAAGTGAGTAATAATCAGTTGTCTCGGGGGATTCCTCGCTTGACAATGGCCGTAGAAATGTCCGTGGCTTCTTGGTGGGGCCGCTGTGTTCTGGTGGTGTGAGGGATACCGCGGGCCGATGTCCCGAGGAGAGATGCATGCATCACATTTTTTGCCGCCTTTTACCTGCTGTTGCCGGTTTGATGATCGCCGCTTCCGCGGCCGCCGATCCTGGAGACGATTTCTTCGACGACTCAGTCGTTCAGGAGATCCGGATCTGGTTCGATGACCCAGACTGGTTCAACACGCTCGAAGATTCGCACGCGAGCGACCCGGACGACCCCTACTTTTCCTGCCGGTTCGAGAGCGGCGACACCGTGATCGACCCCTGCGGCGTTCGGATGAAGGGCAACTCGTCCTTTAGCCTTCCCGTCAAGAAGTCGTTCAAATTCGACTTCGACGAGTACGATGAGGACAACCCCGATCTCAACTTCGATGGGCTCAAAAAACTCAACCTGAATAACTCATTCAAAGATCCCACGATGATGCGGGAGAAACTCTTTCACGAGTTCGTGTCGGCCTATGCCCCGGCTTGCCGAGTCGTCCATTGCCGGCTCTACATTAACGATGAGTACTGGGGCCTCTACTCTGCCGTAGAGCAGGTGAACAAGGACTTTGTGCAGCGCAACTTCGGGGATGGCGAAGACGGCAACCTCTACAAGTGCGAGTCAACTGGTGGGTCTGGCTTTGGTTCAAACCTCGCTTGGATCGACAGTAATCCAGAATCGTACTGGAACACCTACGAATTGGAGACGAACGAGACCGACTGGGACTACAGCGGCTTAGTTGAGTTCATCGATTTGCTCAACAACTCGTCGGTAGCCGATCGCCCGGCAGTACTCGAGCCTGTTGCAGATGTGGACGGAATGCTTCAAGCAATCGCGCTCAATTGTCTGTTTGTGAATCTCGATGCCTACAACGGGTCGGCTCACAACTACTACGTGTATGACCGCGACGATACTGGTCTGTTCACGCACATCTTCTGGGATGCCAACGAGGCGTTCGGGACTTTCCGCATGGGCATGCCACCAAACGAGGACGCTCGCGAGATGGAGGCGATGTGGCTTCCTGCGGGATCTCCACCCAATGGATCCGAGCCTCGCCCGCTCATGGAGCGGCTGTGGGAGGTTAATGATTATCGCCGCGCCTATCTGCGGCACCTCGCTCGCTTTCTGCGAGAGGGCTTTGATGTGGATTCGTTCGATCCCCGCATCACGGAGATCGCCGACCTCATCCGTGCCGATGTGTACGCGGACGGCAACAAGCAGTACAGCAACAGCGACTTCGAGCAGAACCTCGATAGCGATGTTGGCGGCGGCGGCGGTCCTGGTGGGGGAACGATCTACGGCTTGACTTCGTTTGTGCAGGAGCGAGCCGCCTTCATGAATGCCCACTTGGACACCTTCTCCTCTCGCAGCGACCTGCAACTCAATGAACTCATGAGTGTCAACGTGGCAACTCTGGCCGATGAATATGGGGACTACGACCCATGGATTGAGATCTACAACCTCGGGCCTGGAATGGTTTTCTCAAGCAACGTCTATGTGTCTGATGATGTCGCGGCACCGAACAAGTGGCAGATTCCTGGCGAGTCGGTGGACGATGGCACGTTCTTGGTGCTTTGGATGGATGGAGAGGCCGGCGAAGGTCCGCTGCACTCAAACTTCGCACTCGACGCCGCCGGCGGCGAACTGTTCTTCTCGAAGCGAACTGGCTCGACCTACCAACTCATCGATAGCGTGGCGTATCCCGCCTTGGGTGACGATGAGTCGTGGGGACGCAGCCACGAGGAAGAGTCGGAGTGGCAAATCAATGCTTCGGCGACTCCCGACGCCGCCAACGAGCGGGCGCTTCCGAATCTTGAGGGCGTGCTCTTCATCAACGAGTTTATGGCCGACAACGGAAGCACCATTGCCGACGAGACCGGGGCGTTCGAAGACTGGATTGAACTTTACAACGCAAGTGAGGATCAACTCGATCTTGGCGGTCTGTACATGAGCGACGATCTGCTCGACCCGATGATGTGGATGATTCCAGACGGGACCACGATCGAGGCCGGTGGTTACCTGCTCATCTGGGCAGATTCCGATGCCGAAGATGGACCGCTGCATGCTGACTTCAAGCTTGGCGCTGGTGGCGAAGAGATCGCTCTCTCCGCGAGCGATGGCGCTACGCTGATCGACTCGATCGTCTTCGGCGATCAAGCCGAAGATGTCTCGATGGGGCGTATTCCCGATGGCGGCGACGATTGGCAGTACCTCTCAATGCCGACGCCGGAGGCCGCTAACGTGGCCAATCCCCCGGAGACCCCAGAGCTCTACGTCAACGAACTCATGGCCGACAACGATACGACCATCGCCGACGAGGCGGGCGAGTACGACGACTGGTTCGAGATCTACAACCCCGGTGACGAAGACGTCGATCTTGGTGGACTGTTCATGACCGATGACCTCGCCGATCCCGGTGCGTGGCAGGCTCCCGACGGTCTCATTGTTCCTGCAGGCGGCTTCCTGCTGATTTGGGCCGACAACGACGCCGATCAGGGTGACAATCATGCGACCTTCAAGTTCGGCGCCGGTGGTGAGACCGTTGCGATCTATGCCACCGACGGCGTGACCATTATCGACACCTTCGACTTCGGCGTGCAGGAGATCGATGTGTCCTATGGGCGCACCACCGATGGCGGTGAGACGCTGGACTATCTCACCAGCGCAACGCCTGGTACCAGCAACGAAGGTGGTGACCCATGCACCGGTGATCTCAACGGCGATGGGTTCGTCGGTGTCGATGACTTGCTCGCGGTTATCGCTGCGTGGGGAACTGCGGACGGCGATGTGGACGGTGACGGCATGACCGGCGTCGACGACCTGCTGCTGCTGATCAGCGCGTTCGGAGAGTGTGGCTGAGTCCATAGCGCTTAATAGGAGGCTTGTCGCAGCCCCGCCACCTTATGGTGGCGGGGCTGTTTATTGGGATCAGTCGCCGTACACTCGCCCCGATCGACCTGTTGCACGGTCTGACGGGTACGGCTACTCGCACGGCCCGAACGCCTGAATCACAGCGAGCACATCATCGACACCGACGAACCCATCACCGGTGACATCCGCGTCCTCATCGGTGGTGCCCCAGTAGCCGATGACGATCAGCAGATCGCCGACGTCGACCGCTCCATTGCCATTGATGTCTTCCTCGCAGACCGCTGGCTCAACACCGAGGTAGAGGATCTCGGTGTCATCGCCGCTGTCATTGGTTGCCGTCACGAAAAAGAGATAGAGAAACTCGCTGTACACGGGGTCTGCCCAAAGCAGTTGTCCGGTTTGGGGGTTGATGGTGAGTCCGGCGGGCGGCTCTCCCGAGAGCGACCAAATCGTAGGGGCCATGTTGATCGGATGCGTGAGTGCTGGAACCGAACTGCTCCATGGCTCGCCTTCCGTGGCGAAGTGTTGCCCCAGCGGGTCGACGATGTCGGGGGGCAGTCGATCGATGATCTGCGGGACGCAGTAGGCTGTGAAATTGTTGTCTTCCCACACCTCGTCGACGTTCTCGCCGCTGTCGATCATCGAGAGGATGTAGTAGTCGCCGGAAGCGATGTCAGCAGGCAGATCCTGAAACAGATCAAAGTCGATCGTGGAGATCATGGGCAGGTCCCACGGGATCTCACCGAGGATGAGATCATCGGCCGAAGGGGTATCGTCGGTGCTCATCCAGATCGTCTGCATGACGCCTATGACCTCGGTCGTACCGAGGTTTTCGATCGCGCTTCGGACTTGGATACTCTCGCCTGGAAGAAGAACATCCGGATCGCTGAAGACGGTGAAGGCGATGCCGACGTACTCGTCGCTCCAGGTGAAGTTGGGTGTTGAAAGGTCTGTGTAGGAGGGAATGGTGGTGGGGTACAGCACCATGGCGCCGAGCCGATCATCGCTGTGCAAATCCATAACGCGCGGTGTGCCGCTGCTTCCGCCGTGCGGATAGCCAGGATTCATCGTGCAGACCATCCACGGATCACCCGCTGGCTCGGTGCCGATCGGTTCATGCGCAAGGCCGATGCTGTGACCACACTCGTGCATCGTGGTCAGCACGAATGTGAAGCCATGGTCGCCGGGAATGGCCTCCTGCTCGCAGGTGGGGGAGAGTTCCATGTTCCATCCGACGCCCAGCGGAAAGTCGCTGAAGACCATGTCCATGTCGAACCACTCGGCGGCGTTATTGACGCTGTAGGTCAGGCCCAGCACGCCGGGGTCGAGATCATCTGCTGAAACGGCGGTCGTGTCGCTGTATCCGTCGTAATGATCCAGCGTGTAGTCCTGATCGAGCGGGAAGTAGTAGAACTCGAAGCTACTTCCCTCGACGAGGTTCCACTGCGACATGCCGTAGAGCATGAGATTGAAAGTGTCACTGCCTTCGGGGAAGGTTGATGGGTAAAGATATCGCACCAATTGATTCTCGGGCCACACGACGATGTTGCTGCCATAGGTCCAGGCGTTATAAGCCGTGGCGGGCGCCGCGCCCATCAAGAGGCATAGGGCGGCGCAGGGGACGGAGCACGTGTGTTGGCGATTCACGGCGCGGACTCCCGCGATGTGGTTGACGCTGGTTCGACTCCATTGGGTGGTTGGGTGTGGCCGCTCGGTGATCCGGGCGCTGCTATGAGGGAGGTAGGCTGATACGTGGGAATGATTCGCACGGGAGCATTCGGAGGCAGTTCAACCGGAGTGCTCGCTGCGGCAACTGCCCTGAGTGCGTCGAGAAACGCATCGGTTTGCATGCGACTGTCGGCGGCTTTCGTCACGATGTAGCCGCCGCTATCGAGCGCGGTGACAGTTGCGCCGCGGCCGTCTTGCACGCCGCCATCGTTCATCAGGCGAAAGCCGCCCTGATGAATGCCTGCCGTCGGGAAGGAACGCCATGCTGGCAGTAAGCAGAGTGCCCATCGTTCACCTTCGTTGAACTCGGGTGCACCCGAGACTCTTGCTTGCCAAGTGCCCACGGTACCACCGGGAACGGTGAAGCTGAGTGTCCGCTGCGCGGCGTCGCCGCCCTTGAGGAACTCAGCGTTCGTAAGCGTGACCCGCGTCTCGATCCGTCGGGGGTTCTCGGCCCAGTAGGACTGCACCGACGCCACATTCGCGACAACGATATGGCCCGAGAGATCGGCAATCCGCTGCAGAGGCATTCGAACGACGCTTGTGGCGTGGGCGACTCCTCCGGCGAGCGCCAGAAGAGCGCCTAACAGTATGTTTCGTTGGGGGTGTGTCATGGCACGTCGATAGTAGTTGCCTCCAAGGTGGTTCCAAAGGTCACGCTTGGACGTTTACTGAAAATCTGTGCTGAGTTCTTCGTTGGAGTCCAATCGCTACATCCTGTTGCCTATGTTGTCACGTGCTACCGTGCCGACCTGAGAGGAACTAAGAGAGAACTATGCATAATCAGCAAGCATTCGAACTTCTTCATGACCCGTTTCGGAACAAGGGCACCGCCTTTACCGAAGAGGAGCGGCTGGCGAACGGGCTTGAGGGCCTGTTACCGCCGACAGTCGAGACTTTGGATGAGCAGGTCGAGCGGATTCTCAAGCAGATTGTGCGGTGGGACAACGACCTCGAGCGGTACATGATGTTGAGATCGCTGCAGGATCGTAACCGTACGTTGTTCTATCGCGTGCTTACGAGCGATCCCGAGCGTTTTCTGCCGCTCGTCTACACGCCAACCGTGGGGGATGCATGCGAGCAATTCGGACACATTCTCCGCCGCTCTCATGGTGTCTACCTTCCCGTGACCGCGAGGGGACGGGTTAAGGATCTTCTTTCGAACTGGGAAGAGCGGGACGTGCGGTTCATTGTGGTGACGGATGGATCACGGATTCTCGGTCTTGGTGATCTTGGCGCTAGCGGCATGGGGATTCCGATCGGCAAACTGGCGCTGTATACGGCGTGTGCTGGAGTGCCACCACGCCTGTCGCTGCCGATTATGCTCGACGTCGGCACAGACAATGAGGGATTTCTCAACGACCCCCTGTACGCAGGGATTCGCCAGAAACGGTGCGATGACGAGACCTACTACGCTTTTCTTGACGAGTTTGTGCAGGCCGTGCAGGAACTGTTTCCAAAGTGTTGTATCCAGTTCGAAGACTTCAGCATGAATCACGCTGCGCCGCTGCTGGCGAAGTACCGCGATGAAGTCTGCTGTTTCAACGACGATATTCAGGGAACTGCGGGCGTTGCGGTCGCCGGGATCTACGCTGCATGCCGCGCCAAAGGAGAGTCGATTGGCGACCAGCGGATTCTCTTTCTGGGCGCCGGGTCTGCAGGCACTGGCATTGCGGAACTGTTTGTCGAGGCGATCGTCGCTGATACTGGCAAGACTCGCGAAGAGGCCATGAAGCATGTTCAGTTGTTTGATGTGAATGGCCTGCTCGTGCAGGGACGGACAGATCTGATGCCCTTCCAGAAGCCATTCATGGCGGACGCACCGGCATGCGACGATTTCGTCGAGGCCATCAAGTCATTCAGACCGACAGGAATCATCGGCGTATCCACCGTGCAAGGGGCCTTCAACGAGCAGGTTGTTCGAGCGATGGTGGAGGTCAACGATCGACCACTTATCTTCCCGTATTCCAACCCAACCTCGCGTGCGGAGTGCACTGCGGAGGAGGCGTATGAGTGGACGGATGGCCGAGTTCTCTTTGGAAGCGGGACGCCAATGCCTCCAATGAAGGTGGGCGGCAAGATGATCAAGCCATCTCAGGGCAACAATGTCTACATCTTCCCCGCGGTCGGCATGGCCATCTTCGCTACCGGCGCGTGGCGTGTTCCCCAGGAGGCCTTCCTCGCTGCGGCCCGAAGCCTTGCGATGCAGGTTCCCCAGTCATTCTTTGAGAACGGCCGGCTGTATCCAGATCGCGGGAACATTCGTGCTGTCTCACTGAACGTGGCCGGAGCCGTCGCGAGGACACTCTCGCAGCTCGGGCATGCCCGGAATCATTGTGATGATTGGGATAAGCGGATCGCAGAACTGGCCTATCGTCCAGAGTATTCGACCTAGCAGGCGCAGGCGGGTACGGATTGCCTGTGCGAATCATCTTTTGTCAATAGGTGGCCCAACGACAGTGCTTTGATTGGCATTGTTGGGGTATGTCACGAATGTACTACATCGCGTTTCTCGTAGTCGCCGCGGCAAGCTCGGCAGTTGCTTCCTCGCCCATGGGTTCGGCCGAAGGCTTTACCGTCTTTGTGCTACAGAATTACCAGGACAACAACACCGACTGCACGGGGCGTGTTGCAGTCGGGGCCGATGCCCAATTCAACAACGTCGGAGTCGGGTCGGGCCTTACGAACTCGGCTGGCACCCGCGATGATCTCATTGTCGGCGATGACCTCACGTGGAACAACGGGCAGAACTTCAATGGCAACACGCAGGTGAGCGATGACACCACGCTCAACAGCGTCGGCACTCCCAATGGATCCGTTGGGTCGAGCGTGAGTATCGACTTTGGCGATGCTCAGTCCGAGTTGGAGTCGCTCTCGGACGATCTGGCGGCAGTGCCCGCCGATGGCGAGGTGGTCCGGCAGTGGGGGCAGTTATTCCTCACCGGGACCAAGAACGACATCAACGTCTTCGATCTGGCTACATCCGACTTCTACCCGTGCTACGGCCTTCACATTGATGTGCCGAGCGGTTCAACTGCGCTCATCAACGTCTCGGGCAGCATTATCGCTATGAACTGGTTTCAGCCGTTCCTCACCGGCGTGACCGCGGATCACCTGTTCTTCAACTTCGCCGGGTGCACGGTCTTCCAGATGAACGGAATCGGCTGGAAGGGATCGATTCTGGCCCCCAGAGCCACAATGCAGTTCAACAATGGCCAAATCGACGGGGCCCTCGTGATCAAGGATCTCCAGGGCAACGGTGAGTCGCACCACATGCCCTTTACGGGCGATCTTCCGGTGGACTCCGGCGGCGAAATCTCGGTTGCTCCCTACGATTGAGTCATCCGAGGGCAAAGTGGGAGGGGGTAAAGGATTCTCGGATCCAAAAATCCCCCATTTATTCCAATGGTCCCTTTACATGACCTCGAGGTACTAGTATTCTCCGCTCAGGCGATCTCAATCAAATATGCCCCCTTCCTCCCGGCAGCCTCCCTCCACCAATAGGTGAATGGAGGCTGCCTTTCTTTGTATCGATAAGTGAATGGGCGGGAGTGGGCAGAAGTGCTCTGCGGGCTACATGCTTCCGCCCATGTGATCGGCCCTGGTCGGCTTGCCGCCGACCCAGATGTGCTTCGCGTTGACGATGAACACCCCTTCATCGTTGCGGTCCTGCACGACGCCTTCGACGAGCACGAACTTCGACTCGTCAAGGCCTCCCATGCCCTTGGCGGACTGCCGGAGCGGTTTGCCCGAGCCGTCGACGATTTGAATCGTGGCGGTTCCCTCACGCAGGGCGTCGCCATCTTCACAGCAGTAGTCCCACGGCACGCTGCAGTGATCCTCATCACCCATCAACTCGCATGAAACGAGCGATGGATCCGCCGCGATGAAGATGGCGTTGCCGTCGATGAAGGAAACTTTCTTGCCGCCGATTCGGCCGAGAAATCGAACCGTCTCGCCCTTCTTGGCTGACTTCTTTGCCTCGGTAATTCCGGGAGCGTCCGCGGGCCGGGCTGACACAAAGACATCGTTGGAGGGTGCGGCCGGAGTAGGCGAGACCGGGGCTGGCTTGGCGGCTTGCTCATTTGGACTGCTTTCGCCGCAGCCGACAAGGACGATTGACGCGAGGACAGTGGATCTGAGGAACATGTGGAACTCCTTGGTTTGTTCAGGTTACTCCCCGGCGCGCAGCGCTTCGGGAATGGGTCTTCGAAGGCATCGCCACGCGGGCACAGCCGCGCCGAGAATGCCGAGAAACAGTCCGGCCGCGAGGCCGAGCGACAGGACGCCGGCATCGATGGTGATGCCGAAGACGCCCATTGAGAAACGAATGACGAAGTGGTCGAGCACAAGCAGGCCGATGCCACATGCGATCAGCGCACCGACTGCCGAAGCGAGAATCGATTCCTGAATGAAGGACCAGAGAATGGCGGTTCGGGAAAAACCAAGCGTCTGCAGTGAACCGATCTCCCGCACTCGACTGGCAAAAGCCGCGTACATCGTGTTGAGCCCGCCTGTCACTCCGCCAATGGCGATGAGCACAGCCGTCACCATGACAAGTAGTCGCACTGGTCGATAGAAGGCTCCAAGTTGCGCGTAGTAGTCGGTCTCGGAGATCGCAGCAAGTTCAAGGTCGAGCCGTGTCGCCGCGAAGGCTTCGAGATCGGCGAGTTCTGCCTCGTCCATTCGAAGAACGACAGTCGAGAGGCTGTCCCGCTGTGCGGTGATCTGCAGATCCGTCAGGGCCGTCCAGAATTCACCCTCGATGACGCCGCCGTCTGCAGCCATGAGGCCGACGACCTCATAGGGCTCATTGTCGAGGATAAATGTCGTGCCCAAGATCGACACTGGTGGATCGAATCCAAGGGAGCGAGCCGCGAGTCTGCCGGCGATTAGCTCACTGTGCCCGGTGCGAGGTGATCGTCCTGCGAGAACCCGTGTTTTGTCATGCACCAGCCATGCTTCGGGTTGTATGCCGCGAATGACAGCAAGCCTACCGGGCGCATCTGGTTCAGTGGCGAGTGGCATGGCGAGATGAATCTCTGGTGAGACTGCATCGACGCCTGCCCGCGAGCGAAGCCCGGATACGCTCGCCGCGACAATCCCACTGGTTCGCATGGGAATCTCACTTCGCTCGATGCTCTCTTCGCTTCCGCTGCCAATCAGCATCACGGTATCGGGCGAGCCGCTGATTCGCATGGCTTTCTGCATGCCTCTGGTGAATCCAGCTGCTGCCAGAACGAGTAGAACAACCAGCGTGCTGCCGCCGACACTCAGGGCCAGTCGCAACGGAGAGCGACCAAGGTTTCGAACTGCGTATTCAAAAGGAAGTGTTCGCATGGCTGTTCTCCTAGACCGCCCTGAAGCACGAGGCGATGTCGCGCCGCGCAAGACGCATGGCGGGGACAACTCCGGCGAGCAGTCCAAGTGTGAGTGCCGCTGCGATGCCAAGCAGCGGGGCGGTCCAACCGCCGGCAACTTCGACGTTGAGTCCTTCCATAGTGAGACTGAAGTTTCCAAGGCGGACAGTGGCAATTGCGGCGAAGGCGCCGAGTGCGCCGCCGGCGAGACCCATGGCGGCACCTTCGAGAAGCACCATCCAGCCGATGAGCGGGCCGGTGTATCCGAGCGTCTGAAGAACGGCGTGATCACGTACGCGGTCGCGCATCGCGAGAATGATGGCGTTCGCGATGAGCGCGAAGACTGCGGCGAGCGCTCCCCATGCCAACAGTCCGGCAAAATCTACAAGCTCAACGATGTCGCGAGCGGCGATTCCCACAAAGGCGCGCTCGGGCCGAGTGGCTGTGGGATGTTCATCATGGGCGAAGAGTTCGTCGATCTCCGCCGCAATGTTCTCAAGTTGTGTTGGATCTTCGACCGCGACGTTGAACTGGGTGACAAGGCCACCGGTTCCACCGCGGCGAGCGGCTTCTTGCAGGAATGGAAGATGTACCCAAGCGATGTTTCTGTCCTGCGGATGGTCCGTTTCAAGGATGCCAGCCACGAACACGGTGATCCCAGCGGCAGAGAACCGGTCACCGACCGAGATTTTCCGCCGAGCCGCTAACGCTTCGCCGATGATCGCGGCATCTCCACGAGTCTGCCAGTCTGCGATGGTACCGCCGGTGATGTGGGCGCCGGTTGCCAAGGCCTTGCCGAGGTCATTTCGCGGGACGCCGCGAAACGTCACGACATCCAGCGAGGCGCGGCAATTTGAAACATGAATCTGCATGGGCACAACAGCCTTGACGCCGCCCAGGCGTTCGATGCGATCTCCGTAGAACTGTGGCAGTCGGCTTGAGAATGGACAGAAGCGATTCTCGCGGTACACGACAAGCGTCGTATCGCCTGCTTGGACCTGCGTCGCTGTATGCACGCCCTCCCGCATGGCCTCGACGGAGACGAAGAGGAACATGGCTACCGCGATGCCGCCGATGGTGAGGCTACTTCGAATCGGGCTGCGGATAATCTGCCGAAGGACGGTTGGGATGACGCGAAACAACTGCATCATGCCACGCCCTCCACGGCTTGCTCAACGAGTTGGCCCTTCTCGAGATGCAGAAGCGTATCGGCCCACTCGGTTGTGCGGGGGTCATGCGTCACCATGACGATCGTGCGGCCCTGTTCGGAGTTCAGCCGCGAGAGCAGTTCCATGACGGATGTAGCGCTTTCGCGATCGAGATCCCCCGTCGGCTCGTCGGCAAGCAGGATCGTTGGTTCCGTGACGATTGCACGTGCAATGGCGACCCGTTGTTCCTGACCACCGCTCAGTTGGCGAGGATAATGCATGTGCCGATCGGCGATCCCGACCGAGTCGAGTGCCGCAGCAACACGTTCGTGACGATCGCGGCGGGAGAGTTGTTGGAGCAGCAGTGGTAGTTCGACGTTTTCATATGCGGTTAGCACGGGAATGAGGTTATAGAGCTGAAAGATGTACCCGACGTGTGTGCTGCGCCATTTCGCCAGCGCGCCACGCGAGAGATTGTGAACAGGCTCGCCTGCGATCGAGAGCGTTCCCGCGGTCGGTCGGTCGATGCCTGCGAGCAGGTTGAGCAGGGTGGTCTTGCCGGAGCCGGACGGCCCCATCAACGCAACGAATCCGCCCGCCTCAATGTCAAGGTCGAGGTCCTGCAGGGGCGTGATCTCTTCCGCCCCGCGTCGATAGGTTCGCGTGAGTTTGCGACATTCAATAAGTGCCATGTCAACGCCCCTCCTTGCCGGCTCGGACCAGTTCGCCTTGTTGCACCGGGCTTGTGATTACCCTCTCGCCGGGCGTGAGTCCTGTTCGCACTTCCCGCCACCCATCAACAGTCGCCTCGCCGAGCGTAACCGCCTTTGAGATTGCGTAGTTGTCGTCTGAGATCACCATGACGGTGTCTCCCAGAAGAATGGCGCTGGCCGGCACGAAAACCCGCTCGACCGTTCGGGTCGCAGCCCCCGATCCCGTCGGATTCGGTTGAAGAATGCGAACTCTGGCGAGCATGTCGGGCTTGAGCAGGTCGGCCGGATCGTTGATGCGAACCTTTGCTTCGAGTGTGTTCTTCTGCAAATCGGCGCGGTGCACGAACCGCGTGACTTCGCCGGTGAACACGGTATCGGGAAGTACATCGACGATGATCTCGGCCGGGTACCCAACGCCCACGCCAGCGGCGTCCGCGAGAGGAACATCGGCCCGGACCTGCAACTTCGCCGGGTCATAGAGATGAATCACATGCGAGGCGTGCTCCCCGTTTCCAAAGCGAATGACGGAACCTGGTGAAGTCAATCGTTCGATGACAATGCCGTCGATGGGGGACCGCACGGTAGTGCGAGCAAGTGCAAGTTCGGCCTCTTCGAGTTTCGCGGCTGCCACGGCGATGAGCGACTTGGCGGAGCCCTCTTTGGCGCCAAGTACGCCGCGACGAGCTTCCAACATTGCGACTTCGGCGTCAGCAGCTTCGATTGAAATGCGGAGCCGCTCGACCGGTCCGGCAGCAACAGCGCCGTCATCAACAAGCGCCGCCTTGCGGCGATACTCGTCCTGCAATGAGCGGCGGCCGGCTTTGGCAGCGGCGATTTCGGGTTCGATGGCGAGTGTGGCCGCCTTGGCACTCTCGAAACTTCGCTCAGCCACGGAAAGATCCGCCGTGGCTCGGTCTTGAGCGATTCTCGCATCATCAGAGACGAGTTGCGCGACTGGTTGCCCGGTTGTGACGCGATCGCCTTCCAGAACGAGCATGTCTTGCACGACGCCCTCGACCAGAGCGCCCGCGTAGACGCTGAAGGGATCTGCCTCTATCCATCCCGGGGCTTGGATGACGCGGCTGCTGTCTTGGGAAACGTCCAGCGGCTCATCGGTCTCGACGCCACGAACGACGACCGTGACCGCATCGACCACTGTGGCAGGCCTGATCGCGTGCCATCCCGCATACAGGAGAACACATACCGTGGCAGCAAGAATGATCAAGGGGACGACGAGACGAGCGAACCATCGACGGCGCGGTATGGCAATAGAAGTCATCATGACTGGTTCTCCACAATTTTCGTTGCGGCGTAGTCAGTGGCGGGTAACGCGGTGAACGTTCCGCCGACGGCGCTGCGAAGTGCGATGAGCGCCTCGGATTCCGCGAGTTTCTGCGTGACGAGTGTGTGCTGGGCGGCGATGTGTTGCTCCTGTGCAAGAAGCAGGACTGTCAAGTCAATGACGCCTTCGGCATAGGCAGCTTGGCTGCGGTCAAGGGCGTTGCACGCTGCGGGCAGGAGTTCGGATTCGGTCACAGCCGACAGCGAAACTGCTTCTCGCCACCGGCTCCCGGCATCACGAACTTCGTACTCGATGCGGTTGGCCAGATTGATCCACTCAAGCCGGGCTGTGTTGATTCGAGCGGAGGCCTTGGCGATGGCTGGATCGCCGTTGTCGAAGATAGGGATCGTCAGCGTAGCGCCCGGTATGACGGACTTGCGATCACTGGCGTTGCGTTGCCATCCGAATGTGAAACTGACTTCCGGGAGCCGCTTGGCGCCGGCGAGCGAGAGGCCAGCGAGTTCCTGCTCAACGGTGACACGGGCTGCAGCGAGGTCGAGCCGCTGTGATGCTGCAAGTTCGCAGAGCACGATGTCGTCATCAAATGCCGGTTGCTCTACTCCAACAGGTTCGGCGGCAGACCAGTATGTGTCGTGCCCTGGCCAGCCGATACTGCCAAGCAAGGCAAGCTGAGCCTGTTCGAGACTTCGAGCAGCGGCAGTGACTGCATTCTTGGCCATGTGCACGTCCACTGCAGCGCGGTCAACGTCAAGCGCTGCAGATTCACCGACGGCCAGTCGCCGCCTGATGATGTGAAGCGACTGTTCGGTGATGGCAAGATTCTGCTTGTCGAACGCCAGGAGATCTTGCGCGGCAAGTACACGGACGTGGTCGCGTGCAACCCGCTCGGCAAGATCGATGGTGGCGGAGCCTGCAGAGAGTACGGATTCACGCAGCGCTGCTTCTGCAATTGCGATGCGATCGGGACGCGTCCAGAGCCAAGTGAGCGTCTGAAGCCCTCGCAGAACAGCCGGAGCGCCGGCAAGTCCGTCGGTTGCAATTCCGATACCGAATCCAATGGTCGGATTGGGGAGGAGTTCGGATTGGACGAAATCTGCACGCCGCTCGGCGATATGGGCCAGCGAGATTCGCACCGCCGGGTCATTCTGAAGCGCGACGAGCAGTGCGGCTTCGGCGGTGAGAGGATCGATTCCGTTCCATGCGGTGCTTCGCACATCGAGCGGCTGAGCCCACGTCGATGCAGTGCTGGCGCCGAGACGCTCAGATGCAAGTGTCGAAGCCCGATCGATATCGGCAGCCGGGTCGAGGGTTGAGCAGCCCATGACAAGCAGAGTTGTAACAGGCCACCATGATGGTCGAGTACGCCGCCGTAGTGGCGGCCAAATAGAAATGTGCATGACAAGAGTCCAAGTGAATCAAAAACACAGCATCACCGTCGATGAGTCGGCGGCGTAGAAGAGACGCTTCGTGTTGATTCAGACTTGGAGGATGGTCGCGTGGCGCAGTGGGGGCGCAGAGGCACCCCATGGGCCAGGCGGTGGCCCCTTTGCTTGGCGACGAACGACCTTCTCGGCAGCAACGACCGATGGGGTTGCGATGATTACGGGCCAATCAATCGCGGCACCGATGGCATCCACCGGCGGCATCCATTGGTCGATGCTTGGGGGCGCCTTGAAGCAGCATGCGTTGGCGCATCCATCAGGCTCACTGCTGGGAGTCGACTGCTTGTCGCTGTCGCACTTCGAGGAGTCGCAGCAGCAACTGACAATGGCAGTAGCGTTGGGATCTGCTGGCGAGGCGGCCATGCTCTTCACGATGCAGCAGCACAGCGGCATCGTTGCTGCAAGTAGCAGTACGATGCATCGGCGGCCCAGATCTGTGGGAATCGAAGGCATGGCCCACCAGCCTACGATCGGGCGGGTGCAGGTGCAAGCATGTGTTGGTGGATCAAGGGGCTTCATCGGGTGAATGGTGCGGTGCGGGTGTTATTCCCGGTCACAGCGTGCCAGAAAGACCCCAGGTGGGGAAGGCCTTAGGGGATATTCCGATTCGCCAGCCAGCACAGCACCAACTGCAAGGAGTGCGCCGAGATCGAACCAGTGCAGTCGAAGAAGCCGCCTGGCGCGACGATACGGTGATGATGGTGCTGCGTGTGTCGGTCTCATCCGCGCAGCACCACGCCCCGCAGGAAGAGTCTTGCGGGGCGTGGCGTGTGAGCACAGATGATCCTGTGAGGATCAGATACTCCAGTTAGCGAGGACTTCAAGAAGATCGGCCATGTCAACCTCGCCGCTCTGGTCGAGGTCTGCGATATTGCAGTCTTGGTCCACGCCGTCGCACACTTCGCCCCAGAGACCGATCAGGAACATCAGGTCGTCGACATTCACGACGCCGTCGAGGTCAAAGTCGCCGGGGAGCACGATGATGCACATGGGCAGTTCGATGCACTTGGTCTCTGTGCACACAGCGCCGTTGCTGAAAGTGACCTCAAAGTCGATGCACACGGTCGAACCCTGGGAGGCGCCGGTCAGCACCGAATCGAAGGGCCATGAGTGCAGTGGAGGCAGCGACATCGAAACGTAGTCAGGGCTGAGCGATGTGCCGGATGGCGGCGTCATCGAGACACTGGTGATCGCGCTGCCTGCATCCATGTTGCTTACGCCGAGGTGCAGATCAAACTGGAACGGTGGGAAGTAGCTGAGGCAGTCGATGTCCAAGACCTGAATCAAGGGGCAGTCAGCGACTGGATCGGGATCTTCGGACCGACGGGTGACAACCAGATCGCCGAGTAGCGTCTTGTCCTGAATGGACAGATTGTCGTTGTAGTCGATCAGCCAGCTGTCCACGATGGATCCGCCAGTGGAGGGAAGTCCCTGGAAGCCGTAGATGTTGTCGCCACTGCCGAGGTGAAGCGCGTCGCCAGAGGCCCAGACGCGTGTGTCCTTGGCATCGACGCCGCCAGCGGCGGACTCGGCGATGCTGCCGACGTGGAAGACGTGGGGTGTCAGCACCCAACCTGTGGAGGAGCATTCGTACTCAAGGACACGGGCACTGTGGGCGCTCATGTTGGTGATCCCGGCCTGTGATCGCTCGCCGAGCACCATCGTGCCCTCGGGGCTGAAGTCGATGTCGGCAACCGGGGAGGAGTAGGCGTAGTTGCCATCGATGTAGAAGTCGGCCAATGTGATTTCAAGTTGGCCTGTACTCGCAACCGGTGCGCCGCTGCCGTCGAGTTCCACGGACCACACTTCGTTCTGGACGGATGTGGACGAATTGCTGAGGTCCTTGTTCCAGAGGCCGTAGTAGAGCCGCTCGCCATTGACTTCGAGTCCGAAGGGGCGATCGCCAAGAGCGACTGGGCCGGGGCTGCCGGTCCACGGGGTGCCGTGATCGAACGTGTCGAGAATGGCGCCGGTTGCGTAGTCGAGCCGGTAGATGAGACCGTCTTCGAAGTTGCTGACGAAGAACTGCCCGTGCTCGCAGTCATAGGTGATTGAGCCAAGGCTGCTGTTTGCGGTGGGAAGCACGGCGAAGGTTGATATGGCTGCAGTGTCGGTGTCGATGCGATACACGGCGCCCCAACCGGACGGACCCATGACGTCAACATTCCATGTTTGTGAGGCAGTGACAAAGATGTTGCCTTTTTCATCGATTGCGAGCCCAAGGATGCTGCCGAGATTGGCGCTTGTCCAACTGGGGTGGGCATAGCGGCCGATCGGGAACGCTGTGTTGAAGGGCTGGGAGCCGATGCCGGTGAGGTCGAAGACTGTCAGCATGCGGTCACCGGGGATGCCAGGCGAAACAGTCTGCACGGCGACGCGGCCGGGGCCGAAGGCCATGAATTCCTGGTCATCGTAATTGGGACGTCCAGCGCAGTCGCTGCCAGCAACGCTCTCGCATCCGATTGGATCGCAGTTGACGCCAGGGTCTGTGCAGTGCGAACCGGCGCCGTACCAGACGCCCGACTGAGCGTGGCAATCGGCTATGGTCGTTTCAATGCAGTACCAGTAAGCGGATCCGGGTTCCTCTTCGACGCAGCAGGCGCCGTCCTCGGGAATCGGATCACACTCAACGAATGGATCGGAGCAGACGCTCCCGGGTCCGTACCAGTAGCCGCCGAGGTCGACGCAGTACTCTTCGATCATCTCGTCGCAGACCAGGCCGTAGGTCGGATCTTCATAGCAGCAGGCGCCGTGGTCAGGCTCGGGCGGACATTCGATTGAAGGGTCGCTACAGGAGAGGTCGGGGTACCAGGTGCCACCCATGTCGTCGCACTTGTAGTCCTCTATGACTGCGCAGTGCCAACCGGCCGCGTCCTCAAAGCAGCACGCCCCCTCTGTTGGAAGTGGGTCGCACTCGACGAATGGGTCGGCGCAGTTGGTGCCGACGCCGTAGTGGAATCCGCCCAGATCAGAGCACTGATCGGGGCTGACCTCGATACACACCAGTCCGCCCATATCCGGGTCGTCGTAGCAGCATGCCCCTGAGGGGTCATCTGCATCTGCGAGCGAGGCTGATGTAAGGGCTGACAGGGTAGAAACGAGGATTGCGGATGCAATGTGACGCTGACGGGGGGCTAGGGGGCTCATGACGATCTCCATTTTGGTGATTTAGCGGAAGCAAAGGCTTCCTCACCATGTCTCCGCATCTGGCCTCTGAATCTGTCAGCACGGAGGGGATCGCCGGCAAATAAACAGCAAATCGTTGTGCTGCAGCCGTTTGGGCGGCGTGGTGTGGGGGCCCAATCAAATGCTGGGCACCCACCAACATGGCTTGGGAAGGCAGAAAGTGAGGTTTTTGGGGCCTGGTACTGCTTCGGTACCCTTCTGCCCATTTGTTATCTCAGCGGCAGGAAATCGGCGTCATTGCTATCTCAGCGTCAACGAGAACGGGGTTCCGCCATTCGGTGGAACCTTGAGCAATCGGCGGTTTATGGCGAGTAATACTGGACACCGAGGTCGTTTGGGCCGATCCTGCCAGATGGACCGGTGCGCGGTGCTTTGCTTGGAGGCGGCGATTTTATGGCTATCAGAATGGTGACTCAGGGGTGGGGACCTCGATGCGCTGCTGTGGCCGGAATGTGCACCGTCGTAGGCGTCGCCGCGGCCATGCCGGGCATGTCCCGCAGTGGCACTGTGAACCCTCATGTGTCCGCCCCATCGCACGGCTTTGCCAGTGTCGATGTTCCGTTGACGTTCAATCCTGGAATCGGTCCGGTGAAGGTTGAGACTCCTGAAGGCATCGAGTGGATCGAGCAGTGCGTGCGGCGTGAGCCAGGAACGCGCGGCGAGGTGTATCCGGGATGCCTTGAATGCCACGGCGAACTCGAGTCAGCGACAGTAAACATGGCGGGTCTCGATCTGGATTGCACGTTCTGCCATGGTGGCGATCCCGACGCCACGACCAAGGAACTCGCGCACATTCATCCGAACGGCAATGTTGTCTATGGCGCTGCCATCCCGCCAATTGATGACGACCTCGATTACCAGAGATTCGTCAATCCGTCGAACCTGCGCGCCGCACAACAAGTCTGCGGCATCTGCCATTCCAACGCTGCCCGCGATTTGCTCAAGAGTATGATGGCGACGACGGCGGGGCACTACTCTGGCGGCTTCTACCAAAACGACGTTGTCGACACGAAGGAAGCCATTTATGGGACCTTCGCGATTGAAGACAACGATGGCTGGGTGCCTGAAAACGCCCTGGAATCTCTTCTCGACCTCTTGATCTATGACGGCGTGGGCGATCCGCTCGTGGCCGCCACCCATTATCAGGCTGTGCCATCGCAGGCGTGTTCACGTTGCCATCTTTGGTCGCGAGGCAAGGGATACCGAGGAGCCGAGGGGCAGGACGGCCTGTACCGCGCCGATGGCTGTGCGGCATGTCACATGCTGTACGACAACGATGGCTTGTCGCAAAGTGCAGATACTTCGATCGATCACACGCAGCCCGGCCATCCACGAATCCACACGATTACGCGGCGAGTTCCGACGGAGCAGTGCCTGCACTGCCATCACCGCGGCGCTCGAATCGGCCTCTCATACACAGGGCGAGCTCAGATGCCACCGCGGCTTCCATCCGGCCCCGGTGTTCCCGGGACGACCGACGAGAAGTTCAATTCCAATTATCACTACTCGGTGGCGGACACGAATCCACCCGACATTCACCACGAACTTGGTATGCACTGCATCGATTGTCACGTCAAGACCGAGATCATGGGCGACGGCAATATCTACAGCCACATGGACCGTGCCACAAAAATCGAGTGCCGGACTTGTCACGGTACGCACGACACAGAGCCGACCATGACCGATCATGACGGCGCTCCGATGCCGAATACGTGGCAGGATGGCGATGGCGGATGGATGCTCACCAGCAAGGTTGACGACGTCAATCACTCGATTCCACTGGCTTCGGACGTAGTCGCCTCCAATCCAAAGGCC